>LUMQ01000236.1_pt1 | contig 15722 bp, 13 predicted proteins | sample 729621 | NCBI WGS metagenome assembly LUMQ01 (sample SAMN03860259, study PRJNA289734) | marine metagenome | biome: seawater column; feature: ocean; material: water; isolation source: Red Sea water column Station 12 - depth 25m | place: Saudi Arabia: Red Sea | collected 2011-10-15 | depth 25 m | reverse complement strand
ATAAAAATTTAAAATATTTCTTTTAAAAAGAATAATTCCAAAAGGCTTATATTTTTTTATATTTTCTCTCTCAAATTTTGAAATTTTAGATGACTTAATCACCTCAAAATATCTTTTCCAATCAGAGCTACAATCAAGGAATACATCTATACCAGCATGATTGCATTTGATTATACTCTCATTTATATCGTATTGATTTGCCTTCATGGTCATGTCATCACTCATAATTAGTCCCTTAAAGTTAATTTGTTGACGAATAATATTATGAATAATTTTCTTTGAATAAGTCGCCATATTTTCTATATCCCATTTGTCATATCTTATATGTGCTGTCATCGCATATGGGAGATGCCTGAAATGATAAAATAACTTTAATTGATCATTCAATGTTTTAAGCGAAGAGCTCACTGTGGGAAGTGATAAATGAGAGTCTTTTGAAGTTAATCCATGGCCTGGTATATGTTTCATAACTGGAGTAATGCCCAAAGATATAGAAGTTTTAACAAAAATTTCATTCAATTTGATACTAATATCTAAGTCACTCCCAAATGTTCTCTTTTTAATCATTTGAATAGTTTTTGAATTTGGAATGTCCAACACAGGGATAGTATTAATATCAAATCCCAATTCATTAAGGTGATAACTAGTAATAAAAGACTTTAAATAAACTAGTTGTTTGGCTAATGACGGATATTTTAAATATATTTTATAATAGTCAAAATTATCTAAAAAATTAAACTCTTTTATTTTAGAAAAACGATTTACTATTCCACCCTATAAAAATTTAAAATATTTCTTTTAAAAAGAATAATTCCAAAAGGCTTATATTTTTTTATATTTTCTCTCTCAAATTTTGAAATTTTAGATGACTTAATTGAAATAATAAGAGGAAAGCTCATTTTATAAAATCAAAACTATCTGGTTCTATAGTTATAAAATGATCAAAAAATAGATACTTCAAATAATTATCAAACAAAGCGTATGATAAAATAAAAATCAAAAAGAATATTAATAGAATAATAATTAATTTTTTACTCACATTTTTAATTTAGGTTTGATCCCTAAAATACCTAAACCTTCAGATATTACTAATTGATATTTTTTTAACAATGATTGAGCATCTTCAGATAAATTATCGTTATCATCTAAAAATTTTGAATTAGGATTTGATTTAGCTGATGACCATAATGAATGAAACATTGAAGCTATAGACTCTAAGTAATGAGCAATTAAATGTACTTCATTTCTTTTATAAGAATTAAACACAACTAAATCCCACTCATGTATCTTTTTTATTAAATTTTTTAATTCAAATGAAAGTTCAATATTACTCGAAATCACATTATTTGTTTTTTCTAGTACAGATTGTGATCGTGCAAACGAATATTGAATATAATAAATAGGATTTTCTTTGTTTTCTTTTTTAATCAAATCAATGTCTAAATCCATGTGGGTATCATTTTTTCGATAGCACATAAAATAGCGATAATTTTCTATGCCAATTTCTTTGACTAGTTCATCTAACTCAAAGATAGTGCCTTCTCTTTTTGACATCTTTTGAATTTCATTATTTCTCTTTAAGTTAACAATTTGGCAAAAAACAACAGAAAAATTTACTTCTGGATAAAGAGAAACTAATGCAGAAGATAGTCTTTTTAAATAACCTAAATGGTCTGCACCCCAAATATTTATTAATTTTGAATATTGTCTTTGGTATTTATCTACATGATAAGCAATATCATTAGCAAAATAAGTGGGTGTGCCATCATTTTTAGTAATAGCTCTGTCTTCGTCATCACCAAAGTTAGTTGATTTAAAAATAGTTATCTCATTATCTTTTTTTGTACCTTGGAAATCTTTAGGGTCATGGAGTTGTCCATGGTAAACAAGACCTTTTTTTTCTAGTTCTTTAATGATCTCAGGGAGAAGTTTTTTTTCAACTATTGAGGTTTCATAAGTAATTTGATCAAAATTGATACCAGAGTGCTTTAGTGTTTTTAAAGATTGGTTAACTAGATTTTCAATAGCAAAGTTAACAATTTGCAATTCTTCATCTTTAGATAGCTTGGGTGAGTCAAATATATTTTTGAAATTCTCAAAACATTTTTCTGCTAATTCTTGAATATAATCACCTTTATAAAACTGTTGATAAGGTAAATTTAAATTATGCTTTGAAGAGATATGAAAAAGAATTGAAGATAAAAATTCATTAATTTGATTTCCTGTATTATTGACATAATACTCTCTTGTCACAATATGACCGTAAAATTGGTAAAGGTTTGAAAGAACGTCACCTACAATGGCGCCCCTACCATGAGCTAAATGAAGAGGACCAGTTGGATTAGCAGAAACAAATTCTATGTTGACAGATGATTGATCCTGGAAACGAGTATTTTGAGAATTTAAAAGTCTGAAAAAGAACTGATCTTTTAAAAAGAAATTAATAAATCCAGGTCCCGCTATTTCTATTTTTTCAAAATCTTCAGAAGAAAAACTATTAATAATTAATTTTGCTAAATCTAATGGTTTTTGTTTATAAATTTTAGAAAATTTTAAAGCGATATTAGTTGTAAAGTCACCTTTTTTATCAAAAAGAAGTGAAACTTCTATCTCATCAGCAGATATATCAATACTAGGGTCAATACTGTTAAGACAAACTTTTAATGAGCTTTTAATTTGATTAAGCATAATGGTTATAAAAATTTATTGCGTACTGGTCAGTCATACCACAAATATAATCAACTATAATTTGTTTTTTACTATCTTCATCCTGAATTTTAGACCTCCAAGTGTTAGGCAATGGAGTTTGATCTTTTTCAAGAAATTTTATTATAAACAACAGGATTTGCTCTGCTTTAGTTCTACTTTGATATACAAATTTAGATGTATAAAAATTTTCATATAGATATTTTTTGATTAAATTAATTTTACTTAGTGTTTTAGGGCTAAAAGAAACTAAAAAATTCTCCTGGTTAATTACATCTTGATAAACTTTAAGACTATTGTTTTTTAAGTTCTGTTCTGTTTGGGCTATCAATTCTTTCACGAAGAAATTAATGGTGCTTCTTGTAAAATAGTTCCTTGCAACTTTTTTATCCAGAGTTTGCATATATTCAAAATCAATAAAATCGAATAAGCTACTTAAATTAGCTATCTTTTTTATGTCTAATATTTCTGCTCTTAGTCCGTCATCAAAATCATGAGCTATGTAGGCTATATCATCTGATAGAGAAGCAATTTGTGCTTCAAGTGAAGGATTTTTATTCAAATTGAATGAAAAGTTATTTGATAAATCATAATTAAATGAGGTTTCAACTATTTTTCCATTATGTTTTATTAAACCGTCTAAAGTCTCCCAAGTTAGATTTAAACCTTCATAGCTTATATATTTTTTTTCTAAAAGTGTGACTTGGCGATAAGATTGGAAATTATGATTAAAATATTGATCGATTTCCTGACTGATTATATCCTCACCTACATGTCCAAAAGGACTATGACCTAAATCATGGCATAAAGCTATACATTCAGCTAAGTCTTCGTTTAAAGAAAATCGCCGACTTACAGAGCGAGCTATTTGAGAAACTTCTAGGGTGTGTGTTAGACGATTTCTATAATAATCACCTTTTTCAAACATAAAGACTTGAGTTTTATCCTTTAATTTTCGAAAGGCAGTAGAATGATAAATTCGATCCCTATCTCTCTCATAAGGAAGACGATGATCTTCATCTATTGGAAAAAGTCTTCCTTTTGAATTTTCATTTAAAGCTGATAAATTATGAAACATATGGGAAATATTAATATAACAGATAAAGCTATAAGTAAAATTCAAGAAGTACTTGCCAGTCAAGGAATGAAATACTTTAGAATTAAAGTTAAAGGAGGAGGATGTTCTGGTTTTCAATATATCTTTAAAAGTGATAATCAGCTTAATTCAGAAAAAGATATAATTTTTAACTTTAAGGACCTTAAAATACTTGTAGACAAAAATTCAATCGAATACATTGATCAAGCTGAGCTAGACTATAAAGATGAATTAATAGGTTCTAGTTTTAGTATTTCCAACCCCAATGCCAAAAATTCTTGTGGATGCGGGAGTTCCTTTAGTATCTAAATTGAAGCTTATTTCTTGGAATGTAAACTCTCTAAGAGCAAGAGAACCTTTGGTTCAAAAACTGATTGAAAAAGAAAATCCTGACATTCTTTGTGTGCAAGAGCTAAAGATAGATGACGGGGAATACGTTGATAATTTTTTTACCAGCTATGATTATCAAACAATTTCTCAAACACAAAAAAGTTATAATGGGGTAAGTATTTCTATTAAAAATCAAAATAGTTTTAAAGAATTAAAACTTTCAAAATTGAATGACCACCAAGCTCGAAATAATACAGTTATTTTTGAGGATAAGAATATCGTCCTACTTAATAATTATTTTCCAAATGGAAATCCCATCGACTCAGAAAAATTTGATTTTAAAAAGCAATGGATGGATGAACTGTACAATGAGGTCAAAAATTTAAAAAAGAAATATGAAATTATTATTACTGGAGACTTTAATGTTATCCCTGAAGACGATGATGCTCATGATATCAAGAAGTATAAAAAAGATGCTTTGGCTCAACCAGAGTCCCGTAAAGAATTTTATAAATATTTAAATTTAGATTTATTAGATGTATTTGAAAATCAACCCAAAAATCAAAGTTATACATTTTTTGATTATAAAACTTATAAATTTGGAAAAGAGGAAGGTATAAGAATTGATTTCTTTTTAACCTCCCCCTTTTTAAAAAGCAAGGTTATGAAAGTAAAGGTATTAAAAGAGTATCGTGAAATGGAAAGACCCTCTGATCATTGTCCTATAATGATGCAGTTAAATATCTGAATAAGTTCTTTTCTCTTTTTTTCCACCAGGGTGTGTAACGGCACCTAAATATGCAGGACCAACTGTTTGAGCATATTTCCAAAGTGTTCCCGATTGAAAATGAGGCTCCCTAGGTTTCCATTTTGCTTTTCGTTGTTCAAGAGTTTCTGGTGAAACATTCAAATCAAGAGTATTTTTTTCTGCATCAATCTGAATTTCATCACCATCCTCAATTAAAGCTATAGGACCACAATCATAAGCTTCAGGGCCAACATGACCGATACAAAATCCCCGAGTGCCTCCTGAAAATCGACCATCTGTAATTAAGGCAACCTCTTCACCCATTCCTTGTCCATAGATAGCACTTGTTGTGGAAAGCATTTCTCGCATCCCAGGACCGCCTTTTGGACCTTCGTAACGAATAACTAAAACATTTCCTGGTTTAATTTTTCCTTCAAGCACGGCTGATAAAGCTTCTTCTTCTCGGTCAAAACAAATTGCATTACCTTTGAATTGTAATTTTTTAAGACCAGCTATTTTAACAATAGCACCTTCTGGAGCTAGTGAACCTTTTAAGCCAACAACACCGCCTGTCTTGCTAATGGGATTAGAGATAGGATAGATAACATCTTGATTTTTTGGAAGCTCAACGTCTTTTACATTTTCTGCAAGTGTTTTGCCTGTCACAGTTATGCATGAGCCATCTATGAGTCCTCCATCAATCAAAGTTTTAATCAAAACAGGAACTCCCCCTACTTCATAAAGATCTTTAGCAACATACTTACCACCAGGAGCAAGGTTACCTATATATGGTGTGGATTGAAAAATTTTTGTAACATCTTCTAAATTAAAATCTATTCCTGCTTCATGAGCAATTGCAGGTAAATGAAGACCAGCATTCGTTGAGCCACCTGATGCAGAAACCACAATAGCGGCATTTATTAAAGATTGTTTAGTAACTATATCTCTCGGTCTTAGATTTTTTTCAATTAAATCCATTACAACTTTACCACTTTCGTAAGCGTATTGATCTCTACTTTCAAATGGAGCAGGTGTCATCGCTGAACCTGGAAGAGCTAGTCCTATTGTCTCTGAGACACAAGCCATGGTATTAGCAGTAAATTGACCACCACAGGAACCAGCAGAAGGACAAGCAACACATTCTAATTCGTGAAGTTCTTCATCTGTCATATTACCACTAGAATGTTTTCCAACTGCTTCAAAAACATCAACTATGGTTACATCTTTACCTTTATGGACACCTGGTAATATTGACCCACCGTACATAAAGACAGACGGAACATTGAGACGAACCATAGCCATCATCATTCCAGGCAGAGATTTATCACAACCTGCGAGTCCTACTAAAGCGTCATAACAATGACCTCGAACAGCTAATTCCACAGAGTCTGCAATTATTTCTCGACTAGTCAGAGATGATTTCATTCCTTCATGACCCATGGCAATACCGTCAGTAACGGTGATAGTAGTAAATTCTCTGGGTGTTCCATTAGCATCCTTGACACCTTTTTTGGCAGCCTGAGCCTGTCTTGATAGTGAAATATTACATGGTGCCGCCTCATTCCAAGTAGTAGCAACACCAACAAAAGGCTGACTGATATCTTTTTCTGTCATGCCCATCGCATAATAAAATGCACGATGAGGAGCACTATTAGGACCTACAGAGACATGACGACTAGGTAAATTCTTTTTATCAACCATTTAGATTACTTAATATACTATCAATTTTTGATAATTCCAGACTAATAGCATTTTGCCTATTTTTATTTTGTTCAATTAAATCCTTAGGAGCACGGTCAACGAAATTTTGATTATTCAAATTTTTATCAATACCTATTTTTTCTTTTTTCAAATTTTCAGAATTTTCACTTAATTTTTTTATAATCTTATCTTTATTAATTTGATCAGTTTCAATTTCATAATCAAAGTTTTTAAAAGGTAAAGAAACTCCATTTGTTAATGACTTTAAGGATAATTTTTTTCGGGTTAAAAATTCAAAAACTTCTTGGTTTCCCAAAAATAATTTTTGTAAGTTTTCACTAGAAGAATAAATCAATACATCATGTTCTTTTTTAATATCAAAGAGCTTCTCAATAGATCTATATTCTTCAATGAACTCAATAAAGTTGTTGGCTGACTCAATGGATTGATTATCAATTTTAATATCTTGATAGTTCCATTGATTTGTCATCAAAATGTTTTGGTTGTTATATGACCATAATTTCTCAGTAATAAATGGTATAATTGGATGCAATAACTGAAGAAGGGAATTAAAAATTAAATGAAACGTATAAGTTGTTTCCTCTCGATATTCATCTGAGTCTAATAAATTTTTGGAAAGTTCGATGTACCAATCACAAAAACTATGCCATGTGAAATGATAAAGTTGATTGGCAACTTCATGAAAATAGTAGTTTTGATAATTAAGTTGAACGTTTTTATAAAGATTTTGAAATTCATTGATAATCCATTGATTAAAAATATGTTTTGGAACCAATTGATTAGGATAATCTTTTAAAGGATATATTTTCTTAAATTCAGCAAATTTATATGCATTAGTAATTTTAGTGACAAAATTACGATAACCAGCAATTCTCTGCTCACTTAATCTAACATCTCGGCCGGGAGTATTGAGTGAAGTTAATGTAAAACGAAGAGTATCAGCACCGTATTTATCAATTATCTCAAGCGGATCGATGACATTCCCTTTTGATTTAGACATTTTTTGTCCTTTTTCATCTCTTACAAGGGCATGGACATAGACAGTATGAAATGGAGTTTGTGACATAAACTTGTTGCCCATCATCATCATTCGAGCAACCCAAAAGAAGATGATATCAAAGCCAGTTACAAGAACTGAATTTGGGTAGAAGTTTTCAAGTGTTTTTTCTTTTTCTGGCCATCCCAATGTTGAAAAAGGCCATAAAGCAGATGAGAACCACGTATCTAATACATCTTGATCGCGCTTTAATATAATTTTATCAGCTTTGTAATAATCAATAGCTTGATCTCTTGCTTCTTCTTCTGTTTCAGCACAAAATTCTTTTCCATCTGGGCCATACCAAACAGGAATTTGATGTCCCCACCAAATTTGACGAGAAATACACCAAGGTCTGATATTTTCCATCCACTGAAAATATGTTTTTTCCCAATTCTGAGGAAAAAATTTAGTCTCTCCATCATTAACTACTTTCATTGCTTGTTTGGCAAGTTCTTCCGCATTACAAAACCATTGGTGAGTTAAGTATGGCTCAACGATTGTATTTGATCGATCCCCATAAGGGATTGTTGTTTTGTAATCTTCAATTTTTTCAATGAAACCATTCTCCTTTAGAGATTTAACAACCTGTTTTCTTGCATCAAAACGATCCATTCCTTGATACTCAGCAGGACAATTTTCATTCAATGAACCATCATCATTTAAAATATTTAAAAGTTCTAAATTATGTCTTTTGCCTACTTCAAAATCATTAAAATCATGAGCGGGAGTAATCTTAACAGCACCACTGCCCATCTCCGGATCAGAATAATCATCAAAAATTAATGGAATAGATCTATTCGTTAAAGGAATTGTGAAAGTAACATCTTTCATTGATTGATAACGTTCATCACTTGGGTTGACTGCTATAGCGGTGTCACCAAATATCGTTTCGGGTCTCACAGTAGCTACAGTAATAGAACTGCCATTAGATGCAGGATATTTGATATAATAAATTTGTGTGCTTACGTCAGTGGGCACAACCTCTAAATCTGAAATAGCAGTTTTAAATTTGGTATCCCAGTTTACTAAAGATTGTCCTTTATAAATTAAACCTTCTTTATAAAGAGAAACAAAAACTTTTCTAACGGCTGCTGAAAGACCTTCATCCATTGTAAAACGTTCTCTTGACCAATCACAAGAACTACCAAGTCTTTTTAGCTGATTGATGATGGTAGAACCTGAGTATTCTTTCCATTCCCAAATCTTTTCAATGAATTCTTCACGAGATAGGTCTTTTCGAAAAATATTTTCTTTTTCTAAATTTCTTTCAACAACCATTTGTGTAGCAATACCTGCGTGATCAGTGCCCGGTTGCCATAAAGTATTAAAACCATTCATGCGATGGTAACGAACTAAAATATCTTGGATGGTATTATTAAGAGCGTGGCCCATATGTAAAGAGCCTGTAACATTTGGAGGGGGGATACAGATAGAAAAATTTTTATCAAAGTTATATGAAGGTTTAAAACAACCTTGATCTATCCAATTTTGATAAATTTCACTTTCATATTTTTTTTTATCTTGGAGATCATCCATGAAAATTAAAAAACAAAAGGTTCTTTAGTAATAAACTTATAGAGGTAATAGGATAAAGCTTCTTCGACAATAAAACGATTGCAATTATTATTAACTTTTACATATTTTACAATTTTATGCTTAATTTCTAAATTATCTATAACACAAACTATAATTGCATTTTCTGATGCTTTTTTAATAATTTGAGAGGGCTCAACATCAAGAGAGCCATTAATAACAATTTTATTATATTTATTGATATTTGGATTCTTGTTTGAAAAAAAACTTTCAATTGAGGTTTTTAAAAGATTGGCCTGAAATAAGTTTTCACTTAAACTTCTTTTAAAGATATCAATCATTGTTGGTGAGCTCTCGATACAATCAATAGAGGTTGTATACTGATTAATAATTGAAGTGATAGTTCCTATCCCAGACCCAACTTCCAATACTTTATCATCGCTTTTTAAGTCAAGACATTGAACTAAATGACTTGATGTTAGTGGAGGTAAGACAAATCTTCCTTGATCTAATGTAATGATTTGATCAGAGTAAGATAAGTGCTTTAGTTCTTTTGGGAATAAATCTTCTCGAGGAAAATCTTCAATTTTTTCAATTAAATCAATATCTCTAATACGATTTGCTCTTAATTGATTTAAAACCATATTAGATCTAGCTTGTTCAAAATTCATGATTAGATTTTGATTTATAGCAAAAATATTGACTTTTCAAAGACCATTATCGCCTCAGATATGTCAATCCATCAAAGTTGAATAAAAGTAAAAATAGTATGAAATATTTATCTTTATTATTATTAATTGCTCTCCCAATATTCAATGTATCTGCTCACCAACCTGCTTTGAATGAGGATAACACCAACTCTCCTGATAACGCTTATTTGATTGAAAAACCAGAAATATCAAAAGCTATCTATGGAACTTTAGAGGGTGATGCACATTACTATACAATTAAGTCAGAAATAGACTTTAACTTTTATGTTGGTATCACCACACCAAAAATTGATGGCTGTGATTCTTTTGATAAATTTTCTGTTGATGTAATAAATGTCTCTAATGGAATGCAAGAAACTTTACTTGAATTAGATGGCAATAATCATGAATGGTGGGAGTGGTATGAGCCATATGGTAAAAAGTTTTATTGGATAGGTCCAGAGTATGGGGCTGAATTTAAAAGCACTAATGTTTATAAAGCAGGAGAGTATTTAATTAGAGTTTTCAATAGCGATAATCAAGGTAAGTATGTTTTAGCTACAGGAGATATTGAAAAATTTGGACCCTTGGTCATTGCAAAACTTCCCTTAATAATGCCTAAAGTAAATAAGTTTTGGGAAATAGAAAATTGTCCAAGTTAATTTTCCACAATATTTTTTTTTAATAGTTTTCTTTTTACTTTTTTTTGGTAACCTTAAAATACCTATAAGGATAGGTATAAGGTCGGAGGTTACAAAGATGACGCCACCAAAGTTGTTAAGTTAACATAGCGTAACTTTACAAAAATTTCCTCTTTCTATAAGAGGATATCTTGGCACCAGCCAAGATGTGTATACAAAGAATGGACTTACCATTGTCCATAACTTTGGTAAGCCATTCTTTTATTTTCTAATTTTATTTTTTATATATTTGTGAAAATTTTTAATGATGTACTCTTCAGGCATTAGAACCCCGGTAGACTCTCCTAAATTGTAAACACCTCGTTGATTAATCTCAGATATCCGCGCATCTTGGTTCATAACTAATATTCCAAAATCCACCACGTTACTCATTTTATAATCACGATCAGCTAGAGTTGACTCTGGAAATAACCACTCTGCGGTTAACTCTACCTCTTCAGAATTAATGGGAATAAGCCTTACTATTCGAATATGGTCCCCATATATCCCTAGAAACATTGTAGGCCATGTTGAAATATACACCTGCCCTCTTGACTCCAACTCAGATTGGACCTCCTCAATTGTATGGCCTTGTGAAGTACCATCTGAAGACCAAGTTTGTGCACCATTTTTTAATCCACCATGATATTTTGTATGTGATTTAGTTTTTTTTAGAATTTCCCATTCAGGATGATCTTGTATATCTACAAGTCTTCTTTGATAGAGAGGAACTAATTCAGATAATTCTGGGTGAATGTTTGGACAATGTAAACACTCACTATAATTCTCCCAATAAATTTTCCAATTACATTGAACTTTCTTTTTCCAAATATGACCAACTGCATAATTTTCTAAATCAATTTTTTCAAATGTTTTATCGTAATATTGGAAAATAGATTGAATTTTAAATTTCTTGTTCGATTTAAGATTAATGAAAACTAAACCCTTCCAGATATGAAAATTAACTTTTTGAAGGTTATAATTTTTTTTATCAAAGTTATTTAATTTAATAGATGTTGTATTTATTAAGGATCCACTCATAGCATCGTAGGACCACTGATGATAAGGACAGACAATAACAGGAGATTTCATTTTCCCTTCTTGATCCTCAAAAATTTGAGATCCACGATGTAGGCAAGTGTTATAAAATACAGAAATATTTTCAGACTTACTTTTAACTAAAACAATATTTTTATTATTAATATTAAGTGTTCTATAATGATTTTTTTCAATTGAATTAATATGGCAAACATAAATCCACTCATCATTAAAAATTTTGTCAATTTCTTTTTGAAAAACCTTGGGGTCATAATACCAATGAAAAGGAAGAGATTTTTCTGGTTTCTTTAGTGAATTTGATGTCATTTAGAATTTTTATAAATTTATCCTATTTTATCGAATTTGTGTTAATCTTAATTATGTTAATTTTTATCAGTAAATTTTTACATTTATTTTCTTTGCTTTTGGCTGGTGGAGGAGTTATTGGCGTTGCTGTTATTCAATCCATTTACAAAAAAGAAGGAAAGACTCCCGAACCTCATTTAGCTAAAGGATTTAGGGTTTTAGCTTTTCTCTCACTTTTAGCCATACTAATCATGTGGGTAACTGGAGTAATTCAAACTTTAGTTATTTATGGAGGTTTTAATTTAGGTTGGTCTTTTCATGTTAAGCTTTTGGGAGCAACATTTATCCTGATTGCGAGTTTAATAATCAATATTCATTTAAAAAAATCTGCTCAAAACCAAATACCACCAAATCAAAATACAATGAAATACTGTGCTTCAGCCGGTAGACTTGGATTTTTGTTAGCTCTAGGTGGTGCAATTTGGACATTCGCGTAATATTTAATTTTTTTTAAATTATGCTAAATTAAATTTATGCAGGTAAATCTTGATAAATGGCATCATTGTAATGTTGACAAGCAAGAATTTGTGAAATTACTTCAAAAGTCTGACTACCAAGGATTTAAACATATGTTTATTTTTTTTGGCTCTTTGGTTTTTTTTGGATATTTAGCTTATGCTACTTGGGGGACTTGGTGGACTGTTTTATTCTTATTTATTTATGGAAATATATGGAATTGTGCAGATCCGATATGGCATGAAACAGGACATAAAACAGCTTTTAAATCAAATTTTTGGAATAACTTTTTTTATCAGATAGGAAGCTATATGAATGGCTTTGAACCTGTGCGATGGAGATGGTCTCATTTTCGCCACCACGGTTACACTTTCTTTGATGATCCTCTTGATTTTGAAATAGCTATTAGAAAACCTGCTGATGTTTTTTATTTCTTTAGTTTATTTATTCCCTTTTATGATTTTATAAATTTTAAAAAAACTACTCAGTATGAAACTATACTTCATGCCTTTGGTGTTAAAACCGAAGTTATGAAGCAAGTTATTCCAGAAAAAGAACACCAAAAATGTATTAACTCTTCAAGACTGCATGTTGGAATTTGGTTATTTGTCATACTTGTTTCCATAGTATTTCAATCATGGTTGCCTGTTCTTTATTTTGTTTTACCTAATTATTACGGAATTACTCTAAAAAGACTTTTTGGTCTAACCCAACACACAGGTTTAAAAGATAACATCAAGGATCATCGTTACAGTACTCGAACCATGCATTTAAATCCGATTTTCAGCTTTTTATATTGGCAAATGGAATATCATATTGAACATCACATGTTCCCAACTGTCCCGTCTCATAATTTACCCAAGTTACATGAATTGATTAAAGATCAAATGCCTCCTGCAAAAAAAGGTTTATGGGGTGCTTATTCTGAAATTATACCTACAATTCTCAAACAGGCCAAGGATCCGAGTTACGAGCTTAAAGTGGCTGTGCCTCAATAGAGATTTTGTCTAAAAAAATAACTGTTTACGATTTATGGAGTCAAAAAGGAAAAAGAAAGTGGGCCCAAACTCATATCGATACTGATAAAGAAGCTGAGGCGGCATTCAAAGCAGGAATTGAAATTATCTCTTGTGAACCTGATCATTATTTTCCAATAGTAAGAGAAGTAGCATCTGGTGCTTTTTTATCCGTTGGATTAAAACACGGAACGGTTAGTTCCAAACAAGAGGCGATTAAAAAAGGGTTTGAAATTTTGGAAATGGGCGGCGATGCTGTTTATTGCTCTCATTCTATTGACTGGATTGAGGCAATGGCCAAAGAAGGTATTCCTATAACAGCTCATGTAGGACTAGTCCCTAACAGAGCTACTTGGACCAATTACCGTGCAGTAGGTAAAACAGCTGATGAAGCATTAAAAGTTTATCAAAATGTTAAAGATTTAGAAAATGCTGGGGCGGCTTGTGTTGAAGTTGAGGTGGTGCCTGTAGAATTAGCAGATTTTATCACTAAGAATACGAAAATGATCACTATGGGAATGGGTTGTGGTAATGTATGTGATACTCAATATTTATTTTGTAATGATATTTTAGGAACCAATATTGGCCACTATCCCAGACACGCAAAAAAATATATTGATTTAAAAACAGAAGAAGAAAAGTTACAAGCTCTCCGCGAAAAAGGTTTTCGAATGTTTGTAGAAGATATGAATAATGGCGGTTACCCTGAGAGCAAACACGAAATTAAAATGGACTCAATTGAATTTGAAAAATTTCAAGAAAAGATTAAATAGCATTTAAATATAAATCGATATCTAATTCTGAAACTGTACTTGCTACTTTTTGATATTCCATATCTTTAATCGCTATAAAAGCCTTATGAAGATCTGGTCCTAAGGTTTCTTTTAAAAATTTGGATTTTTTTGCGGAAAGAATAGCTGAGCTCCAATCGTGAGGCATTTTAATTTTCGAATTAAATTTTTGCTCATAAGCATTACCTTTAGTTTGTGGAGGCGCTTTTACTTTATTTTTCATTCCATATCTCATTGCTGAGATAACGGTAAGAGCTACTAGGTATGGATTTGCATCAACGCCCGATACTCGGTGCTCTATTCTTCTATTTTTAGAATTACTTGAGGGAATACGAAAAGCTACCGATCTATTATCTAATCCCCAATTTGGAGTTACAGGAGCATAAGATCCCAAAACGAGTCTTCTCCAACTATTTGCATGAGGAGCAAATACTAGCATGCTCTCCCCCATGGTTTTGGTCAATCCACCAAGAGCGTAAAGAAGATTTGGATTGATTGTATTTTTTGATTTTTCAGCAAATAAATTTGCTCCTTTTTTATCATACATTGAAATATGAAAATGCATTCCAGAACCAGATACATTCTCCATAGGTTTTGCCATGAAGCATGCGGTCAATCCATGGTTTCGTGCTTGAGATCGAATTATTCTTTTTAGTCGAATTATATCATCTGCTGCTTTCAATAAATCATTTTGATGCTGGAGAGTTAATTCATATTGACCAGGGGCATATTCAGAAATAATTGTTTCAGCATCTATGCCTGCTAGGCTAGTTGCCTCATAAATATCATTTAATAGCGGAAGCATTCCATGAAGGTTATCAACAGAGTAAACATCTGTTTTTCTATGAGATCTTTTTTTTCCTATGATAGATTTTGCGGGCTGAAGTTTTCCATATTGATCTAAATTATCGGATACTAGAAAAAACTCTAATTCAAAAGCACCACATAATTTAATTCCATCTTTTTCAAATGATTTGACTTTGGTCTCAAGAGCATTTCTTGGATCTATATTAAGCTTATTCCCCTCAATATCTGACATAGTCATAAAAAGTTCCCCTCTAGGAGGTTTGCTATTGTGAATAAGCTTAAGAGAGGAAGATATAGGCCAAGCTTTGATATCACCATCTCCTTGTTCTAGAATTAATCCCGTATTTGGAACATCTTCTCCAGTTATATCCATTCCAAGTAATGACAAAGGAAATTGCCTACCAGACTCATAAAGTTTTAAAAGTTCATGTCTTCTGATTATCTTCCCTCTTCCAATTGCATTACAGTCATGCATAACAATATCAAAAGACTTAATTTCAGGATGTTTTTTTAAGAACCTTTTTGGTTCTTCAAGTGGTATAACTTTTTTCTTTAAATTACTCATCTATTAAAATTTCGAGTATGATTATTATAGATATTTTAGAGCTTATATAGTAATAATTCTAACTCTGGCCCGCTGGCAGATTGGTTATGCAGAGGACTGCAAATCCTTGTAGCTCGGTTCGATTCCGGGGTGGGCCTCCA
>LUMQ01000852.1_pt1 | contig 15771 bp, 15 predicted proteins | sample 729621 | NCBI WGS metagenome assembly LUMQ01 (sample SAMN03860259, study PRJNA289734) | marine metagenome | biome: seawater column; feature: ocean; material: water; isolation source: Red Sea water column Station 12 - depth 25m | place: Saudi Arabia: Red Sea | collected 2011-10-15 | depth 25 m | reverse complement strand
GATTTTTCGAATCTAATAAATATCTCATCTAAGACACTATCTTTGTTTCCAGAAATATTAATCATATTCGTGACTAATTCACCAGAACAAATGAACTGATTTTCTATTTTTTCTATAAAGTAATCGTCTTGCTCTAAAACAATTTTATGAAACTCAGAATAAATAATTGGTAAGTCATCTTGAAATACATCCTGTATCTTGCTGACCAATATTTCAATTCCATGTTCATTTAAACAGGATATATTAAGATATTCCTCATTAGGTGTAGTGAGTTTATCTGACTTATTTATAACAATTAGTTTTTTAATTGATTTATAATTTTCATCAAATTTAAAAAGTTCATCTTCAAGCATTGAAATTTGCGAACTTATATTAAATTTTTCATTTATTGGGTCAATTAAATAAATTATAAATTTAGTATTTCTCAAATGTTTTAGTACTCTTCTGCCCATTCCAACCCCGTCTGAAGCACCCTCTAATAATCCAGGTAGATCACATATAGTTATCAATGATTCAGAATTATTTAAAACACCAATATTTGGACTAGTGGTTGTAAACTCATAATCACCAATTTTTGCCTTAGAGTTTGTCAATTTTTGAATTAGTGTACTCTTGCCTGCATTAGGTAGTCCAACAATTGATATGTCTGAATAAAGACTATAACTTAGTTTGACATCAAGTGATTTTCTTTTTATTCCTTGTTCGCAGATTTGTGGATTAGGATTTCGTTTTGAGATCAATTCATAATTACCTCTACCACCTTTTGAACCTGTAATTAATTCATAAGAAGAGTTATTGTCATGAAGGTCAGCATACATTTCATCATCAATAAATACTTGTGTTCCTTTTGGCACTTCTATAATTAGATTCTCACCTGACGTTCCATTTTGAAAATTTTTGTTACCTGGTCCACCATTTTCAGCTTTAAGAGAACTATTCGACATTATGTGAGATAAGTCAGGTAATTCTTTATTTACCTGCAATATGACACTACCACCATCTCCACCTGAGCCACCAGATGGTTTAGTTTTAGAGTTTAAATTATTGAAACTAACAGAGCCTGGGCCTCCAGCTCCAGAGGATACTGAAAGCTTGATTTCATCAACGAACATTGGCTCATTTTGGAATTACATTAACTAATTTTCTACCATTTCTAGTAGAAAATTTTACAACACCATCAATTTTTGCAAAGAGAGTATCGTCTCCACCTTTGGATACGTTTTCTCCTGGATGAATTTTTGTGCCTCTTTGTCTAACTACAATCGAGCCAGCAGATATATTTTCACCGTCATAAACTTTAGTACCAAGGCGTTTGGACTCTGAGTCTCTACCATTCCTAGTTGAACCACCAGCTTTTGTTTTAGACATTATTCCTCCTCAGCGCTTTCGAGTCCTTGAATACTCTTTACTTTAACAATTTTTGAGTTTTCTCTATATCCAACTCTTCTTCTGTTTCCAGTTTTGTTTTTATATTGAAAAATATTAATCTTTTTGGACTTTGAAGCAGAAAGATGCTCTAGTTCAACTTTATAGTTTTTTAATTCTTTGTCATCTACAACTATTTGACCTTTTCTAGGACTGACTAATACGGGAACAACAGTTTTTTCTTCAAAAGAAGATGAAACAGAAAATTCATCCCCAACACTTACTCTTTCTTGAGATGATCCAACTTTAATAACAGCATATTTACTCATAACTCAATCACTCTACTACAGCCTCGGACTCAATCAAGCCTTCTTCTATACTTTTGTTAGCAAAAATATCATTAATTATTAGACCCCTACCATTGCATTTTTCACATTCTTCTGAAAAACTTTCAACGAGACCGGCTGCCACATTCTTTCTAGTCATTTCTACTAATCCAAGTCTGGATATTTCAAATACCTGTGTTCTAGTCTTGTCTTTAGCTAATTCCTGCTTAAATCTATTTAAAAGACTTTGTTGCTTTTTGGTTGACTCCATATCAATAAAATCTATCACTATAATTCCACCAATGTCTCGAAGTCTTAACTGTCTTGCAATTTCTTCCGCAGCTTCTAAATTATTTTCATACACAGTCTCCTCAAGACTGTTTTTTCCAACAAATTTTCCAGTATTAACATCAATAACAGTTAGCGCTTCTGTTCTGTCAATAATAAGATGTCCACCAGATGGCAGCCAAACTTTCCTATCTAAAGCCTTTTTTATTTGGTCTTCAATGTGGTACCTTTCAAACAACATTATTTCATCCTGATAAAAGTTGACAATATCACTTATTTCAGGAGAAGTAGCAGAAACATAATTTTTGATTTCATCAAATTGATCTTTTCTATCAATTAAAAGCTTCTTAAATGTTGTATTTAGGTGTTCCCTTATTACTTTTATAGAAACATCTGGCTCTTGATGAATTAATTTTGGAGCATCACCGCTTTTGTAATTACTAACAACATCCCACTCTTCAACAAGTTTTTCTATATCTACTTGTAGTGCTTTTTCACTAACTCCCTCAGCAGCAGTTCTAACAATAACTCCAAAATTTTCAGGTTTTAGCTTACGAATAATTCTGTCTAATCTACTTCTTTCATTATCAGTAAGTCTTCTAGATATTCCCTTTGTTCTAGAGTTTGGAATTAATACTAAATATCTTCCTGGTAGGGAGATTTGGCCTGTTAACCTAGCCCCCTTTTCCCCCATAGCGTCTTTGACTACTTGAACTAAAATTTCTTGATCAGGTTTTAATAAATTTTCAATTTTTGAATTTTTTTAAAATCTTTATTTTTTTGAGAACCTGAGCGAGTAGTCCCAGATTTTATTTTTACTTTTTGGCCATTAAACCATTTAGTTTTTGTATTGTCCAAGTTGTCGCTTTTGCGAACAATCTTTGACTTTTTGAACATACCAAACATTAAAACCTCCGAGATGACGAATATATAAATTAAACATGATATAAGAATACTAGATTTAAAAATTAAACAACTATGTTGTTTTCTATGAATACTCTATTGATCAATCCAAATATTATTGCTGTTGAAAATATTGATGACCCTCCAAGACTTAGAAGCGGAAAAGGTATTCCAGTCAAAGGAATAAAGCCAAGTATAGTTAACAAATTTATAAGTATTTGCACACCTAAGAGAATTAATAATCCTGAAAGGAGATATTTTTCAAACTCAATTTGAGTAAGTTTAATTATTCTATTTACCCTAAAGAAAAAAAGAATCCAAAGAGATAAAAGCAAAAACCCTCCAAAGAAACCAAAGTTTCTTGAATAAAGAGAAAAAATAAAATCCGTAGTTTGCACAGGTACAAAAACTTCAGTTATTTGTGAATTAGTAAAATAAGTTCCAAACAAACCTCCCGAAGAGATTGAAAGTCTACTTTGCTTTTGGGAAAAGTCATCACCAGAAAAGAAATCTGTAATTCTTGATATTTGATAATCACCTAAAAAATTCATTTCTAAAAGCATGAAAAATAAAAGAAATAGTGTTAACAACCCAAGAACAGCGCTTCTAAATTTAATATCAGACATGAAAAACATGAAAGAAGTGACTATTAAAAGTAACATTGTTGTTCCCAAATCAGGTTGTATAAAAATTAGAAGTAGATTTATTAGTACCCCCAACAGAGCAATTAACTTATAAGACTTTTGACTAAGTATCTTAGCTAAGAACAAAACTAAAATAATTTTGCTAAATTCTGATGGCTGAATAAAAATTGGTAATCCAATTGGTTCTAAATCGTACCACCTTCTTACACCAAGTATCGGTGTTGTGAAAAGTAAGCCTAATAAAACAGAAATAGAAAGTAAAAATAATGAATTTATTAAATTATATAAATTCTCAATTGAAATATATGTAGTAAAGAAAAATACAAGTAACCCTATTAAAGAAAATACTATTTGCCTTGTTAAAATATTGCTTGTTTCAAACTCAATTGACTCAATTGAACTGAACAATGTAAACCATGAAATAACACTAAATAACATAAATTGAAGCAAAATGTATAAATTTGTTCCTTCTGGACCTAATATTGTAATTTTTCGATTTATCATTCTGTTATTTCACCAAATTCCACTGGAGTTAGTTCGTATTCTCGTAAATGCTGAATAATTCTTCTTGAAATTGGTGCAGCAACCGCGCTTCCAGATCCGCCCTCGTCGACAACTGTAGCAATAATATATTTTGGATTACTTATGGAATCAACTCCAACAAACCAAGAAGTATTATTTTTGTCACCAGCATTTTGTGCTGTTCCTGTTTTTCCACCAATATCATTTGCTTTGTTTCCCAATACACTGAATGAAACATAGGCTGTTCCACCTTTATTAGTAACTGTGTTTAAGTCTTTTAAAAGAAATGAAATAAATTCATCACTCACATTTATTTTGTTATTTATTATCTTTTCTGCATTTAGGTTTACTGTTGGCGCCAAGTTTTCTCCAGTTAATAAAGTCCTATACGCATTTGCAACCTGAAGAGGAGTGGTTGTTATAGCTCCTTGACCAATGATTAAGTTCATTAAATCTCCACCTAACCATCCCTCTTCTCTTACTAAGCCTGGTCTAGATATCTTCCATTCTTCAAAAAGATTTCTATCAGGAATAATTCCAACCTTTTCAAATGGTAAGTCAACATTTGTTTTCTCACTAAAGCCTAATTCTTTAGAATACTCCTGAAGAATGGACTCTCCTTCCGTATTACCAAAATTTCGCCATATATTTAAAGCTATGTCCCAAAAGTACACATTGCATGACTGTTTAATTGCATCGGTTAGGTCTACTTTTCCGTGTCCCTCAAGTTTCCAGTCGTTATAAACTTGCTGAGATCCATCATCGAACCCAAATGAAAGACTTCCCTCACAATCAACTTTTGAATCTTTGTTGTTCATGCCCTCAGGAAATATACTTTCACTTAGTGCTAACCAATAAGCAACTACTTTAAATACTGAACCTGGAGGATATAGGCCCTGGATTGCAAAATTATTAAAAGCTTGATCTCTATCTAGCTGTTTGTATTCAAAGTCACTTATACCAGATACAAACTTATTGGGATTAAAATCAGGTAAAGAAACCATAGAAACGATGTTCCCAGTTTCAATATCTAAGACCACAGATGCACCTCTTTTAATTTGATTTATTGACTCAAAACTCTTATTTGCTAAATCTATGCCCTGTTGCAATGATTCTTTTGTAACTAACTGAGTTGAAGAATCAATTGATAAAAATAAATCCCTACCTCTAATTGGTTGTTTTGAGTCTATAATCTCAGAACCCAAAAAAGTTAATTCACCTGGAATGCCAGATAAATAGTCTTCGTAATATCTTTCTAATCCATTTTTGCCAACCTGATTATTGCCCGATGCATTTTGAAAAATATTAAACTCATCTTGATTTGGTATTCCTAAATATCCAATTGTGTGAGCAAAAAGTTCATTTTTAATATAGTTTCTTATTGGTAAATCAATAATTAAAAAAGCATCGAAATTAGTTAATAGATTATTTCTAACCTCATATTCAATAGAAGAGAGGTTTGTAACAAATTGTAAAATTTCCTTACTTTCGAATATTTCATTAATTTCTCTGATCGCTAACTCTGGAAAATTATATTGAATAATCTGTCTGTAGTCAGAGGAGTTTTGATCTGTTATTTTTCTCATATTTATAAATAAATGAGGTTCTAATTTAGTTTCAGCTATTTTTTCTCCATTTGCATCAAATATTTCACCCCTAGGTGCTGTTATATAAAATTTATCTAAATTTTGCTGATCAATAATATCAGACGTTGACTGGAATTCAGTTGTTTGAAGTTGAAAGATATCAAACAATATAAAAGCTAATAAAATAAAAAATACAACAAACGTAAATTTAAGTCTTTTTTGGTTAAACATTATTTCTTAGTGCTCTTTTAAAGAAGAGAAACAAAAATGAATTTACAAAAATAGAAATGAAATAACCTGTTAACCAATAATCCAAATCAAACTCTAAGATAATTGGAATTTTATAAATTAATAAACATAATGAAATAGTGATGATATAAAAGGCATTTGATCGACTATATCTGGATACTACAAAATTAGATAAAACAACCACAACTAGGAATATTGATGTATATAGTCCTAAATAGTAAGTACTAAAGAAAGAGTCATACAAGATTCCTGATAAGAAAATTGGTATAACTAAATTTTGATTAAAAAATTCAGTGCCAATATATATAAGTGAAATTAAGAATATATAAACTCCAAAATCTAAAGAAATAAATGTGTTTAGATAATTTTCAATTAAGCAAAGCATAAAGAGAAAAGTAGATATTGAAATTACTTTTATTACTTTCATTTACTTTTAGGTATAAATAAATTACTTTGGAAAGTTAGCATGTTCTCTATTGGCACTATCACTGTAAATTTGTTATTTAGTTTTGTTTGTTCATAGGATTCTAAATCAAAGAGTGGAAACTTGTTTACATGTCCAAATGTAATATCTGAATATAACATTCCAACTTTTGAATTCAAAGTTGCATCTAAAGAGCTGAATATTAATTCTTTACCATTTGAATTGACCTCAAAAATATTGTTATCTTCGTCAAGTGCTCTAAAGTTAAAATTTGTAGAATTGAATGATTCAAGTATTGAATAATCATTAAAAACTTCTCCTAAATAACCGACTATAAAACCATTCTCATTTATCACCAGATCTCCGGGCTCAAAATTGTAGTCCCTTCCTCCAGAAATTAGATACTCATCTGTCGAGTTTTTTAAAATTAAGCTTGTCGCATAATATGTTAACTCAAAATCACTTATATTCTTTATTAGAAGTTCATAAGACTCAATATTATCCTGTAATTCTTGATTCTCTACATACAACACTCTCAAATTAGAGAGCTCTTCTTTTAATCTTATATTTTCTGCAACTAAATCCGCTCTACTTGATGATAAGCTTGAAAATTCATTTTGAAGTAGTCTGTCAGGTATTTGGAAGTTAGATATTAAATTTACTCGTTCTGGTATAAAATTTGATAATGTTTTATTAGAAAAATAGTCGACAGCACTTAATAAGCCTGAAAGAAAAATAAAAAGGAAATAAACTACATATTTTCTTACGCCAACAACTTGAGAGCTTTGCATGTTAATTAGGTTTTGGTGATAGTTTCAAAACACTCTTGTAGTCTTGAAATCTTTCTAGGCAAATACCTGAACCAATTACAACAGAACTTAAAGGATCATCAGTGTTATTTATTGGAATACCCAATTCCTCAGCAATTTTTTTATCCATTTGCTTTAATAGTGATCCACCACCGGTAAGCCATGCTCCATCCTTGTCAATATCCGAAACCAAAGCTGGTGGAGTTTGTGAGAGAGATATTCTTATAGCTTCGATAATGTCATTAACAACTGGTTGTAAGGCGTTCCTAACATCACTGGCTTCTAATAACACTTGCTTGGGTATACCTCTTACAATATCTCTTCCTGTTACTGTTACCTGAGGCTCTTTGTCATATTGATAAGCTGAGCCAACTGCATGTTTAATATTTTCTGCGATACCAGTGTCTACAAGAATTTGGTGTTCTCTTCTCAACCATTCAATTAATATTTCAGTCATATCTTCACCCCCAACTCTTACAGAGTTAGCATTAACTATATCCCCCATTGAGATAACTGCTATTTCAGTTGTGCCACCACCTATATCAACAATCATATTTCCATATGGTTCAAAAATATTTAAACCGCTTCCTATTGCCGCAGCCATTGGTTCTTCTATTGTGAAGACTTCAGACGCGCCCGTAGCATGTGCTGCTGTTTCAATTGACCTTTGCTCAACACTTGTAACACCATTTGGAACACATATAACAATTCTTGGCCTTGAGTAAGCTCGACCAATTGCTCTTGATAGAAGAGTTTTAACAAGTTCTTCTGCCATTTCAATTTCAGATATAACCCCATCTCTCAATGGCCTTATAAGTTCAATAGTTTCTGGAACTCTTCCAATTAATTTTTTAGCTTCTTCTCCAATAGTAATAATCGAATTATCGCTTTTATTTACTGCAAGAAGTGTAGGTTCATCAACTACAACACCAACCCCTTTTACATATATAAGAGTGTTAGCAGTGCCTAAGTCGATAGCAATATCATTACCACCAAAAAGAGTTCTTCGTAAATTTAAGTCAACCATGTACTAATAGAATAATCCAATAGTTGTTGTTTTTAAATAGTTATTTACTATCCAAAAAATAGCTCAAGTTCTCTTTCAGCACTTTCGTCTGAATCTGATCCATGAACAACATTTTTATCTAATTCAGTAGCTAAATCACCCCTAATTGAGCCAGGTGTTGATTCACTTGGATTAGTAGCGCCCATAAGGTTTCTGATTTGTAAAACAACATTTTCGCCCTCAACCTGCATAGCAACAACTGGACCACTTGTTATAAAGGATACTAAATCATTAAAAAATGGTTTATCTTTATGTTCCCCATAATGCTGCTCTGCTAATTCTTTAGAAATAGTCAAAATTTCTTTGTACACCATCAGGCTTTATCATAAAAAACGTTTTCATGTAGTTATCCTTTTTTTATACTCTCCAATTAAATATAAACTACCTAGCAATATAGAAGGATTCTTATTTGATGAAAAAGTACTAAGTTCAACGATTTTATAATCTATATTCTCACTTTTTAGAAAATCGATAAATTTATCAGGGTTTTGTTGATTAAAAAAAGTATTGTCCTCAATAAAATTTAACTTATATTGTTTTTTTGGCTTTAAATAGCTGATGATATTTTCTATATTTCTCCCATTTTTAAAACCTAAATACAAATGAGTATCTCCTGAACTATATACTTTTTCATAGTCTTCTATAGTCTTAATAAACCCATCTATATTGTGTGCGCCATCTAAGATTTTTAAAGGATTTCTATTAATAACTTCAAATCTTCCTTCTACAAATTCTTTATTAAAATCTAGAGGTATTTTCCTTATACTCGAACTTATTAAGAAATTTACGATTAATGAAGCAAGTAAATAATTTATTTGATTTGATGTGAAATCCTTTGATTTACCATCAACAAAATCATTTAAGAAGTACTTAGAATTAAAATGTTTGTAATTATTTTCTATCACTTTAATTAATTCATCGCTTAAATTACCAACAAATAAATTATCTATACTATTTGATACAAATATTTTTTGATCTAAAACTTCAAGGTCTGTATAACCGAGTAGTTCTTGATGATCTCTTCCAATATTTGTAAGTACAACATTTTTACTTTGAATGATAGAAGTCGTATCTAAAACTCCACCTATACCAGCCTCACATATGAAATAATCCATTTCATTATCTAAGAAAGCTTTACAAGCAATCAGAAAAAGAGTTTCAAAATAGCCTAAAGTTATATTGTTTTCGATCTCAAAATCATGAACGATTCTCGAAATATAATCAAAATTAATATTGCTATGAGATTGTATTCTCTCTTGAAAGTTCACTAGATGAGGTGAGGTAAACATCAAAACTTGTTTTTCTTCTTTGCCAAGCAGATTATAAATAAAATTTGCTGTTGAAGTTTTACCATTTGTGCCAACAATAGCAATAGTCTTATCCATTAAATTTTCTAACTGATCTTTTGTAAAAAATCTATGAAGTGCTTCAAGATTCTTATTGTTGGTTAACCCAATTTTAGAATTTAAATATTCTTCTAATTCCTTCAATTATCGAGAGATTTTAATGTTGAATTTATTGATTCGATCTGACTATTTAGATTTTGTACATTTTGTTTTTCTTGATCAATTAATTCTTGTTTAGCATTTTCAACAAATTTGTCATTATTAAGTCTTTGATTCGATATTTCTAATGATTTACTCAATTCTTCTCTTTTTTTATTTAATCTCTTTATTTCATTTTCAACATCAATATATTTATTGGCCAATATACTAAATTCAAATTCGTTAGATTGAAAAGAAAGAACTACTCCTTCTTTTACATTATTTTCAACAGTAGAAATAATAACATTTGCAGTTTTCTCTAACTGATTTATAAACCAATCCGGATAAGAGCTAGCTGGGTACAAATCAATACTTAAAGAATTTTTTAAATTGTAAGTTGATTTAAAGTTTCTAATTTTAGTAATTATCTCTTTCAAATTATCTATTTCAAAAATATCAACCGATTCTTGCTGATATTTGGTTGGCCATGAATTATCAATTATGTAATTTTCATTAAAAGAAGACCATATTTCTTCAGTTATATGTGGCATTGCAGGGTTTAGTAATTTTAAAGACTCTAAAAATATTGACTTTAAAACAGTTTGGGTTTCAATTTTTTTATCTTTGTCATTAAACAAGTTCTTTGAAAATTCAAAATACCAGTCAAACAACTCAGACCACAAAAAATTATATAGTAATTTATAGGCATCTGAAATTTTATATTTTTCAAAAAGTTCATTAAATTCTTCTAAGGTTTCATTAAACCTTGATAGGATCCATTTATTTTCAATTAAAGATATCGTGCTAATCTCAGACGGTGTAGATTCATCAGTGTATAAATGTACGAACTTTGCAGCATTCCATATCTTGTTGCCAAATTTTTTTGCAGATACTGTCCACTCTTCATCAAATGGTACATCTTGTCCTGGATTAGCTTTTTCAATAAGTGAGAATCTCAAAGCGTCTGCTCCATGTTTTTCGGATAATTCTAAGGGGTCCATTGTGTTTCCGAGGCTTTTTGACATTTTTCTACCTTGTGAATCCCTAACCAAACCATGGATAAGAATATCTTTAAATGGAATATTTTCCATTGTGTATAAACCCATCATGATCATTCTTGCAACCCAGAAAAAAATAATATCAAAACCAGTAACAAGTAAGGTAGTAGGATAATAACTTTTTAAATCTTCAGTGTCATCTGGCCACCCTAAAGTGCTAAATGGCCAAAGTGCTGAAGAAAACCAAGTGTCTAATACATCCTCATCCTGAGTTAATTGAACATCATCTTTAAGACCATATTTCTCTCTTACATTGACCTCACTGGTACCAACATAATGATTTTTTTCATCATCGTACCAAGCTGGAATCCTGTGACCCCACCATTGCTGTCTAGATATACACCAGTCCTGAATATTGTACATCCACTCAAAATAAGTTTTTTCCCAATTTTTTGGTATAAATCTAATTTCATCATCTTCAACAACTTGTATTGCTTTTTTTGCAACCTCATCAGTTTTTACAAACCATTGTTCAGAAACCATTGGTTCAAGTATTGTTTTAGACCTATCCCCTTTTGGAATTTGAATTTGATGATCTTCTACTCCTTTGAGTAAATTTTGATTTTTAAGCATGTCTATTATTTTTTCTCGAGCTTCAAACCGATCAAGCCCTCTTAATTCTTGAGGTATAAATTCATGATTTTCAATTTTTCCATCAAAATCTAAACATCTTATCATTTCTAGATTGTGCCTTTTTCCAATTTCATAATCGTTGAAGTCATGAGCAGGAGTAATCTTTACACACCCAGAGCCAAATTCAACATCAACATAGTCATCAGCAATAATTTCTACTTCCCTATTTACTATTGGGATAATTGCAGTTTTTCCTATCAAATCTTTATATCTATCGTCTGAAGGATTTACAGCAACAGCTGTGTCGCCTAGTAAAGTTTCTGGTCTTGTTGTTGCAATTTCTATAAATGAATCTCCGACCTTATAATTAATAGCCCATAACTTTCCAAGTTCATTTGCAGACGTAACTTCCAAGTCCGAAACTGCTGACTTTAATTTTGTATCCCAATTAACCATTCGAGTACCTTTGTAAATTAAATCATTTTCATATAGTGAAACAAATACGTTTATTACTGCCTGTGAAAGTCCTTCATCCATTGTGAATCTTTCTCTTGACCAATCACAACTCATACCTAAAGTTTTCATTTGATTAGTAATATTGTCACCTGATTTTTCTTTCCATTCCCAAACTTTTGCTAGAAAATTTTCTCTTCCTAAGTCATGCTTAGAAATCCCATTCTCTTCTAATTCTTTTTCAACAAGAAGTTGTGTAATAATTCCAGCATGATCAGTTCCAGGAAGCCAGAGAGTTTGAAAGCCTTGTAGTCTTTTTACCCTTGTTATGACATCAATAATCGAATGTTCTAAAGCATGACCCATATGAAGTGAACCAGTTACATTTGGAGGAGGAATTACTATAGAAAAATTTTCGTCAGAATCTATTGGTTGGAATTTATTCCCTTGTTCCCAATTTTTTTGCCATTTCTTTTCTATTGATAATGGATCGTATTTTTCATTCTGCATATATTATATTTTATGCAGTTTTGTCGTCTTTTGACTCTTTCAAAACCATTTTTGGTGCAATATCTTCTAAAACATTTTCTTTATCAATAATTATTTTAGAAATATCTTTTCTTGATGGTGATTCGTACATTTCATCTAACAATATTTTCTCTAATATTGAACGTAGACCTCTTGCGCCAGTTTTCCTTTCGAGCGCTAAATCAGCCATAGCCTCAAGTGATGCATCAGTGAACACAAGATCGATATCGTCTAATTCAAACATTTTCTTAAATTGTTTTGTAATAGCGTTTTTTGGCTTAGTTAGAATTTCTATCAAAGCATCCTTGCTTAATTCATTTACATTAGTAGTAACTGGTAGTCTTCCAATAAATTCAGGAATCAAGCCAAACTTAATTAAATCTCTTGGTTCAACAAATGCAAAAAGTTCTTCTTTATTAAATTCTTTAGCATCTGACATATTAGTGTTAAAGCCAATTGTATTTTCTCCAAGCCTCTTACTAATAATTTGATCAAGTCCGTCAAAAGCTCCTCCAACGATAAATAAAATATTTGTAGTATCTATCTGCAAATACTCTTGTTGGGGATGTTTTCTACCACCTTGTGGTGGCACTTGAGCAGTAGTGCCTTCAAGTATCTTGAGTAAAGCCTGCTGAACACCTTCTCCAGAAACATCTCTTGTTATCGATGGGTTATCAGATTTTCTTGTAATTTTATCTATTTCATCAATGTAGATAATTCCCTTTTCAGCTCTTGGAATTTCATAATCAGCTGATTGGATTAATGTAAGCAAAATATTTTCAACATCTTCACCTACATAACCAGCTTCAGTAAGAGTAGTTGCATCTGCTATTGCAAAAGGAACATTTAGTGTTTTTGCTAAAGTTTGTGCTAACAGTGTTTTACCACTACCAGTTGGTCCTAAAAGTAAGACATTTGATTTTTGAATTTCAAGTTCATTATCTACTAAATCACCTTTATAAATTCTTTTGTAGTGATTATAAACTGCAACAGACAAGGTCTTCTTTGCATCTTCTTGGCCAATGATGTACTCGTTTAGAGATTGGTTAATCTCTTTTGGTAAAGGTAGGTACTCTTCTGAGCTTGTTTCTAGCTTTTCAACTTTTTCTTCTTCGATTATTTCAACACAAAGCTCAATACACTCGTCACAAATGTAAACACCTGGGCCTGCGATTAGTTTTATTACTTGTTTTTGAGACTTGCCACAAAAACTGCACTTTAGTGCTTGAGATGAATCTTTATTTGCCATTTTTAACTACCCTGTTGTTTTTTAGCTATTTTTTGTCTGCTAACTCCCTTTGAATTAGCACTTCATCTACTATACCGTATTCTTTTGCTTCTTGCGCGGTCATCCAAAAATCTCTATCTGTGTCTTCCGCAACTTTTTCTACGTTTTGACCAGTAAAATCAGCCAATAAACCGTTTAGTTGGGTTCTCATTGACACAATAAGATCAAAATTTCTTTCCATATCGGCTACAGTACCCTCCATACCACCAGATGGTTGATGGAGCATGATTCTTGCATTTGGTAAGCTGTATCTTTTTCCAGGAGTACCACCAGCTAAAATGACAGAAGCTGCAGATGCTGCTAGCCCCATACATACTGTTGAAATATCTGGCTTTATGTACTTCATTGTGTCATAAATTGTAAATAATGAAGTGATTGATCCTCCTGGCGAGTTGATATACATAAAGATATCTTTATCTGGGTCTTCTGATTCTAAATGTAATAGCTGAGCCATTATGGAGTTTGCTACACCATCATCAATTGGTGTTCCCAAAAATATAATTCTATCTTTTAAAAGCCTTGAGTATATATCAAAGGCTCTCTCGCCCCTGTTAGTATTTTCTATAACAGTAGGGATTACATAATTTGAAGGTAATTCTTTCATATTATTCTTCCTCTCTTACTTCTTCTTCTTGATTGTAGACGTCTTGTAGGTATACTTTTTCACCATCCTTGTCAACAGACACTCCTTGTTGCAAAATATGCAGCATAGCCTTATTTCTTAGGGATTCAGCTTCTAAATTTAACCTATGACTTGCATCCTCTACTTCATTTCCTTCTTCATCATGTGTTGACATGTGGTCATCAATATATTTAATTTCTTTATCATCCAGTTTAAGCTCTTGATCTTCAACAACTTTATCCAAAATAACTACCATAGATAAATTTCTAGTAGCTTGATTTTTTAAGTCTTCTTGAAGAGTTTCTTCAGTTAATCCAGTTATTTGCAAGTAATCTTCAATTTTTATATTATTTTGGTTCAATTCAGCCATGAAGTTTTGTAATATGCTATCCATTTCAGCAATTACTAACTGTTCAGGAAGTTCTAGCTTTGATTCTTCTATCAATTTACTTGTTAATAAACCTTGGTACTGATTAGCAATTTGTCTTTTTTTAACCATCTCAATATTTTTAAATAACTCATCGTTCATTTCTGCAATATTATCAAATTCAGTCATTGAAGAAACCCATTCGTCAGTCAATTCTGGCATAACCTTTTCTTTAATTTCTTTTACTAAAACAGTAATTTCCACATTACTTTTACCAACAGATGGTATATCATCATTAAATTTTATTATTGCTCCTGTAGATACACCTTCTAATTTTGAGTCCATTGAGGGTGTTAGTGAGTTGCTTCCGAGTTCGTACAAATAATCTTGATAGGAAAATTCTTCTAACTCTTTACCATTTTCCATTGCACTGATATTTACTAATAAATAATCAGATGTTTTTGAAGGCCTTTCAACTTTAGTCACATCAGCAAACTGTAGCTTTATTCTGTCAATTTGATCTGAAATCTCTTCCTCAGTAGGGGTAATGGATTCTACTTCTACAGTTTGATTTAGCTTTGGAAGTTTAGATAATTTTGGCCATAGTGTGATTAAAACATCAACCTTATAGGATTTCTTTTCTTTTTTTAAATCTTTTACCACGGGCCTAACAGCTGGGTTTAATTCTTCTTTTTGCAATATTTCAAAAATTTGCTCAGGCAAATATAAATCAATTGATTCCTCAAGAATATAATCTTCACCCACTTCTCTAATGACAATATTTTTTGGAATTTTTCCTGGTCTAAAACCTTTAACTTTTAGTGATTTGCTAATTTTAGAAATTGCTTCATCTTTTTTAGATTCAAGGTCTTCAAAATCAATATCAATTTCAATATTGCTTTCAAAATCGCCAACTTTTTTTACTTTATATTTCATTTATCTCCTAATAAATATAAGGGTGACCGACGGGATTCGAACCCGCGACCTCCTGGACCACAACCAGGCGCTCTAACCGAACTGAGCTACGATCACCACAGCGCTCTCGATAGGACTCGAACCTATAACCTACAGATTAGAAGTCTGTTGCTCTATCCATTTGAGCTACGAGAGCTCTTCGTGAGCGGGTGAAGGGAATCGAACCCTCATAGCCAGCTTGGAAGGCTGGAGCTTTGCCATTAAGCTACACCCGCAGGTTTGTCGGGCTGGTGAGATTCGA
>LUMQ01000637.1_pt1 | contig 15816 bp, 17 predicted proteins | sample 729621 | NCBI WGS metagenome assembly LUMQ01 (sample SAMN03860259, study PRJNA289734) | marine metagenome | biome: seawater column; feature: ocean; material: water; isolation source: Red Sea water column Station 12 - depth 25m | place: Saudi Arabia: Red Sea | collected 2011-10-15 | depth 25 m | reverse complement strand
CGAGGCCACATGTAAGATTAAATAGTCAGTTGTGGAAATGTATTATAAATCTCAATAAATACAACGGCTTTTTATAATATTAATTTAGATAATTATTACTTTCAATCAAATCACTATATTTTGAATTTCCAAAAATAATTTCTCTAATTGACTCTATCTGACCTAATAAATTTTGATCAGTATCGATTATATTTTTATTTTTTAGATTAACTATTTCTTCATATCCAATTGGTAAGTTCTCGAAGTTTTTTAATTCATTCATTGATATTGGTCCAATCTGCAAATTGAAATTTCTAAAGGTATGATCTCTGACTTCTTCTTTGGTAAAATGGCATAGCACTCCAATATGGTTTGTATTGTTAATAAATGCACTAAATCCATAATAGGAATAAGGTATAGGATTAGAACTGTTACTAAACATTCCTAAATCCTCATTCCAAATAAAATTGTTTTGAGGAAAAAGATTAAAGTTGGATATTTGTAAATTTTTATAAAAAAGAATACCATCACTAAATAAAGTAAATAAATTTTCTTTATTCTCATATGAGTTATAAAGCTCAATAAAATTTGCATCTAAGATATTTTTATTTGTGTGTTTGTATAATTTATTAAAAGAACTTAAAGTTGACTCAACCGTATTAGATTCTAGTTTTAGAGTTTCCTGATGGTTTGAGAAGTTAATTAGCCTTGATAAGTCTTCATTATTATTAAAATTCATACCAAAAGTGTATTTGATAGGACTATATAAATTACTGAGCTCTTCTAAATTTTTTAAAGAATAGATTTCATTACTAAGAACTATTAAGGTATCTAAATCTAAAGGTAAAATATTCTGACTAATTTCTAAACCATTATTTTTATAAAATCTTTTAATTTGATCAGGTAATGAAATTTCTTTAATAGAGAGGTTTTTGAGTTGATTAAACTCTCCAAAGATTATGTCGAATTCATCTATATTTTTATCTACAATGTCTAATTCAAACTCAAGATTATTTTCTTTAGCGTAGTTTCCAATTTCATAATAAAGGTAATATTGATAATCAATAAAATCGTTTTTGATAAGCCCAACTCTTAAATTATTTTCACTACTGCAACCTTCTGATGCCCAAATAGGTTTGAAGGAAAAAAATATAAGTAAAAAAAAAATTTTGAATATTGGTATCAAAGAATAATTATTATGATTTAAACATTTCTTTGTAAACTCTCTCTTCGATTTTATGATTATTATCAAAGAGTAAAGGTATTTCTAGCCCCTCGGACATTTCGATTTCTACAGAAGTTACATCTTTGGCTTCTATGTGATCTGCATGAGCTACAATAGGTCTTTTTGAGGGGTTATTGTTAACTATTTTTATCTTCGCAGTGTCTTTTAAAAGACCACCCCTCCAATGTCTAGGACTATATGCACTTACTGCTGTTAAAGCCATAACATTGCTACCCAATGGTATGATAGGACCAGATGCAGAATAATTGTAACCTGTACTTCCTGCGGAAGTGGAGACGATTACACCATCACAAACTAATTCTTCCATTCTTACTTCGGTTAAGTCTTCAAGCCTATATTCATTCATTAAAAATCCTACAGAACCAAAATTCATTCCAAAAATAGGTTTCTCAATTTTTAAATAATCATGAAGTGACTTTAGAATAAATCCATCACCTCCTAAAGCTACTATGAAGTCTGCCTCCTCAGGACTACAGTTGCCATATTTTTCAATTAGCTCATTTTGAGCCTTTAAATTTTTTTCTAAAGGAAAAGATACAAAACTAATTTTCATATTTAACCACCTGTTTCATTCATATACCTATTAACGTACCCTTCATAATTACTTTTATTGATTTCAAAATTGTGGGCTTTTGGTTTAATTGACATTGCATACTCAATTAACTTAATAATATCAGCTTTTGATTGATTTCTGAGTGCAAATTTTAAGTCCACAAAGTCATTTTGGCCTAAACACATGTACAACTTCCCAGTACAAGTAAGCCTAACTCTATTACTGGTATCACAAAAATTATGAGAAATGGCAGATATAATACCAATTTTTTGATCATTATTTGAATTGCTAAAATAATAATTTCAAATATTTCTTCATCGTTAAAATCTTGAGTGAGTACAGTGTTAATTTTTACTTTGATACCCTCATTAATTGCACTGTGAATACCATTGATAACTTTTTCAAGTTTGCCCCATTTTGTTATTTCCTTATATTTTTCTGGATTGAGACTATCTAAAGAAACATTAATTCTGTTAATCCCATTTTTTTTTAGGAGTGGTGAATACTTCTCTAAATTAGTCCCATTAGTTGTAAGAGTATGTTCTAAAATTTTATTTTGTTTTTTTAGTTCAAATAAATGTTCAATCACCGAAATAATATTTTTTCTAACCAATGGCTCTCCACCAGTTAATCTAAATTTTTTCACACCTAGCTCACTAAAAACATCAATCAATTTTATGATCTCCTCAATAGACAATACTTCTTGCCTAGGTAAAAAAGTGACATCTTCAGCCATACAATAAGTACAGCGTAGATCACATCGGTCTGTGACTGATACCCTTAAATAGTCGATTTTACGTTTAAATTGATCAGCCAGCATTTTCAATTAATTCTAAATTTACGATCATTAAATCTATAACTTTTTTTCCAACATTCTCAAAGTTAATTGTAACTTTACCATTAATACATGATTGAACTTGACCTATCCCCCAACTTGGTTGAGAAGGGCATTTAACTAAGGCGCCAGGAGTAAAGTCGTTAAAAATAGGGCTATTTTCCATGTTTGTTCTTGTTAAGTAAGTACAATTATTTACTATTTATAATAGAATCATGGATAAAAAAGACAATTTAAACAAATTAAAAACTGTTATTAGCAGCATCGAGAAATCTTATGGAAAAGGCTCCATAATGATGCTTGGAAAAAAAGATGAAGACATGGGTAATGTTGATGTTTATTCAACAGGTTCCCTGGGCCTAGACATAGCGTTAGGTATAGGTGGATTGCCTAAGGGCAGAGTGGTGGAGGTTTATGGACCAGAAAGTTCCGGTAAGACTACTTTAACCCTTCATGTGATTGCTGAAGCTCAAAAAGTGGGTGGAACATGCGCCTTCATTGATGCTGAACATGCTCTTGATCCAGGTTATGCAAAGAAACTTGGAGTCAATATAGATGAACTTTTAATTTCACAACCTGATACGGGAGAACAGGCTTTAGAAATAGCTGATACTCTAGTCAAGTCAGAGGGAATTGACCTTTTGGTAATTGACTCTGTAGCTGCTTTAGTACCTAGAGCAGAACTTGAGGGCGAGATGGGGGACTCTCTTCCAGGCCTTCAAGCTAGATTAATGAGTCAAGCTCTTAGAAAATTAACTAGCTCTATTTCAAAAACTAATACAATGGTGGTGTTTATTAATCAATTGAGGATGAAGATTGGTGTGATGTTTGGAAGTCCAGAAACTACTACAGGTGGAAACGCACTTAAGTTTTACTCTTCTGTTAGACTTGATATTAGAAGAATAGGTGCCATTAAAGACAAAGATAACATAATCGGTAATCAGACTAGGGTAAAAGTTGTCAAAAATAAAATGGCTCCGCCCTTTAAGCAGGTTGAATTCGATATTATGTACGGAGAAGGAATTTCAAAAATTGGTGAAATTATCGATTTAGGTGTCCAAGCTGATATTATTGATAAATCTGGGGCATGGTATTCCTATAAAGATGAGAAGATCGGTCAAGGTAGAGAAAATACAAAACAGTTTTTAAAAGACAATCCAGCTCTTTTAGAGGAAATTGAGACGAGGATTAGGTCAAACTCTAATACCGTAGAAGAATTAATGATTGATCCACCAGCTTTACCTGACGATACTCCTGAAAAAAAAACTGAAGATTAAGTATTAATTTTCAAATAAATTAATCTATATTGCTAGGTTATGATTTCTAACCAGGTAAGAAATACTTTCATTGATTATTTTAAAGAGCAAGGACACTCCCATGTGAGCTCCAGCTCCCTTGTTCCAGATAATGACCCAACCTTAATGTTTGCTAATTCTGGAATGGTTCAATTTAAGAACGTATTTACTGGATTAGAGCAAAGATCCTATACAAGAGCTACAACTTCACAAAAATGTGTAAGAGCAGGTGGTAAGCATAATGATTTAGAAAATGTAGGTTTTACCACAAGACATCATACTTTTTTTGAAATGCTTGGTAACTTTTCATTTGGTGACTATTTCAAAGAAGAGGCAATTTATTTTGCTTGGGATTTAATTACAAAAAAATATGAAATTAATCCGGATAAACTTTTAGTTACTATTTACCATGACGATGAACAGGCTGAAAAATACTGGAAAAAGATTGCTAAATTACCTGATAGCAGAATTATTAAGATCTCTACTTCAGATAATTTTTGGTCCATGGGAGATACTGGCCCATGTGGCCCTTGCTCAGAGATCTTTTATGATCATGGAGAGAAATATTTTGGCGGACCTCCAGGTTCTCCTGATGAAGACGGTGACCGTTTTATTGAGATATGGAATTTAGTTTTTATGCAATATGAGCAGATTGACTCTCAAAAAAGAATAGATTTACCCAAACCTTGTGTAGATACAGGAATGGGATTGGAAAGAATTACCGCTCTTCTAAATGGAAGTAATGATAATTACTCATCTGACTTGTTTACTAATATAATTAACGCTACTCAAGAATTAATTAAAACAAAATTAACTGAGGAAAACAAAGCAAGTTTTAGGGTTATTGCAGATCATCTAAGGGCGTCTTCTTTTTTGATTGCCGATGGTGTTATACCTTCAAATGAAGGAAGAGGTTATGTTCTCAGAAGAATTTTACGTAGAGGTATAAGACATGCTTATACTTTGGGCTCACGAGACCCTTTATTTTCAAAAATATTTAAAGATCTTCAAAATTTAATGAGCGGGTTTTATGATGAACTTAATATTAGAGCTGATCTAATCAAGGAGACTTTACTCGATGAAGAAGTTAGATTTCGTGAAACTTTAACCAAAGGGTTAGATATATTATCCCAAGAAATTCCAAATATTAAAAATAATACATTAGATGGCAAAGTGGCATTCAAGTTATATGATACTTTTGGATTTCCTCTTGATTTAACTCAAGATTTTTTAAAATCAAAAAATATAGTTATTGATATTGAGTCTTTTAATCAAGCCATGGAGGCACAGAAAGAGGAGGCCAGAGCCTCATGGAAAGGCAGTGGAGATACGGCAACTCAAAAAATATGGTTTGAGTTAGCAAAAAAATATAAACCAACAATTTTTGATGGTTATGAAAAAAATAGTGTTAACTCTAAAATCATTTCTATTTTACAGAGCTTCAATGAGGTTGATTTCTATTTTTATTCATTTTGGAAAATTAATTTCTGGAATTATCAATGTTGGTGAAGATGTAGATCTCTCTATTGATGAGGAAAGAAGATCTTTAATTATGAAAAATCACTCAGCAACGCATCTTCTTCACGCGGCTTTAAGAAATACATTAGGTAATCATGTTGCTCAAAGAGGTTCTTTAGTAAATTCTGAAAAATTAAGATTTGATTTTAGTCATAATAAACAAATATCCTTCGACGATATAAATAAGATTCAAGATGAAGTAAATTCAGTAATTAAAATATCTTCAAAATCTAATATAGAAATTAAATCTCAAGAGGATGCGATCAAAGCAGGTGCGATAGCATTGTTTGGTGAAAAATATGGAGATGAAGTCAGAGTAGTCACTCTTGGGTCCAAAAACGATAATCCATATTCTATAGAATTATGTGGGGGCACTCATGTAAAAGATGTTACTGAAATTAGTAAATTTCTTATTATTAATGAAGAGTCTGTTTCCTCCGGCGTTAGAAGAATTGAAGCCCTTACATTTAAGAAAGTTGATGAATATCTTTCACTAAGAAGTAAAGAAAAAGAGAAATTAGAAATCCAACAAAATGAAAATAAAAAATTAGAAAGTTATTTAAATACTTTAAAAAATAAATCAATATTATCTAGCGACAGCAATAATCAAATCAATGAAGATGAAATTAATGGCGTTAATTACATAACTCAAGTTATTGAGGGTCTTCCACCTAAAGAACTAAGGTCTGTTTATGATAAGTTTAAATCTGAAAAACAGAACTCAATTCTTGCTTGCATAACTATTAATGAAGATAAAGTATCTATCATCATTGGTTTAACTCAAGATTTAACAGAAAAATATGATGCTAGGATTTTGATCAAATCCTCATTTGATCATCTTGGCTCAAAAGGCGGTGGTGGAAGAGTAGATTTTGCTCAAGCTGGTGGAGATAAAAAAAGCAATATAAATCAGGCTTTTTCTAGTATTCGAGAGAAAATTTAGGCAAGTTTTTTTTGCAGATTAACATCTAAACAATTTAAAAAATCTTCTGTATTCATCCATTTGGTATCAGGACTTACAAGAACAGCCAAATCTTTTGTCATTTGACCAGACTCGACAGTTTCGATGCATATTCTTTCCAAGGTGTTTGCAAAATTCATTAATTCCTCATTGTGATCAAATTGACCTCTGAAATACAAACCCCTAGTCCATGCAAAAATTGATGCAATTGGATTAGTGGAAGTTTTTTCACCTTTTTGATGTTGTCTATAATGCCTTGTCACTGTGCCGTGTGCAGCTTCTGATTCTATGGTTTTACCATCAGGTGTCATGAGTACACTCGACATCATGCCAAGAGACCCATATCCTTGTGCTACAGAGTCAGATTGAACATCACCATCATAATTCTTACAAGCCCATACAAATTTACCACTCCACTTCATTGCTGAAGCAACTAAGTCATCAATTAAACGGTGTTCATAAATTAGATTATTTTCTTCAAAACTTTTTTTGAATTCACTATCAAAAACCTCTTGAAATAATTCTTTGAACCTACCATCATATTTTTTCAATATTGTATCTTTTGTAGATAAATAAACCGGCCATTTCAAATTTAAGCCATAATTAAAGCAAGCTCGAGCAAAACCCTTGATAGATTCATCTAAATTATACATAGATAATGCAACACCATCATTCTTAAATTGGAATACTTCTTCTTCAATAGTTTCACCTTCATCAGAGACGAATTTTAAAAAGAGTTTTCCTGGTTTAGTGATCCTCATTTCTGTTGCTCTGTATTGATCACCAAATGCATGTCTACCTACTACAATAGGATGATCCCAAGTTCGAACAATTCTTGGTATATTCTGACAAATAATTGGCTGTCTAAAGACAGTTCCATCTAAGATATTTCGAATAGTCCCATTCGGAGATCTCCACATTTTCTTTAAATTAAATTCACTCACCCTACTGTCGTCAGGAGTTATGGTAGCACATTTGACACCTACACCATAGGTTTTGATCGCATTTGCAGCATCAACAGTTATTTGATCATCCGTCTCATCTCTTTTTTGAACGGAGAGATCATAGTATTTAAGATCAATATCTAAGTACGGAAGAATTAATTTCTTTTTTATGAAATCCCATATAATTCGGGTCATTTCATCACCATCGAGCTCTACGACGGGATTTTTAACTATTATTTTTGGCATATTATGAAGACCCTAGGTATAACAAATAAAATAGCTAAAAAAAATCTATTTTATTGATCAAATAATGCATTTCAGATATTAATTCATCCACTATGTACTTTCGTTTTCACAAAGAGGTTTCGGCCGCATTAATTATACTCTTCCTTTTAGTTGTTTTTTTTTATTTTATTTACAAACCACTTTTTATTCTTTCATTAATATTATTAATTTTCACATTTTATTTCTTTAGAGACCCTGAAAGAGTTGTTCCAATTGGAGATGATATATTAGTAAGTCCAGCAGATGGTTTAATTACTAATATCACTGAGATAAAAGAAGGAAAAAAAACTTATATAAAGGTTTCTATATTCCTTAGTATTTTTAATGTCCATATACAAAGGCTACCTATTTCGGGAGAGGTTACTAAAGTTGACTACATTGAAGGTAAGTTTATCAATGCCACACTAGATAAAGCTAGTGATGAGAATGAGAGACTAAAAATAACAATTAAAAATGGAAATAATTTAATTTTTGTTACTCAAATCGCAGGTTTAATTGCTAGAAGAATAGTTAATTATGTCAAACCAAATGAAAATATCAATCAAGGTGATAGATACGGTATAATTAAATTTGGAAGTAGAGTAGATATTGAATTTCCAAATAACTTTAAATTATTGGTTAATGAAGGACAACAATGTATAGGTGGTGAAACTATTATTGCCCAAGATAATAAATCTAAAATTAGTCAAAGAGAATTTAAAAAAATATAGCATTATTGATTTATGAGAGAATATCCTTTTACAAGGTTCATACCTAATCTGATTACTATGATGTCTTTAATTGCAGGCATCTCATCTATAAAATTTTCTATCCAAGGTAATTGGCAATTAGCTGTATTGATGATTATGTTAGCTGCTTTTTTTGATTTTTTTGATGGCTGGGTTGCAAGAAAATTAAAAAAATCAAGTCAGTTTGGTGCAGAGTTAGACTCATTATCTGATTTTATTAGTTTTGGACTAGCCCCATCTCTTTTAATTAATCTTTGTTTTACATTTAAACTAGGACAAATAGGGTGGATCTTTAGTTTATTTTATACAGTTTGCGCCGCATTAAGATTGGCAAGGTTTAATATTGAAAACATGAAAGAAAAATCAACGACTTTTTTTGGTATCCCTTCTCCTGCCGCAGCAGGTATAGTAATGATCCCCATTTATCTAACTTTTGTTGAATTTAAATATTTACCAATAAATTATGAGATATTATCAGCTTTATTGGTTGTTTTTTCAGGCGTAATGATGATAAGTAGGGTTCCCACACCATCCTTAAAAAGTATTAAATTAAATTCTCTTTATTTTAGAATTATGATTATTTTTGTGGCTATAATTTTAATATTTTTGATAACGTACTTTTGGCAGACTACTCTTGTAATAGCTTTTGCTTATTTAATATTAGCTATATTTAACTTGTTTTTTTACTTTTTTAGATTTTTCAGCACTACCTCCAGATAAAAACTTAGATTTAATCATTAAGGCTGAAGGGGTTACCAACAAAGTCAACAAAGTTGAAAAAAGTAAACCAAAAATAATAGCTCTTGATAAATCTACCCACCATTGAGTGTCAGGAGAATTATAAGTGTATTCTAAATTTACAAAATCAATATTTATTTTCAAAGCCATCGGCATTAATCCCAAAACAGTGGTAGTCGTTGTTAATAAAACTGGCCTTAGTCTTTGAGCTCCAGTCATTAATAATGCCTCTTTTGCATCCTTTGTTTTCTTATAAAGCCTGTCAAAAGTATCAATCAAGACAATATTATTATTAACAACAATTCCTGCTAATGAGATTACTCCAATGCCACTCATTACTATCCCAAAGGGTTGTTGGGTAATTAATAATCCTAATACAACCCCAACAGTTGACATAATAACGGCAAATAATATCAATATTGCACTACTAAAGCTGTTGAATTGAGTTAGCAGAATTACTCCCATTAAGAATATGGCAATCATAAAGGCTTTTTGAAGAAAAGCTTGCGATTGTTTCTGACTTTCATCTTCTCCTTTAAAAGAGACTTTTACTCTTGGGTCAATGTCTGCAGAGTTGAATTCTGGTAAATCAAGGCCAAAGTTATTTGGAATATCAAATTTTTGAATTCCAAGCCAATGTTTGATTAGTCTTACATAAGCATCTGTTTGATAAAATCTAACAACATCTGATTTTATGGTTTCAATCCTATTTTGATCAACTCTTACTAAATTACCTGTCTCCTGACTCGTTTCTATTTCAGTAAAATTTGAAATTGGAACATACCCTGAGGAAGTAGGAATTTTGATACTATTAAGTTGGTCTATAGTTCTTTGATTTTCAGGAAGGCGAAGATAAATAGGAATAGACTCATCACTATCATCAGGTCTGAATTCACTCAGTTTTAAACCACCTGTTATTAATTTTATAGTATTTCCTATAATAGCAATACTGGCACCATATTTAGCGGCTTCTTCACGGTTTACATATAGTTGATATTCAATACTAGGTGAGGGAAGAGAAGTTTCTAAATCTTTTAAACCTTGGATATTAGAAAGATATTCCTGAATTCTTTTTACCTCAGAAATAGTGATCACCGGATCATTGGAAGTTAAGTTAATTTCAATAGGTTTTCCCCTTGGAGGACCTGCTCTTTGTGTTCGAGTTTCAACTTTTATTCCTGGTATAGAAGAAGTTGCTTCTCTGATTTCTGATATTAATACATCAGCTTTTCTTCTTTTATCCCAATCCTTAAACTCAATATCAATAAATCCTATAATATCAGGAGAACTTTCTTGCCTATTAGAAACGTTACCAGAAGTGGTGTATATAGACTCAAATTCGTTATTCTGAGTTTGAAGTTGGATAATTTTTTGTTCTACGTTTCTTACTAATTGATCTTTTTCTATTACAGAGAGATTTCCAGTCGCATAAACAATTACTTTTGTATTTTCTGCCTCAACAGATGGGAAAAATATTACACCCTTACCATATTTTCCATAAGCAGTATAAATACCAATAAGTAAAGAGATAGCAACAACAGCGATTTTTAGTGGATGATTTATACATATTTTTAAAATGAACAAATAAATTTTAGTAAAAAAACCAACTTTTGTAATGTCAGTTAAATCTTCATCTTCATCAGCACTAATTTTTGGAATTGATATTGTCTGAAGAAAGCCTCTGCCTTTTATAAATTTAAAAGTTTTATATATAATAAAAGCAATAGCTATTGAGGCTAATGCTTTGATTCCTAAGCTTAAATATTTATCAAATTGGAATTTGGATAAAAAGGAATAGGTAATAAAATTAATTATACCAAATAAAACTATCGGTATAAAAAAGAAGAAGAAAAGATTTCTTATTTTATATGATTGTGTTCCAATAATAGGAACAACAATTAAAGCCATTACAAGACTGGAGCTAAGCACTGATATTACCGTAATAGGGATATATTTCATAAATCCTCCAGTAGTTCCTGGCCAAAATAATAGTGGAACAAAAACCGCTATTGTCGTTAGAGTCGATGCAATGATGGGCAATGACATTCTTGAGGCTGCTTTTATGTACGCATCAGCTAAACCCATACCCTCTTGAATTTTTCTTTGAGCGTATTCAACTACTACAACCGCCCCATCAACCAAGAGACCAACAGATAAAATTAAACCAAAAAGAACAACCATATTCACAGTGAAACCCAAAGTGTAAAGAACGAGTATTGCGGATAAAAACGAACCTGGAACAGCAAGACCAACAAGAAGACTAGAGCGAATACCTAAAAAGATAATCACAACACTCATAACTAAAAGAATAGAAAAAATGACGTTATTTTGTAAATCTCCTAGCATATTTTTTATGTTGATTGACTCGTCACCAGAGAAAGTAATATTAATCTTTGAAGGTAATGACTTTTGCTCTTCGGCAACTAGATCTCTAACTTGGTTAACAGTTTCTACAATATTTGCACCAATTCTCTTTGAAATTTCTAGAGTAAAAGCTGACTTATCGTTGAGTCTTGCAAATTTTTCAGGATCTTTAAAAGTTCTTTTTAGAGAAGCTATATCTTTAAATTTTATTGTCTTTTTATCATTAACCTTGATAGGTGTATTGAAGATATCGTTTAGATTTTCATATAAACCTGGAATTTTGATCACAAAACGTCCATCCCCAGTATCTAAATTTCCAGCAGATACAACTTGATTATTCGATCGAACAAAATTTAAAATTTCATTTAAATTAAGACCATAAGATTCAATTTTATTTTGATCGATAATTATATCTAACTGTTCTTCTCTTTCCCCACCAATTTCTACTTCTAATACATTAGGTAAAGATTGAATTTTATCTTTAAGGTCATTAGAAATTTTTTTGAGTAAGAATTCAGAAGCATCTCCGCTAATAGATACAACTAGGATGGGAAAGAGGCTTATATTAACTTCACTTACTTTAGGCTCATCAGCATCTTCAGGTAAATCAGATTTTGCACGATCAACTTGTTCTCTAGTGTCAAGCAAGGCCTGGTCTGGGTCAAATCCAGCATTAAACTCTAATAAGACGTTACCACCACTTTGATAGGAGGTACTCGTCATTTCTTTTTTACCCTCTATGTTTGAAATTTCGTCCTCGACTGGTTTAATCAAAAGTTTCTCAGAGTCTTCAGGACTTATACCAGTTAAACCTAAGGAGACATATATATAGGGAAGGCTAACGTCAGGAGAGGATTCCTTTGGAATATTATTAAATACGAGAGATCCGGATAAGATAATAAATAAGAAGATAGATATAGTTGTCCTATAATACTGACTGGCGATATTGACTAAACTCATTTTTTTATTCGAAATTTACTTTTTCACCATTAGATACGTATTGTTGTCCAACGATTATAATTTTTTCTTTTTCGCTCAAACCAGTAACTAGCATATACTCAGATGTATCTTCAATAATTTTAATATCTTTAAATTCAACCTCATTACCTTCAGCAATTACTTTTACACCGAGCTGACCTTCATCACCTAAGGCTAGTATTGAAGGAGAAATTTTGTGAGCTAACACCTCACCTTTATTTATAGAAATCATTGATGAGAGACCATCTTTATATCTAAGATCTTTATTTTTAACTTTAACAACAATTTCAAAAGTTTTTGTTTCAGGGTCTGATATTGGAGACACATAATCAATAAAACCTTGTACTTCCTCTCCCAAGATAGTTACATCAACTTCATTTTTAGTTGATATATCGAGTATTTCATTTTCATTGATATATCCATAAATTTCAAGAGAAGAGAGATCGATTAATTCATAAACTTTTTCACCAGGCATTACTAACTCTCCAGCTATCTTATGATTATCTAATAAGATTCCATTAAAAGGAGCATAAAGAGCAATCTTTTCGAATTCACTTTCTGAGAGAAGGTCAAGTTTATAGAGTTCTAAATTTGTATTGTATTCATCAAGCCTAATAACAAGATCATTTTTATTAACAAAAGTGCCAGCTTTTCTTAAAACCTCTTCTACAGTAGTCATGATTTCAGATTTTACTTCAATTCTTTGGTGAGCTTCTGTAGTGGAACTAAATTCGATACTGTCTTTAATGACAAAAGCTTCTGAGTCTAAAACTTGAACAGTAAATAATTGATCCTCACTATTTTTATTAGCCTCACCCCATTCAGAGGCAAAAAGAGGAGAAACAAAAAATAATATTGCTAAAAATTTTTTAGTAATGGAGTTTGTCATGATGTAAAGTCAGCTTTCTATGAGTATATGTAGACGAAGTCATATCAGATTATAGATAAAATGAAACAATGGTATAAAAATAGAAAAAAAGACCATTTTTATCAACTAGCTCAGAAAAATGACCTTATTTCTAGGGCATATTATAAATTAGAGGAAATTGATAAAAAACATCAAATTATTAAGAAATCATCTAAAGTATTGGATATTGGATGTTGTCCTGGTGGGTGGTCTCAATATGTTCTCAATAAAAGAGGAAATCAAAGCGTAGTCGGAGTCGACATCCTCCCTATAGAAAAAAAATTTAATGATAATTTCATTTTTTATAATTTTGATTTGAACGAGTTTGAAAAAATTTCTGAAGTTTTTATCTCTAAAAATTATTGTTTTGATGTAATTATATCTGACATAGCCCCAAACACATCTGGTAACCAGTTTCTAGATCAAGCAAATAGTTACAATTTAAGTTTTTTATCTTTTCAATTTATTAAATCTTTCTTAAAAAAAGGTGGCTTTTTCTTAGTAAAAAATTTTCAGGGTGAGGATACAGAACAATTATTTAAAGAAATTAAATTTCAATTTAATAAAGCTATGTATATTAAGCCCAATGCCTCAGACAAAAAGTCTAAAGAAATTTATATTTTAGGTTTAGAAAAAAAATAATTGTTTAGCCAGATATTTAATGAAGACAAGTTACTAAAAACTTTTCTTTTATTATTATAAGATACTTCAAAAAATTCACGATCATATTTATTTGAATAATTAATTTTGATAATAGGAAAAGAAAAATTTGATTTATAAAAGGTAATATTAGTTTTAGAGTGTTTTGAGTCAGTAGTTTGGATAGAATAATTTTTCCAAATATTTTTAGATAAACCGTAAGAGTAAGCATTAAGTAAATATTGAAAAGTTTTTTTTGGGATAGAATAATTAGAATTAGTATTTAAGTTTATAATTTTCAATATATATTAAGATAAATGGTACTATTAAATTCTTCAAGTTGTAAATTTGGTTGGAAACCTGAAAACTTTGAATTTACAAGCCTAAAAGGGGATAAAAATTCTCTCTATAATATGTCTGGTTTAAATGGAATTTTGATTATGTTTATATGCAATCATTGCCCTTATGTAAGATCTAATTTCGAGTATATAGTTGATAAAGATCAGTCAATTGCCAAAAACTTCGATGCCCTATGCACTCCAGAATTCTATTTTTTCGATAAAGATCTTAAATTACAGTACAGAGGTAGGCTGGACTCAAATGGAAAAGATCCAGAAATGGGAGAGCCAGAGTTATATTATGCTATTGAAGAAGTAATTGCTAAGGGGTATTGTTCCTCACAACAAAGCCCAAGTATGGGATGTTCAATTAAATGGAAAAGTTAATTACTAAAAGAAATATATTTATTGCATCTGGTTTAGGGATATTACTCATCATACTTGCATATTTCTTTCTACTTAATTCAAATAAAGAATCAGAGAAGTATTTCGATATTTATCTAGCTAACCTTTATAATGAAGATACTCAAGGGATTGATCAAAAAATGGAATATCTATCTAATATTTCAGATCCGAATGTTTCTTTTTTTGCTGACCTAAATTTAGCTTCTATAGATAATTTAGATAAATATAAAAAACTTGAGAGGGATATAATTCTTTTAAAAAAAGCTATTGTTGATTTAGACTCTCAAACTTTAAAATCGTTATCTCAAGATGAAAATTTTATCTTTAGTGATATCGCAAAAATTTATTTTCTTAATTTAGATATAAATAACTTTGATTTAATCTATCAAGACAATAGTGAAGAAATTGATAATTTTTTCATCAAAGCTATCAGTCGATTAAAAAATGAAAATAGTTAAGCTTTTCGGCTTTTTACTTCTCCTAACATCATGCAATCAATATTTAGGAACAATAGAGCCTGATTATATTCCTCAAAATGAAGTTGAAGAGGTTTTTTTAAATAAAACACGAGCTTTAGAGAGTGATGATGAATTCAAAATAGGTGAGGTTTTTTATCCTGATGATAAAAAGTTTGATTTAAAAGAAATATTAGATTTTAAAAAGATAGCTAGTATTGATAAAAATTCACAATTCTTGATTTTAGAAAATGAAATTTACTACAATAAGAAAAATGATTTATTTTCGCTTACCAAAAAAGATTTTAAAAAAAATAATATTTTTGAAATTGAAATAAATAAGGATGAAGAAATTATTCTCATTTCGTCTTTCGATAACGAACTATATATTTTAACAAACAAAGGTAAGGTTTTTAAATCTATACAAAATGGTTTTGAAATAATCTTAGATTTACAGGTTTTTTTGAGTCAAAATACTATCTCACAATCTTCCACGATTATCACTTTTAGTGTTTTTGGAGAAATCATTGAAATTAACTTAGAAAATAACACTTTTGTTACAACTGGAAATTTTGCTATTAATCATGGAATTACAAACTCCTCAAATACTTACCCTTATAATAATAGCAATGTTGTTCTTTATAATTC
>LUMQ01000574.1_pt1 | contig 15821 bp, 11 predicted proteins | sample 729621 | NCBI WGS metagenome assembly LUMQ01 (sample SAMN03860259, study PRJNA289734) | marine metagenome | biome: seawater column; feature: ocean; material: water; isolation source: Red Sea water column Station 12 - depth 25m | place: Saudi Arabia: Red Sea | collected 2011-10-15 | depth 25 m | reverse complement strand
ATGATAACTGGATCAATCGTTGGCTGTGCATATATCACTGAGCTATTTATTGCTTGGTATTCGGGAGTTGAATATGAGCAGTATGCTTTCTTGAACAGAGCAACTGGACCATATTGGTGGGCATATTGGGCTATGATGACATGTAATGTATTTTCTCCACAGTTTATGTGGTTTAAGAAGTTAAGAACTAGTATTGTATTTTCTTTCATCATTTCGATTGTTGTAAATATTGGGATGTGGTTTGAAAGATTTGTGATTATAGTTACATCTCTTCATAGAGATTATTTACCATCATCATGGACGATGTTTTCACCATCTTTTGTTGATATTGGAATATTTATAGGAACTATTGGGTTTTTCTTTGTTCTATTTCTTCTTTATGCAAGAACATTCCCTGTTATTGCTCAAGCAGAAGTAAAAACAATTTTAAAATCTTCAGGAGATAATTATAAAAAATTAAGAGATAAAAATGGCAAATAAGTTTATACATGCTATATACGATGACGATGATAAGCTTCTAGATGCTGTAAAGCATTTGAAGAAAGAGGGAGTATATATTGAAGATGTATTTACTCCATTTCCAGTTCATGGACTCGATAAGGCTTTAGGCCTAGCACCTACTAGAATTTCTATTGCAGGATTTATTTATGGTTGTATAGGTTTTGCATTTGCAATTTTTATGATGAATTATATCATGATTGTTGATTGGCCACAGAATATTGGAGGTAAACCTAGCTTTAGCTTTATTGAAAATATGCCAGCATTTGTTCCAATCATGTTTGAGTTAACGGTATTTTTTTCAGCACATTTAATGGTTATTACTTTTTATCTGAGAAGTAGACTTTGGCCTTTTAAAAAAGCTGAAAATCCTATTCCCGAAACAACAGACGATAAGTTTTTGGTACAGATTCCAGTAAGTGGTAATGAAAAAGAAATAAAATCTAAAATTAAAAAGACTGATATTTTGAAAATTGATGTCGTTGAAATAAAAGAATAAAATGAAAAAAATAAATTACATATTTATATTGTTTTCTTTCTTATTAGTTTCATGCTTTGATTCTTCAAAGCCTAATTATCAGTTTTTTCCAAATATGTATGAATCTGTAGGTTATGACACCTATGCAGAATCAAATGCATTTGCAAATGGCATTGAAGCTCAAGAACCAGTTCAAGGAACTATTTCCAGAGGATGGGAGCCTTATGAATATGAAGATTCTAATGAGGGTTATGAGCTTGCCAAAGTAAATTTAAAATCACCTGTTGAAAAATCAGATGAAAATCTTAAAACGGGTAAAGAATTATATGAAATATATTGTTCAGTTTGTCATGGATCAAAAGGAGATGGACAAGGAATTTTAATGAAAAGAGAAAAGTTTTTAGGAATTCCTAGTTATGCTGATAGAGACATTACTGAAGGAAGCATCTATCATGTTTTGATGTATGGAAGAAATCTTATGGGATCACATGCCTCATTGGTGAATCAAGAAGAAAGATGGCAAATTTCACAATATGTTTTAGAATTAAGAAATGAATTAATTAAATAGTGGTGATGTTTACGTTAACAAATAAAATCAAAACATTTTCAATTGCCTTAATCGTATTAGGTCTATTAGGAATTGCTTATGGTTTTTATAGTGCTCCAAGTACAATTGAAGAAGCTAAAGAAATTGTTGCAAGTTCTCACCATGATGATGGTCATTCATCAAGTTATGATAACCATTCTGATGAAGCTAAAGGACATGATGATCACGGTGATGGCCATGAAATGTCTCATGATGAACACGTATTTCATCAATTAGCCAACAGACCTTGGGCTGCAGTTTATGTAGCTGCATTTTTCTTTTTCATGATTTCATTAGGAACTCTAGCTTTTTATGCAATCCAAAGAGCTGCACAGGCTGGATGGTCTCCATTACTGTTTAGAGTTATGGAAGGAATTACTGGTTATTTACTTCCTGGAGGTTTAATAGTATTGGTCATACTATTGTTTTCTGCTTTACATTTTAACCATATGTTTATTTGGATGGATCCTGAGGTGGTTGAGCATGATGAAATTATTAAAAACAAAAGCGGTTATTTAAACATCCCATTCTTTTTAGCAAGAGGTGTGTTCTATTTAGCAGGCTGGTCACTTTACAGATATTTTTCTAGAAAATTTTCAATTGCTCAAGATAAAGCAAATGATAATTCAAACCATATTAAGAACTTCAAAATATCAGCTGGATTCTTAGCATTTTTTATAGTAACAGAGTCAATGATGTCTTGGGACTGGATTATGTCAATCGATCCACATTGGTTTAGTACTTTATTTGGATGGTACGTTTTTGCCAGTATGGTTGTGTCAGCAATTACAGTCATAGCATTGCTAACTATTTTCCTTAAGTCAATGGGTTATTTAGAAAAAGTAAATCATAATCACATGCATGATTTAGCAAAGTTTATGTTTGGATTTAGTGTATTCTGGTCATATTTATGGTTTTCACAATTTATGCTTATTTGGTATGCAAATATCCCTGAAGAAGTTACATATTTTATAACAAGACTCGAAGATTATCAACTTCCTTTTTTAGGTATGCTAGTAATGAATTTCATTCTTCCTTTTCTAATCTTAATGAACTCTGATTTCAAAAGATTAAACTGGATGATAGTAACGGCTGGTATTATTATTTTGATTGGTCATTATATGGATGTGTTTAATATGATTATGCCTTCAGCTGTTGGTGATCAGTGGTTCTTTGGAATTCCTGAGTTAGGTTCAGTAATGTTTTTTGCAGGCTTGTTTATATATATAGTATTTAGCTCACTCACAAAAGCACCCCTTGAAGCAAGTGGGGATCCTTTTAATAAGGAGAGTGAAAAGTTTGTTTATTAATTTGATGATATAGAAGATGACAATATTACTTTCAATTTTAGCGGTAACTCTCTTAGCAATTTCTGTTTGGCAGATTACTAAAATTTTTGAAATTTCAAATTTAGGTGCAAAAAAAGATGATTCTCAAGTTGCATCTGAGAAAGATAATGACTTACAGGGAAAATTAATGTTTGCCTTTCTAGTGTTTATCTATCTAGTAACGATTTATTCTTTTGTTTCATATACTAAAGTTTTATTACCAGATTCTGCATCCGAACACGGCTATACTTATGATAAGTTAATGCTGATTTCATTTCTTGTTATATTCTTTGTCCAAACAGTTACACAAGCGTTATTACATTACTTTGCATACAAGTATAGAGGAATTAACGGAAGAAAGGCTTCTTTTATCACTCACAATAATAAGTTAGAGCTAGTCTGGACAGTTATTCCGGCAATTGTGCTATTTGTTTTAATACTTTATGGTATGACAACATGGTCTGATATAATGAATTTTGAGGAAGATGAAGATGCTCTAGTTGTCGAATTATATGCTGCTCAGTGGAATTGGAAAGCAAGATACGCAGGAGATGATAATGTTTTAGGAGATGCTAACGTAAGATTTTTAAATGATTTTGATGGAAGAAATTCAGTTGGTATTGATTCATCTGATCCTAATGGTTTAGATGATGTTGTCGTAACTCAAGAGTTTCATCTGCCAGTTAATAGAAAAGTTATATTTAAAATTAGATCCCAAGATGTACTGCATTCTGCCTATATGCCTCACTTTAGAGCTCAAATGAATGCTGTGCCTGGAATGATCACGGAGTTCTCATTCACTCCAACAGTAACAACAGCTGAAATGAGATTAAATCCTGAGGTAGTTTCAAAAGTTAACAGGATTAATAAAATAAGATATGATAATAGTCAAGAATTGATTGCAAAAGGAGAAGAAGCATTAGAACCTTATCAATTTGACTATTTACTTCTTTGCGCTAAAATATGTGGTGCTTCACATTACAATATGCAAATGAAGATTGTAGTAGAATCTGAAAAAGATTTTAATAAATGGTTAAATGATCAGAATACATTTTCTGAAGTCATACAATAATTAATAATATGTCAGTAGCTGTAAATAACAATGTCGATAATCATGATGATCACCATCATCACAAGGAAACTTTTATAACCAAATGGATATTTAGTACAGATCATAAAATGATCGCTAAACAATACTTTGTAACAGGTGTAATTGTTATGGGTATTATAGGTGTTTTAATGTCTTTGCTATTTAGAATTCAATTAGCTTGGCCTGAAGAGTCTTTTTCGGTTTTTAGTTTCTTTTTAGGTGATAGATGGGCTCCTGATGGTGTTATGGACCCTAATATATATTTAGCTTTAGTGACCATTCATGGTACTATAATGGTGTTTTTTGTTTTGACAGCTGGACTAAGTGGAACATTCAGTAACCTATTAATTCCTTTACAGATTGGTGCTAGAGATATGGCTTCAGGGTTTTTAAATATGCTTGCATACTGGTTATTTTTTATATCGAGTGCAATAATGGTTGCTTCTCTCTTTGTTGAAGCGGGACCTGCAGCAGCAGGCTGGACAATTTATCCTCCTTTAAGTGCTCTTCCACAAACACAACCAGGATCTGGTGCTGGAATGACTCTTTGGCTAGTTTCTATGGCATTTTTTATTGCATCCTCTTTGCTTGGTTCTCTAAATTATATTGTAACTGTACTTAACCTTAGAACAAAGGGGATGACTATGTTCAGACTCCCATTAACAATTTGGGCATTCTTTGTTACTGCCATTATTGGTGTAATATCATTCCCAGTACTTTTATCAGCTGCTTTATTGTTGATAATGGATAGAAGTTTTGGAACATCATTTTTCCTTTCAGATATTTTTGTTCAAGGAGAAGTTTTACATTATCAAGGAGGATCTCCTGTATTATTTGAGCACTTATTCTGGTTCCTTGGTCATCCAGAAGTATATATAGTTTTATTACCTGCTCTGGGTATTACATCTGAAATTATAGCAACAAATGCACGTAAACCTATTTTTGGATATAGAGCTATGGTTGCATCTATTTTAGCAATTGCATTTTTATCTACTATAGTATGGGGTCACCATATGTTCGTAACAGGTATGAATCCATTTTTAGGATCTGTATTCACATTTACAACATTACTAATTGCTATTCCTTCTGCTGTAAAAGCATTTAATTATATAGCCACCCTATGGAAAGGTAATTTACAGTTAAATCCAGCAATGCTATTTTCTATTGGACTTGTTTCAACATTCATTACTGGTGGTTTAACTGGGATTATTTTAGGTGATAGTGCATTAGATATTAATGTACATGACACATACTTTGTTGTAGCTCACTTCCATTTAGTTATGGGTATTTCTGCATTATATGGTTTATTTGCTGGTGTTTATCATTGGTTTCCTAGATTATATGGTAGAATGATGAATAAGACACTAGGCTATGTTCATTTCTGGATCACAGCTATAGGTGCTTATGGAATATTTTTCCCAATGCACTTTATAGGCATGGCTGGATTACCAAGAAGATATTATACAAATACAGCATTCCCATATTTTGATGATTTAGCCGATATAAATGTTCTAATTACTGTCTTTGCACTAATTACAGGTTTAGCTCAGCTAATATTCTTATATAATTTTATACATAGTATGTATTTTGGTAAAAAGGCTGAGAAGAATCCATGGAAATCTAACACTCTAGAATGGACTGCTCCAGTTGAACATATTCATGGCAACTGGCCTGGAAAAATTCCTGAAGTACATAGATGGGCGTATGATTATAGTAAGCCAGGCAAGAAAGAAGATTTTGTTCCACAATCTACTCCAATTTCAAAAGGAGAAAAGATTACTGAGCACTAGTTTATCTTTAGATCATCTGTACCCTTAATTTAACTTTTGTTTATATTTGATTATGAACGAAAATCTAGATCCTTCAAATGAGAATTTTTCTAATGAGGATCTCGAAATCGACAAAGCGTTAAGACCTCTTAGTTTTTCAGATTTTCGTGGTCAAAATCAAGTAATTGAAAATCTCAAAGTTTTTGTAGAAGCTTCAAATCTCAGATCAGACGCCTTAGATCATACGCTTCTACATGGTCCGCCAGGATTAGGAAAAACAACATTGGCTAATATTTTAGCTAATGAACTCGGTGTCTCTATAAAAGTTTCATCTGGACCTGTGATTGATAAACCAGGTGATTTAGCTGGGCTATTGACGAGTCTTGAATCCAGAGATGTTTTATTTATTGATGAAATTCATAGGCTTTCTCCAATTGTAGAAGAATATTTGTATTCAGCTATGGAAGATTTTAAAATTGATATTATGATTGAATCAGGTCCGAATGCTAGATCGGTTCAAATCAATTTAAATCAATTTACTCTGATTGGAGCTACTACTCGATCAGGATTATTAACTGCACCTATGAGGGCTAGATTTGGAATCAATAACAGATTAGAATACTACGATAAGTCTACTTTATCTAATATTGTAAAAAGAAGTGCTGATATTCTTAATATTAAAATTAATGATGATGCAGCAGTTGAAATTTCTGGTAGAAGTAGAGGAACTCCAAGAATTTGTAATTCTTTGCTAAGGAGAGTCAGAGATTTTGCACAGATTAAAGGAGATGGTAAAATTGATTTAGAAATCACTAAATATGCTCTAGAAGCATTAAATGTTGATGCGTATGGATTAGATGAAATGGATAATAAAATTCTTTCAACCTTAATTAAAAACTTTAAAGGTGGTCCAGTAGGGATTACAACACTATCAACTGCAGTTTCAGAAACTGCCGAAACGATCGAGGAAGTTTATGAGCCATTTTTAATTCAACAAGGATTTATTGTTAGAACACCTAGAGGAAGACAAGTTACTGACAAAGCCTATAAACATTTAGGATTAACCCCTCTAAGTGATCAAAATAACCTTTTTAGTTAGATCTTGTCATCTATTAATTCAAATACGTTCCTTGTTAAATCTATTGCAAAAGATTTAGGATTTATGTCATGTGGAATTTCTAAATCTGGTTTTCTAAATGATGAAGCTGAAAGATTTGAAAAATGGCTTAAAAATAATTATCACGGAACTATGTCTTATATGGAAAGAAATTTTGATAAAAGACTTGATACTACCAAATTAGTAGAGGGATCAAAAAGTGTAATCTCACTTTTATATAATTATTATCCAAAAAAGAAACAAAATCCAAATTCTTATAAAATTTCAAAATATGCATATGGTGTTGATTATCATTATGTTATAAAAGATAAATTAAAAAATTTTGTATCTATTTTGAAAGAGAAACTAGGGGATATTAATGGAAGAGTATTTGTTGATTCTGCCCCAATACTTGAAAGAGCTTGGGCTAAAAAAAGTGGGTTAGGTTGGATAGGGAAAAATACAAATTTGATTAGTAAAAAAACTGGATCATTCTTTTTTATTGCAGAGATCATTGTTGATATAGATTTACAACCTGATCAAGAAGTTACAGACCATTGTGGACAATGTACTGCTTGTTTAGATGCTTGTCCAACAGGTGCATTTTATGAACCTTATAAGCTTGATGCTTCTAAGTGTATTTCTTATTTAACTATTGAGCTTAGAGACAAAATTTCAGATAAGTTTAATGGTCAATTTAATGATTGGATTTTTGGTTGTGATATATGTCAAGATGTTTGTCCTTGGAATAAATTTTCTAGCGAACATAATGAACCTTTATTTGATCCTTTGGATCAAGTTGTTAATTATTCAAAAAAAGATTGGACTGAAATCACTAACGAAGTTTTTGATGTAATATTTGAGAACAGTCCAATTAATAGACCTAAATTTGAGGGCTTTAAAAGGAATATCGAATTTGTAAAATGAGTTTTAAATTACTTCCTAAAATCGAACTTCATATCCACCTAGATTGTAGCCTAAGCTATAATGTTGTGAAGAAATTAAGACCTGAAACATCAATTCAAGATTACAATCAAAATTTTAAAGCTGGAGAAAGTTGCTCTTCTTTAAAACATTATATAAAATGTGCAGATAATGCAATTTCTTTAATGCAAACTAAAGAAAGTCTCGAGTTGGTAATGGAAGATTTCTTTGATCAATTAATTGAAGACAACGTGATTTATTGTGAAATTAGATTTGCACCACTTTTACACATCGAAGAAAACCTAAGCTCAAGAGAAGTTGTTGATATTCTTTGTAATAAAATGAATACACTTTCAAAAGAAACTGGAATTATTACAGGCTTAATATTATGTACTCTTCGTCATTATTCGGAATCACAGAGCATGGAAACTGTTAAGCTTGTTAATGAATTTTACAGTAAAGGAGTGGTTGGTTTTGATATTGCTGCAGATGAGGCAGGATTTCCACTTGACAATCATATATCAGCTTTTGAATATGCACATCAATACAAACTAAATTGTACTGCACATGCAGGTGAGGCAAAGGGTGCTGACAGTGTTTGGGAAACAATCGATAAATTAAAAACTAAAAGAATAGGTCATGGTGTAAGATCTATTGAGGACGATAAATTAATTGATTTTCTATTGGACAACAACCATCATTTGGAAGTGTGTCCTACAAGTAATATTAAAACAAAAACTTTTGAATCCTTAGAAGAACATCCTGTTGATAAATTATATAAAAGAAATGTATCATTAAGTATAAATAGTGATGGTAGAACAATTTCAGATGTTAATTTGAATGAAGAGTATCATAAGCTTAGTAATTTATTTGGTTGGTCAGTTGAACATTTAAAGCAATGTAATTTAAATGCCATTGATCATGCATTTACCTCAGATGAAAATAAAGCAATACTTAGGCAAAAAATAAATTTAGCCTATAAAGCCCTATAGTTCAACGGATAGAACAAAAGTTTCCTAAACTTTAGATCTAGGTTCGATTCCTAGTAGGGCTACTCAATTTCCTGCTTATATATTAATCATCAAAAGCTTTTCTGTTGACGTTGGTATGTTTTTGAAGAATACGACTCTTTTCCAATTTTACAATCATAAGTTTCCTGATCAATAAGACTCATTTTCCATGGTTCAAACAATAGGGGAGTTGGAATCTTTTTTAGCTCTGGGATCCATTTTTTAATAAATATTCCTTCTTTGTCATGTTCTTTTGCATTTTTAGTTGGATTATATATTCTAATCATATTTATGCCTGTTTCACCAGCTTGCATTTGAAATTGTGAATAATGAATCCCTGGTTCAAAATCTAAAAAATTTCTCGCTAAATGAATAACTCCACTTTGCCATGGCTGCCATAAGTGATGTGTTAAAAATGATACTAACAAGGCTCTCATTCTGAAATTCAAGTATCCTGTTTCAACAACGCACCTCATTGATGCGTCTACCAATGGGTATCCAGTTTTACCTTTCTCCCAAGCAGATATATACTTTTTATTTACAGGCTTTACTAAATTTTGGTAACCTTTATTAACGCTTCTAAACTCCATTTGACATTCCATTTCAAATTTTTGTATAAAGTGTGCTTGCCATCTTAATCTAGATGTAAAACCATTAAGTTGAAACTTAGATTTTCCATTTTGTATTTGTTCTTTTGCTCTTTGCCAAGCATATCTCGTTGAAATATTTCCCCATGACATATAAGGTGATAATCTAGAACAGCTAGTTCTTGAAGCTTCAGGCTTACTTATGTTATTTTGATATTTTGTATGTCGAGAATCTAGAAAACTATCTAGATATTTGATCCCAGAGCTAGCTCCTCCTTTTTGTAAGATTTTAGAATCTTTGACCTTAAAGTTTTGTTTTTTTTTAATGTTAATAAAATCATTTTTTTCGCCTTTAAATAATACAACAGGTGATTTCATATGATCTCGCCATTTTTTTATCCAATTCTTTCTGTTTTTTAGTCCTCTAAATACACCATTATTAATTTCTTCTTCCCATTGTATAGAATTGTTTTGACAAAATTCTTTCAATAAGATGTCTCTTGAAAATGTTACATTTAACCCTGTTTCATTATGAGAAAAAATTTTCTTTACTATGAATTTTTCTTGAATCTCTTTTAAAACATCAGTAATTTCTTTGTTGTACGTATGAATGTGCGTATCAATGTTTTTTAAATAAATATTTAAATCATTAATAGATTCTTTTATAAAATTCCAATGTTTGGTTGAGTAGTGTTTGTTTTTCTTCAAACTTGGTTCGAAGCAATAGATAAGTAGTAGTTTTTCTTTTTGACTTACAGCATTATTTAGTGGTTCATTATCTAAAAGACGCAGGTCTCGTTTGAACCAAAAAATATTAATAGGTTCTTTCAATTAACCTATACTGTAACTTTAAGAGTTGAACCGCTCACGGATGTAGTATAACATTTTAATGCACCACTTGTTGCACCAGAATTTCCACTTGCAGCAGGAGTTGAGCAATCTGATTTGTATGAATTGGAGTGTCTACTACAAATAAATCTGCCGTTGGAATAGGACCATCCTCTGTTACCTTGGTGAGGACATGAATTATCGAAAGCTCTGTAGTTACTCGAATCTATTTTTAATAAAAGCATATTTTGCGCTGTAAAATTCATCCATCCACTTGATTGTAATGACGAAAAATTCGAATGATTTAGGTTGATTGAGATTTCATTTCCACTTTTAGTATAACCGTTTGATGATCCAGTATTTCCACCACCATTTCCAGAGCCACCTCCATTTCCAGAGCCCCCACCAATGTTAACATCATCATCGCCCGATGAACACGATTCTAAAACTGTTATACCTAAGAAAGCCATTGCAACGGTTGGGCAAACGTTCATTAAAAAATCTCTTCGTTTATTTTTTGAATTTTTCATAACAAAATTTTAAAAGAGTTTTCAAAACGTATGCCACATTTAGTGTTAATTTTTTTTTTTAATAAAATTTTAATATTTAAGTTTAGGCATTATTACAACAATTATTGTTTTGAACCTTTACAATCCTATGTATATTAATAATTTTAATTCAATTAAATTTGCTCTAATAAATTTTTTATAAAAGGCTATAAATCAGATGTTTAGATATTATTTTGTATTATTAATTTCATTTGTTTCTAATATTTTTAGTCAAGAGATTTCACCTATACAATCTTTTACTGCTTCAGATTATAACGCTGATATCCAAAATTGGATGATCACTCAAGCTGAAGATAATAGTATTGTTATAGCTAATAGTTCTGGCATTCTTCATTACAATAGGGATTGGAATTTTTACCCATCTTCAAATAATACAATTGTTAGATCGGTAAAATCTTTAGGTAATAAAATATATTCAGGAACTTTTGAAGATTTTGGCTATTGGCTACGATCTTTGACTGGGCAATATGTGTACACCTCTTTACCTAAACTGTTGAACTTAGATGTAATTGAGGACGAAGAGTTTTGGGACATTCATGAAATTTCAAACTGGATTGTTTTTCAATCCTTATCTCGTTTAATTTTCTTAGATAGAGACTCTAATGAATACAGAATAATCTCACCTGGTGGAGATATTTCTAATTCTTTTGAAATAAATAAGTCTATTTATTTTCACATGCCTAAACAAGGTATTTTCACTGTTATTGCAGGAAAGGTTGTCCCTTTTTCAACTAATAAATTTTTTAGAGATAATATCGTTGTAGATTTTTTCAAGATTGGATCTGATTTTATCGTACTTACAGAGGACAAAGGTTTCTATAAAATAGATGAAAACTCAAATGTTTTTAAGTGGAATACTGATTTAGATGGTTTAGATGATGTTAAAATTTATTCTTCTTCTTTATCATCAGACAATTTAATCCTGCTTGGTACTATTGGAAAGGGTTATTTAAAACTTGATTCTAATGGAAGATTAATTCAAAATCTTGATAAAAGTAACGGTTTAATCAACAATACTATTTTATCCATTTTTGAAGATAAGAATAGTAATATATGGCTTGCTCTTGATAACGGACTTTCTGTTATTAATGAAAAATCTCCATTCACAATTTTCAATGATTTTGATGGTAAATTAGGTACTGTATACGCCTATAAAAAATTTAGAGATTATGTTTATGTTGGAACGAACCAAGGTCTTTTTTACAAAGAAAGCAAGGGAAATGATGAGTTTAAATTAATAAAAGGAACATCAGGTCAGGTCTGGAGTTTAGTTGAGATTAATAATGATTTGTTCTGTGGACACAATAGTGGAACATTTGTAATTAATAAGAGTAATGCTTCTTTAATTACAGGGACTTACGGTTCTTGGACTTTCAGAAAGAGTAATACCAATAATTTGATTTTTGAAGGAAACTACAACGGAATTAATGTTCTAGAGAAAAAAAATAATAGGTGGACACTAAGAAACTCTCTTGAAGGTTATGATATTTCTGCGAGATTTTTTGAGGTTTCTGACAATAATGAAATCTATGTTTGCCATGGTTTAAAAGGTGTGTATAAATTAGATTTGTCACCATATTTAAATAGTTTAAAGAGTGTAGAATTATTAGAAAATATCTCTATTGAGGGTAATCCCAGTGTTGCTAAATTCAATAATAAGATTTATTATAAAAATAGATTTGGAATATATAATATAGATAGTGATAGTAAATTCGAAAGAGATTCGATTCTTTCTATTGCAGCTAATCCAACTGGGCTAATGATTTCTGACAATGAGAAACTATGGGTTTTCTCTGGTGATAACATTTATTATGCTTTTAATGATGATGTTACCAATGGGTTAAAAATGAATTCTGTAACTCTTCCAAATAATCTTAGGCAAACAATTTTTGATAATGTATCAAATTCTGAGGATGAGTCTCATGTTATAGGTACAAGAAACGGATATATAAAAATGGATTTGAATAAATATCAGTTAAAAGAAGAGCCATTTTTTATTAATAGAGTCGAAGTCAGTTCAATTAACTCAGATCCAGAACCAATTGAAATTTCAGGGAATAGCCTTCTCGATTATGAAACAAATAATATTGCTTTCTTTTTCGGGACTACTAATTATCAATTATTTGAAAAGAACGAATATCAATACAGATTAATTGGCTACAATGATGTCTGGTCTGATTGGTCTGAGAGCAATAATGTTAGTTTTAATAATTTACAGTATGGAAACTATAAATTTGAGTTAAATGCCAAAGTAGGTGAAAATATTAATCCCGAAACAAAGCAAATATCATTCACTATAAACAGACCTTGGTATTTGTCAAACTTTATGTTTATAAATTATCTCGTACTTATAAGTTTGATAATCTTCTTAATTAATAAGTACTCAACTAATTATTATTTGAGAGAGGAGAGAAGATTAGCTAACATTAATAAAAGAAAGCTAGAGATTAGAGAAATTCAAAGACAACAACAGCTAGTTAATTTAGAGAACGAAAAATTACAACAAGACGTAGAAAGTAAAAGTAGGGAGCTTGCAGTATCAACTATGAGTATGATAAAGAAAAATCAATTTTTAGGAAAAATTAAAACTGATCTTAAAAAGATAACTGATGTCTCAAAAATAAGTAGTGTTATAAAGACTATTGATAGGAATTTAAATAATGAAGATGATTGGAAATTTTTTGAAGAAGCTTTTAATAACGCGGACAAAGAATTTCTTAAAAAAATTAAAAACTCTCATCCTAATCTTACTAATAATGATTTAAAACTTTGTGCATACCTCAGGTTAAATTTATCATCAAAAGATATAGCACCTCTACTAAATATCTCCTTAAGAAGTGTAGAAATAAAAAGATATAGATTAAGAAAAAAGATGAATCTTACTCATAATGAGGGACTTACAGATTATATTTTAAGTTTATAAATAAAAAATCGTTTAAAATTTAACCTATACAAAACCTCAACATTTTAATATAATACAATATTTTTCCTCAGTAAATAAGATGTTTTTTATTCATTTTCATAATTATTTACCCTTGAAAATGAGAATTTAACAGAAAAAACCCCTAAAAAATCCAATATTCTCAAACTGTATAGTTTTTATATATTTTTTCAATCGAAAAATGGATTAAGTTTATGTCAATAAAAAACAAAAGTTTTATGAAAAGTCGAATTTTTAGCATCCTATTCTTTTTTGGATGCATGCTAATGACTGCCCAAACTGGTTCATTGACTGGTTCTGTTTCAGATGCCAATTCAAATGAATCATTACCTGGTGTTAATGTCGTAGTAAAAAACACAACTAATGGAACGAACACAGACTTTAACGGAAACTTCTCACTAAGTGATGTTTCATCTGGTGACGTAATAGTATTTTCATACATAGGATACAAAACCTTTGAATATACTGTTTCATCATCTTTTAATATTTCAATATCTCTTGAAGAAGATGTTGAAGCTCTTGAAGAAGTTGTTTTATTAGGATATGTTTCACAGAAAGCATCAAATATATCTGGTGCTGTTACAACTGTTGATGGTGAAGCCGTTGCAAAACTAAAACCAGTTAGAGTTGAGGACGCTCTTCAAGGTCAAGCTGGTATTAATGTAATTGCTAGTGGTGCTCCTGGATCAAAGCCTACAGTTTTAATTAGAGGTATAAGTTCTTATTCTGGAAATGACCCTCTAGTGATTGTAGATGGTATTAACTTAACTCTTGATGATATGGCATCTCTTGATCCAAACAATATCGAGAGTATTTCTGTTCTTAAAGATGCATCAACAACAGCTCTTTATGGTGTTGAAGGTGGAAATGGAGTTATTTTAATAACAACTAAAGGTGGTAAGAGAAATCAAGAAACTCAGTTTTCATTTGATTCATCTTACGGTCAGCAATCTGTTGAAAAAACAATCGCTGTTCTAAATGCAAGCGAATATGCTGCAATTCTTAATGAAGGTAGTGTTGCTTCAGGTGGACCTGTAATTTTTAATAATCTATTGGGCCTTGGAAGTGGTACTGACTGGCAAAAAGAAGTTTTAAGAACTGATGCTCCTATTATCCAGAATAATTTTTCTGCAAGAGGTGGTTCAGAATCTACATCTTATTACTTAGCTGCTGGTTACACTCAGCAAGAAGGTATTTTATATGGTCAAGATAAAAGTTTCTTTGATAGATTGACTTTTACTTCTAACCTTGATGTTGATCTTACTGACAAATTAACTGCAAGAGCATACAATACTTATACTAACGAAAAAGGTAGTGGTCTTGGTGATGTTTTATTCAATGCACTAAACATGAGTCCAACAACTCCAGTATATAATGCTGATGGAAGTTTTGGAATAAGTAATACAATTACTCAAGAAGTTAAAAACCCATTAGCTCAAATTTCTAACTCTTACAATGAGAACAATGTAAATAAGATTACTGGTAAAGTTGAGTTAGAATATGAAGTTTTAAAAGATTTTTCAGTTACTGGTAGATTAGGATACAACTATGTTGATATCAAAAACAAAAGTTTTTCTCCATTAGTTTATTATGGAGCTGGTCACAACCAAACAAATGCATTACCTGATGGATCTCCAATCGTAAGTGTTGATCCTGCAACAGGCGAAAGTACTCAAACACATAACAGAGTTAATGAAGGATCGGTTGAGTATTTCAGATACAATTTTGAAGTTTTAGGAAATTATAGTTTCTCAATAGATAATGAACATAATTTTGATGTTTTTGCAGGATTTTCAATGACAAAAAACACTGGCCAAGGTCTTTATGGATCAGCGGTTGATGTTCCTTTTAATTCATGGAAATTTGCAGATATTAGTTCTGCAACAGGAACTCAAGAATTTCAAACTACTAGTTCTTGGAATTCAGTAGGAAGAAAAATTTCTTTCATGGCAAGAGCTGAATATGACTACAATGAAAAATATTTAGCTTCTTTTACATTAAGAAGAGACGGTTCAACAAGCTTTGGACAAAATAATAAATTTGGTTATTTCCCTTCAGGATCTCTTGGATGGGTTATATCTAACGAAGATTTTTTCGAATCAAGTGCAGTTAACTTC
>LUMQ01000437.1_pt1 | contig 15851 bp, 21 predicted proteins | sample 729621 | NCBI WGS metagenome assembly LUMQ01 (sample SAMN03860259, study PRJNA289734) | marine metagenome | biome: seawater column; feature: ocean; material: water; isolation source: Red Sea water column Station 12 - depth 25m | place: Saudi Arabia: Red Sea | collected 2011-10-15 | depth 25 m | reverse complement strand
CTTTAATATTAACCATCGCAAAAAAATAAGACAAGCCACGGGCTGTGGTTAGACTTGTCTAAAAAAAGCATCGGCCCTGGGCTCACTACCTACTCGTTGGAGTAGAGGCTATCAGGTAAGCGATGCTTATGTACTATTCTACCTTATCTTTTTTCTTTGTAAGTTTTTTTACGATATTCTTAACTAATGGTTTGACGATATTAAGTAAAAGTGGAGAACTGGCAGCGACCAAGCCAATAACAGCAGTAGATACAATGCTAGAAACTTCTGGAATGTATTGATCCTTAAACGGGACATCTTCATAGAGCGTTATACATTCAATCCCATCATCCCCTCTTTTATGCCCGATGACACGTTCTAACCTTTTTTCGTTACGAAAGTCTCCAACCCTTTGATTATTTTTGCCAGGGCAGGGTTCTAATTTTATCGTTTCTTTTTCTTTTGGAATATCAGGTATTTCAGGTTGTTTTGCTTCTGGGATATCAGGTGTACTAGGAGGGCTTTCTTGTTTTTGCTCAACAATTTCTATCCTTTTTCGATCATAATTTATTGGCACAAAAGAGGGAATCTTACCTTCAGGACAACTATAAAAAGCTCCATTTACATCATCTTCAATAATCTGTGTATTTTTTACTGAGGCATCTCTGTGGGTCTTTACACAGCCTGGTAAATCTATATTTGGTAAAGGTACATTTAAAACAGGTAAAGGAGTGGAAATATAAGTGTTTATATTTATCTGTGGGATTTCTGGAATTATTATCTCTGGTATCTCAGTCAAAGGCATCTCTTTTTTTAAGAACTTCTACTTGTGAAAAACATTTCGGACAAGATAAATTAGTCATTACTGAAAACTCAGGATAAGTTGGCATTGACTCATCAATGTCTATATCACCACTTGTTATAAGTTCAGTATCGCACCAAAAACAATTCATAAACCAATCTTCTTTGATGGAATAGGTAGTGATGGCCCTGTCAGGTTTGGTAAATTATTATCTAATACTTTAGGCATTAGATTTTGTACGTTACCAAGCACTTCGTTCATTAACTTATTTTTAAATTGTTCTGAGGTTACATACTTGAATGTAAAAAAACCACCGCCTAGTATTCCCAAAACAAGGATTGTAGTTACGATAGTTAAAGCGTCTAAGACTTTACGAAACATGATTAAAGAAGTAATTAATAAAATGGTAGCACCACTTACTCTGATGGTACTGTTGCTTCTTGTGGGGTTGATGCCTCTGTATCTGATGGCTGGTTTGATTCGGGTACAACTTGAGTCTCAAGGATCTGCTGTTCCAAAATCTTCATCGCACCGTTAGTTTCATGCAATGCGATCCATAACTGCTCTCTTTGTTGAGCGTGTTGTTGTAATCTTTCTTGTAAATTCATAATTTAGTAGAGTTTTTTACCAGCAACAATAGCAGCATCAATAGGTGTAAAATCTTCTGTTGTCCAGATAGACGTTGTTTCATCTAGCTTTTTGTATTCCTTGATAATTTCAAGATGCTCTACATTACGCTTGATTTTTGCCTTAAATTCTTCATCAGTTTCATCTGATTCTTGAGCCGTTCCAATAACGGTTACGCTATCACCAGCAGCAGAGAAGATTGCTGCAATTTCATCTGCGGTTTTTTCTTCCATGATAAAAAGGTAGTTACTTTTAGTTTACCCTGCTTCGAGGGCTGTGACTTTTGTTGAAAGTTCTTTTATTGCATTAAGCATATACCAGAACAACTCATCAGTATCTACTGTTTTAACTCCATTAGCATTTGTTGTTACACAATTTGGTGCGACAGCTTCTAATTCCTGTGCAATTATTCCAATCTGTGTTTCTGTAACTCCTTGTCCTATTAATACCTGATTAACATTATCTGCGTTAGGAAATTGACTCATATCAATAGTGTCATCTGTACTTACAGGTGAGCCATCAGAATATTGCTTATATTTGAAATTTTTAACTGTTACGTTGTCGATAATTGATAAACCTACTGTATTTGCAACAATATCTTTTTTAAGCCTTTGATCTGAAGTTGTTGACCAAGTTGTACTATTGTTACCTTGAAAACATTGACCACTACTATTTCCATATATCCATGTGGCAGCATTACTTACCGCTGTATTCCTTCTAGCAATAAAAAGTTGATCGCTTAATGTACTAATTTGATCTTTTCCAGCGTCATGTCCTATACAAACATTTTCTGATCCTGTAGTGATTGAACCACCTGCATTTTCGCCCATGCACACGTTATCTTCTCCAGTTGTGTTTGCTGATAATGCACTATGACCAAAGGCAGCGTTAGATTTACCAGTGGTGTTTTCTGTTAAAGCATTGACTCCAAAAGCGTTATTATAATTTCCAGTTGTATTAGCGTCTAAAGCAGCTGCACCCACAGCAGCTTGCTCTTGTCCAGTTGTGTTTGATAATAATGAATGTCTACCAACTGCTGTATTATTAGATGCTGTGTTTGCATTTAATGAACCAGCACCAACAGCAGTATTATTTGAAGCTGTCGTGTTTTCAATTAATGAGTTCATACCTATAGCAGTATTTTCCGCTCCAGTTGTGTTTTTTGTTAAAACATCACTACCCACAGCAGTGTTGTAATTTCCAGTAGTATTAGCATCTAAAGAATTACTACCTACAGCTGTGTTTTGTGTTCCAGTTGTGTTTAATTGTAATGTGCGGTGTCCTAGAGCAGTATTGTTAGATGCCGTTGTATTTGCATAAAGTGCTTGTTCACCTAGAGCTACGTTAAAATTACCAGTAGTATTACTTCCTAAAGCATAATGTCCTACCCCTACATTTAAACCACCAGTTGTGTTTAATTGTAATGCACTTCTTCCAACAGCAGTATTTTGAGTTCCAGTTGTGTTTGTTGTTAATGAAACATAACCGACTGCTGTGTTGTCACTTGCAGTTGTGTTTGCATCTAAGGCTTGAGTACCTACTGCTGTATTGTAATTTCCTGTACTGTTTACATCTAAAGCTAACCAACCAACTGCTGTGTTATATTGTCCAGTTGTAGTATTAGTTGCTGATTGATAACCTACCGCAGTATTACCAGAACCTGTAGTAAGTGCATCTAAAGATGCTGCTCCAACGGCTGTGTTCTGAGTTCCAGTTGTGTTCTTTTCTAAAGCCGACACACCAACCGCAGTATTATTAGAAGCAGTGGTATTTTCATATAAAGCAAAACCACCTACAGCAGTGTTATTAGCACCTGTTGTATTATCTTCTAAAGCTCTATCTCCAATACCTGTATTATAAGTTGCTGTTGTATTCGATTTTAAAACACCTCTTCCTACAGCAACATTAGGACTTCCAGTTGTGTTTGCTGTTAATGCCTCATAACCAATGGCTACGTTGTTAGCTCCAGTTGTATTAGCCCCTAAAGCATCTTTACCAATAGCAGTGTTATTTCCACCAGTTGTGTTTAATGTTAAAGCACTATTTCCTATAGCAACATTATTATCAGCAGTTGTATTAGTAAAAAGTGCATTTCTTCCTATAGCTGTATTTTTTGTTCCAGTTGTATTTGAACCTAATGCTGAACGACCTACAGCAGTATTATCACTTGCTGTTGTAGCTGCATCTAGGGCAAATGCACCTACGGCTACATTGTCATCACCTGTGGTATTTAATTTTAGACTATCATGTCCAATCGCTGTATTTGCATTTCCTTCTGTAATTGCATTTGCAGCAAAGTGACCCATAGCAACATTTTTATTAGCTATAGTATTGTTTGCTAAAGCCCTATCTCCTACTGCCACACATTCATCACCAGTTGTATTTGCTGTTAAAGCTTCATATCCAAATGCTGTATTATTAGTTGCTGTTGTGAGACTAGCTAAAGCACCAGACCCAAAAGCATTATTTCTTGCTCCAGAGGTTAAAGCTGCATCTAAAGCACTCTCTCCAAGAACTGTGTTACCAGCAACAGAGTTTGCACCTTTACCTATATTTACTGAATTTATCGTTCCATCAACAACAAATGCTGGGCCACCAGCAAGGGTAAATAAATTTATATGTGCATCATTAGCAGTATTTCTTAGCTGCATAATACTGGTTGAGGTATTAGCAAAAAATTGACTTGCGTAGTTTGTAGATGGTGCTGAAGATCCAGAGTTGTTTGAAGATATTGCTAGTAATGCGTTATTGATATCAGCCCTGACGTTTGCTCCAGTGGAGTTATCTATAACATAATCATGTTGAGCCATTGTCTAACCTAATTTTTTTATCTAAGTATATCCTACTTTAAAATTAACTACCACGCCCAAATCCTGTTGCAGCATATTTGAAATTTCTATTAACATGACTTGATCCATTCTTTACATCTATATCAAAGCCTGTCGAACTGATATTTGAGAGGGTGAAGAAATCACCTGACTGTCCATTTTCAATAGTTATACCGATTGATGGTAAAACTGAATTTGCTGCGATGCTAGTACCCGATTGACCTGTGAAGAAGCTGTTTGTAAATGTAACTGATTTTGTAGATGTTCCTGATGCAATAAAACCACCAGCAGATGCCCCTGCATTACCAAGACTTGTTTCTGTTCTGCTTTCTAATTCTGCTGTATATCCAAGCTGATCTATTTCAATAGATTGTGCAGGGTCGTCACTATCCATTTCGCATCTAAATTTAAAACCTCTTGCAACATAAGTACCATTAACAAAAGGGTTAAAATCAGAAAATTCTGCACTAAAATTACAATTACCACTTGTTGTCAAAGAAGTTGCAGATGTAAGAACAAAAGTGTTTGTGGTGACACTTTGGATTTCATAATCACCATCAACACCTGTTCCAGAGGTAAAATCAACATTAACAAAACTACCAGCAGAATAACCATGTGCAGATTTTGTGATTGTTATAGTTGTCCCAGATATTGCATATGTTCCCGCAGTAGATGTATCTGGGTCACTATCAGTAGTAGCAACTAATAATTTTGCATTTACATCAAATGCAGTAGCTTGGTCAAAATCAGTCCAGGTATCTATGTTTGCAGTTCTTCTGTCTACCAAATCGTTAGGATAAAAACCTTGAGTAACAAAATGTCTACGTAATCTTAGAGGCTGTTTGCCTCCTAAATCTAAAGTATTTGCAAAATCATAAGAACCGCCAGTAATATCTACAGCACCTATAAAATCAAAGTCTGCAATACTATCGAAGTCTGCTTCATCATCTAATGTCACTAATGAACCAAGAACAAGACCATTTACATCATCAGAAAAAAAACAATCAACTTTTGTACCAGCAAAAGGTGGTGAATCTGTATCTTCTCTATCTTCTAAAACTGTAAGTTTTGGCAGTGTATTTGGTACGGTTTGAAGCATTGTCACAGAAGCATCACCAGAACTTAAACGCTGCCCATCATCTCTGAATTTTAAATGATATGTGCCATTTACAATATTTGGAACAATCGACTCGCTAACGTTTCCAGGAAGGGCGGGTAAAACGTCAACAGAATTAGTGAAAGTTGAGCCAGATGTAAGGTTTGAACTTCTGATAACCACGTTTCCACCATGCACCACGTCTACATCCGTTGATTTATCAAAACGTAGTCTTACAAATTCATCTGATAAAGGTTCAATTCTTACATTTTGGACATCTGCGGGTACTGCTGTTTTTCCAACAGCTTGTATATTTACTGTTGTTGTTGTTGAACTAAGTTTTCCTAAAGTATTATATGATTTAATCTTAAATACATACGATCCAAGCCTTGACTCAAAAAGTTCAAAACTAGGTCTTGCAACTCTTTGTCTTTCTGGGTTATCGTTTTCATATTGAAATTCAAGCAGATATTCTTTTACACCTTGTACTGGTTCCCATGATACAAATATTTTTGAAACTGCTCTATTATTTAAAACAACAATTTGTTCTACTGCTGAAGCATTACTTGGAGATGGTTTTTCATCAAGTAAAGTTGTTATAGTTCTTGGATTTGCTGGGACTGTTGTATCTTCAACTTGAGAATATTTGTTTGTGTCGTGAACGATTGCTGATATATTATATTCACAATGGTTTGTCTCTTCTAGACCTAAAACCCGATATGTCTGAAATTCAACTGAAGAATTTTCTATCGCATAAATTGAATTGGCATTGGGAGTTGTAGAAAATGCAGAAGATACAGTAATTGTTGTTCCAGATATTGATGAAATGCTACGACTTTCAGTTGTACCATCTGGCATAATTACAGATAAAGTTGCTGAATTTTCTGCTGTTAAATCTGTATTGTTTGCATCATCAACAACAATAGTTGTTGTGTTGGTAACTGATTTTATACGACCACCTCTACGAACACCAGCCCTCATGCTGTCAGCAATACCAATAATCATTGAAGGTCTTACGACAACACCAGCTTCAAGAGTGGCTCTAAATGAACAAAGTTCAGCCTCTTTTAAATTTGTATACAAAAACCACCTAGCCAAACGGTTTGCTTGACCTCTTGAAGTACAGGCAAAAGATTTTAAAGTTTTTCTTACTTTTCCAAACTTACTTGTATAACCTGACAAGGCAGTGATTTCATCTGCACTTACATATTCAAAATTTATGGTCTGTGTATCATTATCAAAATATGACACTTCAACTTCAGTAAACTTTGTTTTTTGTCCAACACTTGTATAGGTAAAACCTTGTTCACTAACATTGGCATTTGTAAAGATGTATTGAGCATCGGATGTATTTGTTGTGGTGTTTGTAGGTCTGTCTTGAGACAAAGTAAGGGAACCAACGCTATAAAAAGGCATTGCTCTCATCACAGAGCAAAGATCATTAATGAGTGTATAAGCATCATTTTTTTGATTTAAAATGACATTACAACTAAATCTAGGCTCTGTTGTTCCTGTAATAGGGTCTGTTATAAGTTCGCTGTTGTATGCACTAGCAGAGTAAAAACTAAAAACATCTAAGGTATCTGCATCAATCACACCATCTGTACCACCAAAACCCTTATCTGTTGTTAACAGATCATATAAAATCCAAGCTGGATCAGAACACCATTCTTTATCTGTTTTAAATGTACCGTTAAATGTATAATCTGATGGATAAATTACCCTTCCATTATCTAAATCAATTGTTGTATCATGTGGAACTTTAATCTTAGTTCCTTTAACCCTATACATCCGCTTTGGATAGCTTTGAAATTCCTGTGCATTAAACCTCAAAGCAACATAAGCAAAACCAGCATAGGCTTGTGATTCTGTAATAATTGTTGTAATTGAAAGAAAATTAGTAGAATTTTGTAGTCTTGTATCAGTGCTGTCATCAGTATTTCTTATAACAGTCACAGTCAAAGGAAACTGTAAATTTGGATTTTCTAAATCTATCTCATAATCTTTTATGTAAGGACTTGTAGCTCTTCCATTAATAGAATCTTCAACAACAACATTATGAACAGTTCCATCATTTTCTGTTACGTTTATTGATATTTTTACTTCAGTTCCAGTAATATCCCCATCACTTTCAAAATTTTGCAAAGCTGGTATTTGAAGTGTTACTCTTATCATCTTTACTAATTGATTACCACTTGAATCTAAAGAGCCTGTGATGGATCTTGAAACAGGTGTATCTTTAACAACTGGAACCCCAACAGGTGTTGTGTTCTCTATGCGATCAGGGCCAAAAGAATCAATTGATCCAAGTGGTCTTTGATTTTCAGAACCATTTTTAAAAAAGATTTCTACATTTTGAAAATTAGGATCTCCATTCGCATTTACTAAGGGTGTACCATCTAAAAAAATATCTCTTCCAATATTAAGAGTAGTGGTGGTCGCTTCATTGGTATTCGTTGGAGTTCTAAAACCCTCTATTTCCCCATAACCTAATAAATCAACGACAGTTGCAAAACTTTTACTTCTTAACCCACCTTCAATTAAGTCTGGATCAAGAACTCTGCTGTCAGGTTGTCTACCAAATAATTCATCATCAACTAATCTTGGCATAATAAATTAAATTGGATTTCTTTCAACAATTTTAACAACATTACCACTTGAATTTCCATATGTTTCCCTTCCCCACATACCTAATTGAGCTTGGAAAGTATTTGTAGTGACGTTCTCAACACCGAAAGTCCAACGCTGTATATCTATAGTTGGATGGCCAGCAAGAGGGCCAGAAATAAAATCTAACATGATGCTTTCTCCATTTGTAAGACCATGATTATTAATATATACAGTAAGTGTTTCTGTTGACTGTGAATATGTGCCTGTATCATTTAAAATCGAAACTAATTGTACATTATCAACACCAGAGCTTATCAAAATTGATCCGCTATAAACATATCCATATAAAATTGGTATCGGAACACCACTCGAACTGACATTTTGGATACCTGTAAAAGTATATGAACCCCTGATGTTTGGGTCTGTATCACCAACAGAAGAAACAGGAGTTGATGGTATATCAGGTGTAAGTAAATCACTTGCTAAAGTCAAAGCTGCTGTCGTAAGCAAAAGACTTGTGCCACCTGTAAAAAAAGCTGTTACAAATGGTACAAAGTTTTGAGCCACAAAATTAAAAGCGTCACGAACAAAATTAAAAACAAAATCTGATCCAACAGCGACAGGAATAATTTGTATTTCACCTTGACCTGTTGTTGCAACAAAATCTTGAGTTATAATACGACCTCCCATTTTTACCTGATATAACTGATTATTCATATGTTTTTCAAGGCCAGCAAAATTTGCTTTTAAAAAACTATATGCTTGTTGAGGTGAATTTACAGCAGCTTCAAATGTCGATCTTCCTAAAAATTTTCTAAGATTTCCATATACTTTTATTGTTCTAAGCTGCATATCTATAGACTCCTTTTAATGCCTTTTGGTAGCTTAAACTGAGTGGTTGTCTACAGCTTAAAGCTTTAAAATTATGATTTAATATCATATTATCACCGATATAAACAGCGACATGACTAGCTTTGCCTTTAGCACCTAAAAAAAGCAATACGTCACCTTCTTTAAATTTTTTATTATCTTCTTGTTTTACAAAATTTGATTCTGTCAGTACTTTGTCAAAATATGGATTGTTAGCAAAATCCAAAAGGGTTTTTGGCCTTGGCCAATATTTAATATTTATATTTTTATTTTCTTTAAACCAATCTGTCACAATAGACCAGCAATCATATTTTCCCCAGATAAACTTTCGCCCAATAAGTGAAGGAGCTTTCCAACCTGAAGGTTCAATGCAAGTCCAATGATCTTGATTAATACTGTAAATATAATATGGAAAGCCTATGTGTTCACAAGATGCCTTATCAGCTTCAGAAGCTATTGCAGCACCTACAGGATGACTGTGTATTACACCAACAACTTCTCCTGTATCTTCACACTCTGCCCAATCATCAGGATCAAGCATAAAAAATTCATGCTTTCCCTCTGCTAAATTTTTACAAGGCCAAAAGGTTTTTTTGCCATCTATTATTGCAAGCAACCCACAAGCCTCATTAGGTGCTTGTTGTTGTGCATATTGTTTAAAAGATTCTTTCCAGTTCATATTTAAAAATTAACAAATGTTCCAACACCAGGGAAATCATCCCTTGTAACTAATTTTTTTGGTGAGCCAATACCACTAAGATCAAAACTGCTTATCATCTCAAACTCAACAAGGTTTCTATCTTCTCTAACTTTTCTATCAATAAAATAGACCTCTCTTGGTAATTCAACAGAAGGGTCTGGTGTGCCATATGGATTTACATTAGAGGGAAAGTTTGCCCCATCAAGAAAACCTGCAAGGGTTCTTCTCCTTGTCACTTTGGCACTTTGTAAATCTATAAAAGGTGTTGTTTGATTAACACGCAAAATAATAGTTGTTATTGAACTTAATAAATTAGAAAAAATCAAAGTAGGTCTTGGAAGTAATCCCTTGCCAGAATATTTAAAACCATCTGCCTGACATGGCATCCTAGTGTATGTATTTGATTGCCAAATAAGATCAGTGCTATCTTTCATATTGTTACCAGCATGAAAAAGAAAAACTGTTGCATCAGATAATGTTGTATTTACGTTAAATGAAACATTACCACTTGTGGACTGTGAGGTTGTTCCTGTAACTGTAAAAGTATCTGTTGTAACTGACTGAATTGTATAGATCCCATCAATTCCATTTCCAGATGTGAAATCAAGACTCAAGATGAGACCAGTAGAAAATCCATGAGCAGTTAATGTGATAGTAATTGTTGTACCTGATTGACTATATGTAGCTGTTTTTGCAGATTTTGTATAATGAAGATCAGCTTTTAATTCAACAGAAAACAATTCAATAATAGATTTATTTGTTAATGTTTGTAATTGAGAGGTAGGAGTTGTCATTTATGGTTCAAATACCTCTCTAAAAGTACAATTAATAATTGCTCTATTGTTATAAGGTATAGTTTTTGTCCAAGAATCACAAACATATTTGCCAGCCCCAGAAAGAGTAATTGATACATTGCCACTGTTTGTTGCACTATCAGCAGCAGTTACCGTAAAAACATTATCATTTGTCACTGATGCAACAACAAAATCACCATCAGTTGCAGAGCCAGAAGTGTAATCAATTGTCAAAACATCACCAATAGCAACTCCATGTTGTGTGATTGTGATAGTTACAGTTGTAGTGCTTTGACTATAAGTACCTGTTTTTGTAAACCCTTCTGCTGGTGGGGTGAAAGTAAAACTTGCCTGATCTGCAACCCTACTTCTTAAAAAGCCTTCAATAACATCTGATTCAGTCTCAGACACGTTAAAAGTAAGATCATATACTTTTGGATCTTGAGATAGAGGAAGGCCGTATAAAGCTCTGAACTCATAACCATCACCTAATTGTGTTCTTCTTACTTTTGGTGAACTTGTTTTTCTCATCCCATATGCGGGAGTTATTGATGGAAAGGTAGCCATTATCTATTTAGTAAACCTCCAGCCCTTTGTTCTCTTACAAGTGTTTGTTGAACTATACCACCGATTAACTGACCTAAGGCATCAGCTTCAGATCCATTACCAGCCACAGATGAACCACTTGCGTCTACGTTAACAGTGACTACGTTAGTTGTGCCACCACCACCGATTTGATTGTTTGGAATTATATTGCCACCTCGTGAACCCATTTGCAAAATCTCAGGGCCACGTTCTCCAACGAGGTATGCACCACCAGCAGCTACTGGACCACCGCTTGCTCTCTTGCCACCAAAAAGACCGCTAAAGAATCCCCCAATCTTGCCTCCGATACCAGCAACAGCTTTCTGTATAGCAACTTCAACTAATTTTCTTTTTAAATTATCTAAAACACTTATGGCTGCTTGTGCTAATGTTTTTGTTCCCATTACGGCATCTGTAAGATTAGAAACAATACCATCTTCCACACTTTGGCCTATGTCCATAAATTTTTCATTCAATTGATCTGCTGCCGTTTTTGTTTTATTTAAATTTTCATTTACTTTATTTATTTCACTTCCTTTTTTAATAATCTTATTTGTTCCCTCTTCATGTTTTTGATTTACTTGTTCAATAATTTGGACTTCTTCAAAAGATTTTTGTTTTAACTTTTCTCTTTCAATATTTTGTTGTTTTAAAATTTCAAATTGTTCTTTAAAAAATTCATTTTCTTCTTTACTCGCAAATACACTTTCACCTTTAAAATCAGTTCCAAACTTGGTCGCTGTTAGTCTCGCAGCATCTCTTCTTGCATCCATTTCTGCTTTTGCAACATTGCCTAAACCAACATCACCAATATCACCAAATCTTTGAAACATTTTTTCTATAGCCATTACACCTTTTGTTGCAAGATCCAATGCTCCTTTGATTGCTGGTGATAGTTGTTCTCCAATTGTCCTGGCTAAACTTTCAACTGAATCAACCAAGGTTGATAATTTACCATTTAGTGTTGTTGCCTGTGCTGAAGCACCCTCAAAGAAAGCACCACCTTGACTCGTGAGATTTATTAACGCTTGATTAACAGCATCAGCACCTATTTCACCTTTACGCATCGCAGAAGCAAAAGCCTCTCCTTGCTTACCTGTGATTTTTTCAAGTTCAGTTGTTATATCAACTCCTCTTTCTAATAACTGCAAATTTTCTTCTTGTTGTAATTTACCTTTTGCTCTTATCTGTCCAAAGGCTGTTGCAATGCCTTGTAAATCTGCACCAGTAGCACCAGCAACATCAGCAAGCCTTTTTGTTGTGTCTACTAATTCATTAGTCTCAAAACCAAAAGCCTTTAATCTTTTTGTTTGCTCTATTAATTCACTACTTTTAAATGGAGTAACAGCACCAAAATCCTGTAATTCTTTTATTATTTCATTCGTTTTAGAAAGAGAACCAGTAAGAACCTCTAAGCTTTTTCTTTGAGTCTCAATATCGGCAGCGTTGATGAAAACAAATCTTGTAGCTGCTATAGCTGCCAAAGCTTTTATCAACGGCATTAAAGATTTATTTAATGTTGCAAATCCACCACTGGCCGATTTTGCAGCCCTACCTGATTCTCTTATTGACCTATTTGATTTATTTAATCTATCTTTTAATTTATCTGTATTTCTACTTAAATTTTTTGTAACATCATTTACTCTCTTTAATGGATTGATTGCATTTTGAGCATCAACTATTAATCTGACTGTTGATTGTGCCACAAATACAAATAACCTTTATTATATATTACCTTTATTTGGCCTTTTGTCGCTGCATTTCTTGTCTTTCCCTTTCATTCTTAACTTCATAGTATGCAGCCCAGTGAATAAGCTCTTCTTCTGTCATTGACTTCCTTAATTCTTGAACAGATTTTCCTAATTCTGATGCGAGAAAAAACTCAAAGTTTAACCAGTTATCTCGCCTGATTCGTTTTTTGCTGTATCTAAATCAACTTGAATATCCATCATAAATAATTCAAGATCATTCAAAACTGTTTCAGGTAAAAATCTCTGTAGATTTTCTGCATCAGCAGAATGAAATGCTTTTGAACCATCTTCATTCTCTGCAAGTTGACAAAGAAGTTTTGTAGATATTGTTAAAGCATCATCTGTACCAGCAGCAACTTGAGCTTTTTTTCTATCAAACCTTGTTAAGGGTGGAAAATATATTTCTTTTAATAAATCACCATTTGGCTTTTTTAATTCATATTTTCTTCTTGCAGTCATTACATCACTGAAAGCCTCAGTGATTAAATCAACGGTTCTTTTTGTTGCCATGTTTATGTGGGGTTAGTTATCTAAAATTTACTATATGTCTGAAGTGATTGCACCAGTTGTTATAAATGAAATGTTTATTTCTTGGATCTCACCAATGGTTGCTCCATATTCAGCACCTGTAACTATTCCAGAAAAACCAAATTTCTTTGCACTTGCTGAACTATCTGGAAACAACTCAAACAACGCATCACCAGCATCACCAGTTGTCAAAATATCTTCAACAAAAGATAAGTAATCAGAGTTTCCAGCATTATCATAAATGAGAGTTGCTGAACCTTCACCAGAGATAAGGCCACCAACAAAAGTCTTTGAGGTATCACCCTGAACTGTGGTTTCTTGGGTGTCTTTAGTAATTGATAAAGACCAATTTCTAAGACCTGATATATCAGCTTCTGTTCCAGCAGCGTTATGGAACATTATTTTACCGACATCACCTTTTACAGCAGCCATAACAAAAAAAAGAAAGATTTATAAATATATTAACCCTTTTCAGCCTTTTTTACATCTTTTTTTGAATTTTCTTGATTCTCCATATATCTTTTACAATTAGGATCCCACATTCTAGAATCTCTTACACCTTTGACAGCTTCGATGGCATCAAGCATTTCTTCTGTGATTACAAGTTTTGGCATGATTAAAGATCCTCATATATTTCAAATGTTATCCTAATTTGTGTTTGAAACTTACCTTCTGGACTTAATGTAAGTATTTCAGGCCCAATAGGTGAATCAAAGATCACATTTGAAACTGTAATATTATTGTAGAGGTCACGCAACCTTTTGCCAATTGTAAAGTTTGACCCTGGGCCAATCCCTTCTTCTGTAAATATATTAATCAAGAGTAAACCAACAACACTGTTTGTTGAATTTGCAGATCCACCCATAGTCAAATAGCTTCCAGATCCAAAACTTGTCTGACATTGAACAAAAGTATCTTCTGTAGTGGAATCAAATGCCATGTTATTAAAAACAACAGGAATCGCAGGGCTTGATGCAAGTTCTGTTGCAAGCCTTCCTTCAATTGTTGATCTGACGGTGTTTAAATCAATTGCTGCCATTATGACCTCCTGAATTCATCTCTGATAAATTGTTCTAATTGTTTTGCAATAAGTTCTGGATATCCTTTGATTGTTTGTTGCCTTGTTCTGTATTGACCACCCCAACTTGGGGGTAAGTTTGTTCCATAAGCAACAGGTTCTGCATATTCAATATTTGTGGAAACGATACCAACATAAGGTTCGATATTACTTTTCCATGAATTTCGTTTTCTTACAGTCTTTTGAACCTTATCACCGAAATGATCTCCAATGTCAGTTAAGTTTATTTCTCTTGCCATAGTTACCTCAGGATTAAATCAAAACTTATTGCTGTATTATTTTGTTCGTTTGTCACAACTTGAATAATTTTAAACTCAACACTACTTATAACAACTCTGTCTTTTGTAGTGGGTACAAAGGTCAAATCCCCTGCTGATATTGTCAATCTCTTGTCCTGAGATTCAATCAGATCATTTACCTCGGATCTGTTTACATTTGTTAACGCACCTTTAACAGTAGTATCAGATGTTGATTCAGTAATAGCTCCAGTGGTTGTGTTATAACTGCCAGCCGTTACTTGTCTGATAGTCACATCACCTCCAAGCTTGCTAAGAGTTTTTGATGCTGCCTTTTTCAGTGCGTTGGCAAGACTCATAATGAATAAGCTATGACTTGACCACTTGCAAGAGTGATACTTGTGATTACACCTTCAACTTCAGATGATGCCTTCATTGTGATGCCGTTGATAGTTGAAGAACCGTTTTCCGTTAAGTTCTCAGCAACAAAAGTCGCTTCAGCATCTGTCAGACAATGCACTTTACCGAATCTGCCAGTATGGGCATTTGTATCTGTAATGATTATCCCTGCTGGGTATTGGTAGCCGTAGTTCACTTTAAGACCTCTTGATTGATAAGTTTGCTCTTCCACCTATTCTAATACCCATTAGGTAATGATCAACTATCGGTGGGATTCGATCAATACCAACTGCCCCATAAAATCTAGGGGTTGCATTTATATTACCGATACTAACTGTTGCAAAATCTTCCAGACCACTCAACTCCAAACCGTTCCTATTGTTGTTGAGATATACCGCCAAGATGACCTGTGCGTTTTTAACACGATCTGGGATTTCAGTATCTGTGTAATAATCTGCAACTAATCTGTTTGGAAAAGATAAGCCATAAAGGTTGGTGTAAGTGTCAGGTTTTCTTACTCCTGATCTAGGCCATTCTAGTGCCTGGGTATCATCTACCCTAGCTCCTAAAAACTTTTCACGATCAATTCTTTGGGCAGCTGTAAAAAGCGCACGATTTTTATTGTCGTTGCTTGAACCATCCCATGCAGCAGCGTCATCACTGAGGACTAAACCTTCAATAAATGAGTTTGCATCAGCAAGAGTGATATAGGTGTTTGCGTTAGCACCACCAACAGTTGCATCAAGTGTTATCGCCATTTAGTTTTACCTTCTTGGGCTTTGGTTTAGGTTTTGGCTTTTCAAGAGTTGGAGTCAATGAAGCTGCCTTTTGAGCAGCTTCATTCCTCACTCTCATTCGCCTAAAAGCGAACATTCCCATTTAGCTAGATGCTCCCTTTAGAGCAACATAGTTAATAACGATAGCTTCACTTAAAGCTCCACCTGATACGTTAGAAACTGTGATCTTGA
>LUMQ01000500.1_pt1 | contig 15864 bp, 14 predicted proteins | sample 729621 | NCBI WGS metagenome assembly LUMQ01 (sample SAMN03860259, study PRJNA289734) | marine metagenome | biome: seawater column; feature: ocean; material: water; isolation source: Red Sea water column Station 12 - depth 25m | place: Saudi Arabia: Red Sea | collected 2011-10-15 | depth 25 m | reverse complement strand
GGTTTGTTTTCATAAACCCATTTTAATTTACTGCCAGAAAAAAAAGTATTTGGTTTAAGACCAGTTTTATCCATAATTTCGTTATTTTTTGACTTATCGTTAAGAATATCCTCACAAATTTTTTGACCTCTAGTGCACTGCCAAACAACTGCATTATGTATTGGTTTTCCATCTTTTTTATTAAAGAGCGTAAATGTTTCTCTTTGATTAGTTAGACTGATGAATTTAGGATTGGAGATAATTTCTGATGCTTTTTTAACTAACTCTAATAAGTTTTGATAAATTTCTTCTAAATCGTGTTCAATATAACCTTCATCTGTGATTATTTGTCGGTGTTCCTTTTGAAATCTTTTTAAGACCTCTAATTTTTCATTAAAAACAATGACTGTCGTAGATGACGTACTTGAGTCAATAGTTATATAACTCATTTGTTAAGTAAGTCTTTTGATATTTTAGCTATTTTTTCCGGACTCATATCATAATGATCTAATACATCAGCTTGAGATCCATTAATCATATATTCGTCAGGTATGCCAAGTATTTTGAGTTTTACATTTATATTAAATTGAGCAATCAGGCTCGCACAACATTCACCAAGTCCTCCAAATATACTATGTTCTTCGACTGTTAAGATTGCTTTAGAGTTTTTAGAAAATTCAATAAATGTTTTTTTATCAAAGGGCTTTATTGTATGCATGCTGATAATTGAACAATGAATATTGCTTTCTTTTAGAATTTCACTAGCCAAGTATGCTCGTTGCAAAGTTTCACCAGTTGCTACAATTGTTAAATCCTCTCCTTTTTTTACCACAATAGATTTTCCAATTTTAAATTCTGTACCTGAAGGATGAATATCCATCATTGGTTTTTTTCCATACCTAATGTAAAGGGGATGACCATATGAAATAGATTGTTTGATAGAGACATTACGATCAGAATAAGCAACATCATTCTTAATCTGCTCTAAAGATCTTGCAGTTAAAAAACTTGCAGGGGAGACACCAAATACAATCTTTCCTCCTGCAGCTAAGCCTGATGAAACCCCAACTAAATTCTGTTCTGCGATACCTACTTCTATAATTTGATCAGGTAATTCTTTACCGAATGGAACTAATTTACCCGAACCTCTTGAGTCACTAGTGACAACAATAATATCTTTATTTTTTTTTGCCTCAGATAGTAATGTCTCAGAAAAGATTTCTAGGTTAGGTTTACCAATTTTATTCATATGAATTTAGTTTCTCATTTAGCTCTGAGATTGCCCTCCCATATTCATCCTCGCTTGGCACTTTATGGTGCCAATTGATTTGATTTTCTATAAAACTTACACCGGACCCTTTAGTAGTTTTTGCAATTATGACAGTAGGCTTATTTTTTTGAATGGGTATTTCTTTAAATACATTTAATAATTCAGAAATATTATTTCCATTTGTTGAAATAGTTTCAAAACCAAATGACTCAAATTTTTTATCAATCGGCTCGATTGGGTTAACTTCTTCTGTTTTTCCTGTAATTTGTAAATCATTCCTATCAATAATTACGATTAAATTATCCAATTGATATTTAGAAGCAGTAGTACAAGCTTCCCACACCGAACCCTCTGATAGCTCTCCATCGCCCAATAAAGAAAAAACTTTATTTGTTTTTTGATCTATTTTTTTAGATAGCGCTAAACCTACAGCAACTGAAAGGCCATGTCCTAAAGCGCCGGTGTTATGCTCAATTCCCAAAATTTTTCTAGTGGGATGTCCAATAAAATGAGAGTTAAAATGATTGAGCTTTTCAAGATCTTTTCTTGAAAAAAAACCTTGATCACAAAGAACGGTGTAAAGAGCCTCAACTGAATGACCTTTACTATGGATATAATGGTTTCGGTCTTTTTCGTTAAAATTTTTAGGATTTATATTTAAGACCTTATTATATAAGACATTCAAAATGTCGATACATGATAAACTTCCACCAGTGTGACCAGCGCCAGATTTATAAATAATATCTAATATGGTCTTCCTGTACTCTATAGATTTTATTTTAAGTTGATTTAAGTCCATTATTTATTGAATAGTAAATAGTTTTAGTCTTGAGATAAATGTTTATATAAAGCTTTTTGAGCAATTTTTAAAGCAGCCATAGCATCATGATTTGCTTGAGCTTTTGTTAATGCTTCAATGTCTAAATCATCTAGGGCTTTATCAACAGCTTTTAAAAAATCTATGGCCATATTTGCCATTACCACACTATCTTCTCTAAATGGAAACTGATCCAGTTGCCAAACACCCTGCCAATTATTTTTTCTTAGAACATAAAAAAATTCAAAAAGCTCTATGGGGTGAAGACTACCAGCTAAAAGATCATCGTCCCATGATCTAAAGTTATCATTAACATCCATTCCAAATAGCCTACCATAATCAATAGCTAATTGAGCCGAGTCAGCAGCTGACTCTCCACCATAAATAGCATGACCAAAATCAAGAAGAAGTCCGATATTAGGAAGACCTATTTTTTCAATACCAAGAATAGTTCTTGAAACAGAGTCATAGCTCATTTTTACCCTTGGCTCTCTTGGTTTATATTCTATTACAAAATTTAAATCAGTATTTTCACTTGCTAAATTTCCCACACCATCCATCGAATTTTTCCATAAAGATTTATGATCAACTTGAAACGGATAGTCCCAACCATCTTGTCCAGGCCAAAGCTTAACATATTTGGCATTAAAAAATCTCACAGCCTCGCAAGCTTGAGTAATTAGTTCATGCGCTCTTTTTCTAATACCCGGATCAGGATTTGTGAACGCTCCCTTTGAGAATTCTCTTGTATAAATTTCAGGAGTAATACCAATCACTTTTAAATTAGCTTTATCGAGAGCATCTTTTATTTGCTCATTCGAGTAACTCCCTCCAAAGTATGGAAAATTTAGATCTACGTATGAAAGGTCTTTTACTTGTCCAGCAAGTTCTATGGCATCAAGTACACTTCTTGGTTCGCCATAACCATCTGTTGCATATCTATCAAGATAGGTTGCAAAATGCCAAATACCTGCGCCAAACTCTTGTTTTTTCATGAATACATTTTCTATTATTTAAATTATTTTAGCTATCAATAATTTTAATTAACTCATTGTTCAAGAATTGAACAGTTGAGGTGATATTTTTGTCGCAAATGTCTTATTTGCATGATTTTTTTCAACATTTATTTGTACACACGGTGAGGGTAAAGACCCTTTCTGGCCTGTTGTGCAAAAAGGTGGTGAAGATGCTGCTAGACACGTAGGTGCAGATTTTGAATACATTTTCAATCCATCTGGAGACCTAGGTGACATGGCTAAGTCAATTGCAGCTGCCGCTGCTACTCAGCCTGATGGTATGGTAGTTTCACTTCCTGATCCAGAAGCTTTAGGTCAAGCAATCAAAGATGCTGTTGCTGCTGGTATTCCAGTTATTACTATGAACTCAGGTTTAGAGTCTTCAGCTTCTCTTGGCGCATTAATGCACGTTGGTCAGCCTGAATTTCTTGCTGGTCAAAAAGCTGGTGAAAGAGCTAAAGCAGAAGGTGCAACTAAAGCACTTTGCATGATTCAGGAAGCTTACAACACTGCTCTTACAGATAGATGTGGCGGTTACGCAGAAGCTCTACCAACAACTAACGTAGACACTTCTAATGACCCTGCTTCAATCCCAACAAGAGCTGCTGCTGGTTTACAAGCAAACCCTGACGTCGATGCTGTATTATCAGTTGGACCACACGTTTGTTCAGGTGTTCAAAAAGCTATTGATGATTTAGGTATGTCAGTACATCACTCTTGTTTTGACTTAAGTCCAGAAGTTATGGATTTAATCGCTTCAGGAAAAGTTGCATACACAATCGACCAACAACAACGTCTACAAGGTTATATGCCTATCATAGTTCTTCACCTATACAACAACGGTGCTGGACTATTACCAGGTGCTAATATTCCTTCAGGACCTGGATTTGTTGACAAGTCAAACGCATCATCAGTTTCTGCATTAGCAGGTATTGATAGATAATTTTATTTAATCTTAAAGTGGGCAATTTATTGCCCACTTTTTTATAAACTACAGAGAGTATTTATTTACATTTAATCATGTCAGCTACAACTCAAAGACAAGAGTCAGATAGACATCAAAAAAAGACATGGTTTACAGCATTAATATCTAGACCAGAAGTCGGTCCAATAGGAGTGATGCTCCTTTTATTTGGTATGTTGGGCTACTTTTCAATTCCAGCTGGGGAGATGTCATGGAACCCCTTTACCGGTGAGGGTTTTAATGCTCTTGGTATTAGAAATTTTTTAAGAGTTATTTCTCAATTAGGTATAATTGCAATAGGAGCAGGTTTATTAATAATCGCTGGAGAATTTGATCTTTCAATCGGATCAATGATTGGTTTCGCTGGTGCCTGCATGGCAATGATTTTAAGATGGGGTTTTTCAGTCATCATACCTTACATATCTTTTGAGGGTGGTTTTCATATAGAATTTTACACGTTATTTCACATCTCTGATGTCTCTCCAATTTTAGCTATCTTTATAACTTTATGCTTCACTTTATTTTTTGGTTGGTTACAAGGAACTATTGTTGTGAAGTCTGGTTTGCCATCATTTATTGTTACACTTGGGGGCTTATTTTTTCTACGAGGATTAACAGAAGTTTCTCTAAGATCTTTTAATCATAGACCAGATCAGACAAAAGGGGCGACTACTGTCACAGAGATTCCAGACATAAAAAATATTGTAAATGTCCCTGGCCATGGAGAAATGGTAAGAGAAAAAGCAAAAGCTTTACCGGAAGCTGATCTAGTAGCTATAGCCAAAGATATACCAGCTGATACAGTTGCAACAATTACAGATAGATTAGAATACACTTACCAAAGAGTAGCTGAAGCCAAGACACAAATTTTGCTTGATAAAGGAACTAAACCTTTACAAGAGGCTTTAGCAAACGCTCAGCAAAGTGGAAATGATTATATGGTTGGCATGATTCAAGAAAAAATTGCTAACTTTCAAATCGATCCAGTAGTACCAAAAACAGTTACTGATGTTGATATAGCAAGAGTTTACATTGACTCTCTTATTACTGCACGCCCCGTTGCGAATTTTTTTGGTGGAGATATTTTAGAACCTGTTTTTGATTGGCTTTATTACCCGGTTGACTGGAACACTAATAATTTTGGAAATCAGTTTGCCTCAGGTTTATATTCCTGCGTCATGATTTGGCTAATTTTAGCAATTATTTGTTACATTGTACTTAGCAAAACTCAAGCAGGTAACTGGATTTACTCAACTGGTGGAAATCTTAGTGCAGCCAAGGCAAATGGTGTACCTACAGATAAGGTTAAAGTATCTCTATTTATGTTTTCTGCTTTTTGTGCAACAATTTTTGCAACCGCTCAAGTTTTTGAAGTTAATACAGCAGACGCGGCTAAAGGTAATTTAAAAGAATTAGAGGCAATTGCTGCAGCTGTGATTGGTGGCGTTGTTTTAACAGGAGGTTTTGGCACCATACTCGGTATTGTTGTAGGCGCATTTATATTTGGTGTTGCTAAAGAAGCATTCTTTTATATTCCAGGTATAGACGGATCATTTTATAGAGTATTCTTAGGATTAGTAATCATAGCCTCTGCTTTGACTAACGAAAATATTAGAAAACGAATTATGGGTAGTATTTAGTTATGGAAAATAATAATTCACCATTCATAGAAATTACAGACCTTGTAAAAAAGTTTGGAACATTTACGGCATTAAATGGTGTTTCTTTAAATGTTTTACCCGGAGAAGTTCACGCATTACTAGGGGACAACGGTGCCGGAAAGTCCACTCTTATTAAAGTCTTATCAGGAGTTCACCAGCCAACTTCTGGAATAATTAAAGTTGGTGGAAGTGAAGTAAAATTCAGCTCTCCAAGAGAGGCCACCAGTGCTGGTATAGGAACTGTCTATCAAGATCTAGCACTTTCTTGGGAAATGAATTAAAAAAAGGACCTGGCCCTTTTGGAATATTAGATTTTAAAAAAATGGATGAAATTACAATTAATGAAATGGGAAAAATTGGCATAAATATCTCAGATCCTACTCAGCCAGTTGGAACTATGTCAGGTGGTCAAAGACAGACACTTGCTATTGCTAGAGCTATCTACTTTGGTGCTAAGATTTTAATTTTGGATGAACCTACATCTGCACTTGGGCAAAAACAACAAATGGAAGTTTTAAAAACTATTAAAAAAGTCCAACAATTAGGGAATATAGCTATTATTTTGATTACTCACAATGAAATCCACGCAAGACTTATTGCTGATCGATTTACATTCTTAAGCTTAGGTGAAGTAATAGGATCTGGAAAGTCATCAGAATTAGGTGGAGATGATGTTAAGCGTTTAATGGCTGGCGGTGCTCAAATAGGTGATTTGGCCAAAGAGCTTGAAGCTGTATAATATTTTTACTAGTAAGAGCTAGGATTATTATCTTTATCAGACTCATCGTGGTTTTGATTAGTAAGCTCTTTAAATTTTCTCACATGAGTGGCTGCTGCTCCAGATAATAATCTTACATCATTTGTAATTGTCACAAAATCAAAACCCCATTCGGATGCCTTAGCAGCATACTCTGGAGTCCCACAATGAAGACATGCAACTTTTCCATGTTTATGAGCAACATCTAAAATTTTCTTTTTAGATTTAATCATCTCAGGTTCTGTTCGATCAAACCCAGGTGTTAACTTTCCTTGGTTTAGCCCTATTGTTAAATCTGCTGTCCCGATATAAAGGCCATCAAGACCAGGAGTGGATGCTATATCATCAAGATTATCAAATGCTTCTTGAGTTTCTATCATGGCAAGACAAAACGTTCCCTCATTTGACTCATAAAAATAATTTGAACTAACGGAAAAGTTAGCTCTAGTCGGACCAAAACTTCTAATACCTACAGGTGGATATTTACAATCTTGAACAAGTCTTTGTGCTTGCTCTTTATTATTAATCATTGGGCAAATGATACCCAAAGCACCTGCATCCATGACTTTAGATATTACGGCGTGATCTAGTCCTGAAACTCTACAGATTGGAGTGACACCACTATTTCTAATACTTTGCAACATTGTAAATAAATCACTAAAGCCAATCATCCCATGTTGATAGTCAATGGTCAGGGCGTCATAACCCTGCTCAGACATAATTTCAGCAGTAAAGGTATTAGGTATTGATAAAAAACTATTTAGAACTATTTCTTTTTTTTGCCATTTAGTTTTTACTTTGTTTTCAATCATTGAGTGTTAGATACTAAAATTATTTAAAAATATAATTATAACAATTATTTATTATTCATGAATAAATGCATAAATTTAATCAATATTTTCCATCCTCCCACTTTTGACAGATTTATAGGCAGTTTCGGCTAAGAGAAGAGCTCTTCTTCCGTCCTCAAAGCCAACAGATACAGGCTTTTTTTCCAAAATTGTTTCGACAAATGAGCTAATAGAATTCATATAAGACTCTTGGTATCTCTCAATAAAAAAATTTAAATAGGGCTCACTCTTATCAACAAACTCTGAATTATATTTTTTCAATTCATGTGGCTTTCTATTTTCAGATATAACCATCCCTTTACTTCCAAACAACTCAACTCTTTGATCGTATCCATAAGTTGCTGATCTAGAGTTGTTTATGTGACATTGTTTCCCCGAGGCTGTTTCCATTATAATCATCAAGGTGTCACTATCATTTAATTCAGATTTAATTTTTGGATCTATTAAAGCATTAGAAATTGCAAATACCTTAACTGGCTCTTCACCAAGCATAAAACGGGCTAAATCAAAATCATGAATTGTCATATCTCTAAATTGCCCACCAGACACTTTTAAATAATCCCAACTCGGCAGACCAGGATCTCTAGATGTAATCAGACATTGATGAAGCTCACCAATTTCACCATCAATATAAGATTTTTTTGCAGCCTGATGACCAGGATCAAATCTTCTATTAAAGCCTAATTGAATTGGAACTTTATTACCTTCAAGTCTTTTTGAAAACTCATTTACTTTTTTTATATCGAGGTCAATAGGTTTCTCACACAAAACAGGTTTCTTTGATGCAACGGATCTTTCTATGAAATCAATATGTGTATTTGTTGGGGAAGATATAAGAACAGCATCAATATCATTATTGTTAAAAATATCGTCAACACTTTTCACAGCAAGTACGCTTAAATCATTTGATACTTTTTTTGCAAATTCTTCATTTGGGTCATAAATGCATACTAAATTTGTCTGTTCATGAAGTTGAATATTCTTAGCATGCATTTGGCCAATACGCCCGCACCCAATAACTGCAATACTGACTTTTTTCATATCACAGAAGTATAGTATTCTTTTAATTTAAAAAATAAAAAAAAATTCATTTTGAATAAAATTTAAGTATTCTTTAAAAGGTTTATTTATTTATAATCTTTCTTGAGGAGGGGTTTATGAAAGCAAAATTGGGAATAGCACCTATAGCATGGTCCAATGATGATTTACCTGAACTTGGAGGAGAGACTTCTTTGGATACCTGCCTTAGTGAGTCAAAACTTGCTGGATTTACAGGTGTGGAAACAGGTGGAAAATTTCCAAAAACTCCTGAAAAACTTGGTCCAATTTTAAAAAATCACAAATTATACCTGGCATCAGGGTGGTATTCAGGAACTGTGCTCGATAATGACCTAGAAAATGAAAAAGATAAAGTCCTTCAACAACTCACTCTCTTCAGAGACCTAGGCGCAGCAGTTTTAGCATATGGAGAAACATCTGGAACTATCCAAAATATTAGACATGCTCCTTTAAACACAAAAAGAAAAATACATAGTGAAGATTTTAAAGAGTATGGAAGGAAACTAACATTATTTGCAGAATTTTGTGCAGATTTTGGTGTGCCAATTTCATTTCATCATCACATGGGTACAGCGATTGAGACTGAGGATGAGCTTGATAAATTGATGAACCACACAGGTGAGGCAGTAAAAATCTTATTTGACACAGGCCATATGACCTTTGCAGGAGGCAAATCTTTGAGAGTAATAAACAAATATGCAAAAAGAATAAATCACTTTCATGCTAAAGACATTCGTTCAAAGGTTGTAAATGATTTAGATCGATCAAAAAAAAGTTTTTTAGATTTTGTATTAGAGGGAGCCTTCACAGTGCCTGGAGATGGAAATATTAACTTTAAGGAAGTAGTTGAGACATTATCAAATAATAACTACGAGGGATGGTTCATTGTCGAGGCAGAGCAAGATCCTGCCAAAGCAAACCCATTTGAATACGCTAAAATTGGAAATAAAGAACTTGTAGAGTGCTTAAGTATGTATGGATATGAGATAGAGGATTATAGAGATGAATAGTATTAAGGGAAAGTTTGCACTAGTGACTGGAGGAACACAAGGTTTAGGGGCAGCAATCGCAAAAAATTTTGCTGATAGCGGAGCTGAAGGTGTTGTCACAATTGGTAGAAAAGAAGATAAAGGAAATGAGGTAGCAAAAAAAATTCAAGATGAAACTGGATGTAAAGTAATTTTTGTAAAAACAGACCTAGGAGAGGTCCAAGAGTGTAGAAATGCAGTTTCAGTTGCCAAACAAGAATTTGGGAGATTGGATGTTCTTGTTAACGCTGCCGGTATTACTGATAGGGGAGATATTGTTAATACGAGCGAAGAATTATTCGATAAAATGATAGGTACCAACTTAAAAGGTCCTTATTTTTTAATTCAAGATACTGTGAAAATTATGATTGAACAAAACATAGAGGGTTCAATAATTAATATTGGATCTGTAGCAGCTATGACTGGCCAACCATTCATATCAACTTATTGTGTATCAAAGGGGGCTCTTGCAACATTAACTAGAAATACAGCATTCGCATTATTAAAAAATAAAATAAGAGTTAATCAATTAAATATTGGTTGGATGGCTTCGGATGGAGAGCATGAGATTCAAACAAAATATCATGGCGCCTCAGAAAATTGGCTAGAAGATGCTGGTAAAGCTCAACCATTTGGAAGATTGCTTGATCCAAAGGAGGTAGCTAAAGCAGTTACATTTTTAGCATCTGATGACTCAGGTATGATGACAGGTTCTGTTGTAAACTTTGACCAGTCGGTGTGGGGAGGATATCCTTTTGCACCTCCTCAGCCTGCAGAAAAAATGGAAATAAAATAGTTTAATTTAAATACTTTTGGGCACTTTGTTGACAACTCTTTAGTGTAGTTTCCAAATCCTTATTCAAAAAAATATACTCATAAATTTTATGACCAACATCTTCAATAATATTTGAATAGGTAGGCAAAGGATATCTTGCCCATTCTATAATTTTTTCCTCCTTTTCCATTTTATCAATTTCATTAAATATTGGACTTAAAGATCTCACTTCAGGATCATTTACGACACTAAAAACGGGAGATGATAAACTACCATGCTCAATATAATATTTTATAAACTCAGGAGAGACAAAATTACGAATATTTTTCATAACAAAAGGTATTTTTTCAGGAGAGATATTTGAGGGTATGCCTAATGAAAACCCACCTATTGGAGATACTTGAAAAGAGGAATTTCCAGCAGGTCTTGGTAAATAACCAGTTTTTTTATATGCAGGTGAAGCCTCATTTAGTTCGAACAAATGGGCTCTACTACTCCAATTCATTGCCATAGCTGATTTACCCTGACTATAATATTCAACACATTCATCATTGGAATGAGCGGATAATTCATTTGGCGAGTATAAAGTCAATTTTTTCAACATTTTAGCTGCTTTAAAAGATGCATCAGATAAAAAATTTGCTTTTAATAATATTTTTTCCACATCTAAATCATAAATATTTTTCCCAATGTATCTAAGGTTTACATATGGTTTTCCATAATTTGCCATTGCTAAAATAAAACTAGTAGCAAGTGGTTGACCTTTTTTAGCTGGCCAAGAAATAGGACTTTCTATCTGTTTGTCACCTTTTAATATCTCACAGGCATGGAGTAAATCCTGAAATGTTTTTGGTGGACTCAAAGCATATTTTTGAAAAATATCTGTTCTATAAAATAATAGATCAGGAATTGCTTCGATCGGAATTCCATAAAGTTTTTTATTAAAAGAACTTGATCTTACTCCTGAATAGTGAAAGTCATTCAAATTTAGTCCAACATCTTTAACAAAATTATTCAAAGGAAGAAGGCAATTTAATTTAGTTAACTGTCCGATCCATGGAATATTAAAAGCAACTATGTCAAATTTAGACTTTTTATTTGATGAGGAATTATTAATTATTACATTAAGTAGTTTTTTCAAATCACCTTCAATAATAAGTTCAATTTCACAATCAAGTATATACTCAAAAAAATCAATATTCTTATCTATCACTTTAAATGTGGGATTATCATTGGCAAGAAAGTTAATTTTTTTGTATTTTTTATTTTGGTTAATTATAACATTTGGTGCAGGTATAATATTTCCTGCAGACAGAGAAGTTCCAAAAAAATAATTATCATTAAAATCACTGTAACCTAAGTTCAGGGCCACCTCTTTTTTGATTGAAAGTAAATAATCCGTGAATTCTTTAATGAGATTATTACTTGGATGTATAGAAAACGATTTACCTGATTTTGTTTTTGATCTTTGTATTAATTTTTTTTCTTGAATAAGTTTTTTTACTCTTCTCAAACCAGTTGCAAATGGCAAACCTGATGCCTGGATGATACTTGTAGTAGTGGTAATTTTATTGTCTAGATGGTTAATAATAACGTAAGAAAAAATATTCCAATCAGCGTCAATTGTTTTAATTGAAATAGATCTGTTAAATAAAAGTCTTGTTTTATCAACGAATTTTAAAAGGGTGGTAATCTCATTTCTATTCATTTGAAGGTATTATAGTATAAATTCATTAAAATATTCAATTTGAATATATTTGAGATTAAATCTCTTAATAAATCGTAGATAATTTGATTTAAGAAAATTAGGAGGATCAATATGAACAAACTAATTAAAGTATTAGCTGTTCTAATGTGCTTTTCTTTCGGTTCAGCTAAAGCAGTTGAAATCGTGTCTTTTAATGCTGCGTCATCTGAGGCTTATGTTGGTGCGTTCGTTAAAGGTATTAAAGCTACAGCAGAGCAATACGGCTATGATATTACTGTTTTTGAAAACAACTATAACCAAGCAGAGCAAAACCAACAAGTAGAACAATACTTGTCAAGTGGTGCACTACCAGATGTATTTATTTGGTGGCCACCTGACGCTGTTGCAGGTTTAGGTTCGTTAAGAAAGCTTGCTAAAACTGGAGTACCAGTTTTAAAAATCAATCAGTTACCTAATGAGCAAGATAAAGCATTCATCTTTGGATATGCCGGACCAGATGATAGCCTTCGCGCTTATAACGCAGGTGAGATGATGGTTAAAGCTATGAAGATGAAACAAGCTGCTGGTGGAGATGGATTTAATGTAATTGCATTATCATATCCTCACTCCTACGGTGGATATGGTTTATCAATAAATGCTTTCAAACAAGCTATCGCTGGAACTGACTTAAATCTTATCGGTGACATCGGTGAGGGATTTGGACAGGCTAACGGTTATAAAGGAGCAGCTAAGCTAATAGCTAAAGTTAAAGATCAGGGAATTCATTTTGTTTATGGTATGGACGATGCGATCTTAACTGGTGGTATTAAGGCTTTAGAAGAAGCTGGTTATAATGTTGACTGGTATGCAGGTACTGGCAAAAGTGGCAGTGTAGATAGTGATGCTGTCATTACAGTTGGTACTGTGTGTAACGGTGATAAGCAGATGATTACTGATGGAAAGCAATTTGGTACTACTCTACAATCACCTCTTCATGAAGGTCAATTAGCTATAGCTCTTGTTAAAGAGTATATGGAGAACGGTGAGCTAGCAAACTACATTAACTTTACACCTAACCCTTCAGTGACTGGTGCCACTATGGACTTCACAGCACTTAGAGGTTTTGATGGTAAGTTATACGGCATCAACGAGCTTTGCTCAGGTGCTTGGGACTAAGCTTTAGTCTTTTTATAAAAATTTTTACACACAGGGAACTATCCCTGTGTGTTTTTAATAAATAAAAAAGGTGTACAATCTCTTTTAATATGTCCACAAATCCAATTCTCAAAATTTCAAAAGTTTCTAGGACTTTTGGTGCAATACAGGCTCTAAAAGAGGCAAATTTTGAGATAAATGAAGGTGAAATTATGGGACTAGTTGGAGAAAATGGAGCTGGAAAATCAACGCTTGTAAAAATTATAAGTGGATTTGACCCAGGTTTTAAAGGCAGCTATCAAATCAATGGTAAAGAAGTAAAATTTGAAACGCCTTCACAAGCAGAGGAGTCTGGCATTGCTATTGCTCAACAAGAATTAAGCTTGATTCCTAATATGTCAGTTGCAGAAAATATTTTTCTTACTGGAGCTAAAGTAAAAAAATTTGCCACTCTTAATACATTGGCAAAGATGGCACGCCCATATCTTGATGAAGTTGGATTAACTGAAGTAGACCCGACTACTAGAATAAATTTATTATCTGTTGGTGAACAACATTTGGTAGAAGTAGCTAGATTAATTTCGAGAGAAGCAAAGATTTTAATTTTAGATGAGCCTACAGCTGCGTTGGGTGAAGCAGAGAGTCGAAGAATTTTAGAAATGGTTGAGCGTCTTGCAGCAAATGGTAAATCAATAATATATGTAAGTCATAGACTGGACGAAATTTTTAAGATTACAAAAAGAATAACAATTTTAAGAGATGGAGTAAGTCAAGGTATTCAAGAAACTAAAGATATTGATGTAAATAAACTAGTTGAAATTATGCTTGGAAGAGAATTAGCAAATATGTTCCCATCAAAAGCTGACCATATAAGTAATGATCCAAAATTAGAAGTAAAAGAACTTTGGCCTGATGGCGTTTTAGAGCCGGTTAGTTTTTCAGCCTTCAAGGGAGAGATACTTGGACTCTCTGGACAACTTGGTAGTGGAGCAGGCGAAGTATTAGCCTCCATAGCAGGTGCACTTCAATCTAGATCAGGTTCGCTTACTTTGAACGGCGAAACCTTTTTACCTAAATCGCCAAGCCATGCTATAAAGAAAAAAATTGCATATTGCTCCTCCGATAGAAAAAAAGATGGTCTTTTTCTTGGACGTCCAATATTTGAGAATTTAACCTCCCCAGCACTTGGTGCTATATCAAAATATGGTTTTAACTTTGGTAGTTCTGAGGATAATTATTCCAGAAATTTAGCAAAAGAGTTTTTAATTGATGTCAAAAGAATGCACGATGAGTCAGGTCTTTTAAGTGGCGGAAATCAACAAAAAGTAGCATTAGGAAAATGGCTTTCAATCAAGCCCGATGTATTGCTTGTGAATGAGCCGACAAGAGGTGTTGATGTTGGTGCTAAATCAGAGATATATCAAAGAATGAGAGAATTAGCAGCAAGAGGAATTACAATTATTTTTGCCTCTACTGATATCCAAGAAATCACATATCTTCCTGACAGGGTGATTACATTTTATAGAGGAATGATGATTGATGAACACCGATTAGAAAAAATTAAAACACCTGTTATTCTTAAAGAGATTACTGATCCATTTAACGAGACAAACCTATGAGCGCTATCATCGAAAATAATCAATTACCTTTTTCTGCAAAGTTTTTGCAATTCTATAAGGATCGCACACTTCTTGCTATTTTATTGTCACTTTTTGCTGTGATGTTTGTATATGGAATTTTTTTCACAGAAAATTATTTAACAATAACCAATTTTAAAGCAATTATCAGAGATGCAGCACTATATGGCATTATGGCTATAGGACTTACATTTGTAACTTTATCAGGAAATTTTTTTTTATTGTCATTAAAAGAAACAGCATCAATTTGTGGTGTTACGTTTGCTATGGGTATGGCTACTGGTTTTGGATCACCGGATCTTGCAGGAAACTTTTTAGTTTCACTATTAGCTGCTTTAGCAGTAGGTGTCGTAAGTGGAGTAATACAAGGATATTTTGTTGGAATGGGAGGCAACCCAATTGTTGTAACATTAGGTGGAGCAGGCATCCTATATGGTATTGGTGCATGGTGGAGTGATAACCTTGTAATAAACTTTACAAGACCTCATGATGCAGAATGGTTAGGAACTGGTTCTTTTTTGGGTCTTCCAAGTATCACATGGTCTTTTATTTTAATTGCCATTGCAGCTGAGATAGTTTTAAGACATACAAATTTTGGAAGGAAAGTTTATTTAGTTGGAGCAAACAAAGCTGCTGGAAAAGCCACTGGCCATGAAAATTTTTCCATGGCGATAATTGTTTTCACAATCTGTTCTGTTTGTTGTGCATTTGTTGCAGTAGCTTTTGTTGCTCAAATGGATAGTGCTCAATCTAATTATTTTTCTGCAGAATTTGGATCATCAGGTGATATGACAATACTCGTTATAGCAACTGTCATGGTTGGTGGAAATTCAATAATGGGTGGTTATGGATCTACTTTAAGGACTAGTTTGGGAGCAATTTTTATTGCTATGGTTGATAATATGATGGTTTTACAAGGATTTAATAGTGGACCTAGAATAGTTGGTGTGGGCTTAATGATCGTGTTTAGCATCATAGTTTTTGGTTTATTTGCTAAAGGAAGTAGGGCTCAGGAATAATGGATAATTTTTTAAAAAAGATTACAAAAGATGTGGATCTCTCTTTTGCAATCTTATTATCATTTTGTGTTTATGTATTCTTTGCAATTAATATAGAGGTTTTCTTTAGTCACAATATCAGTTTCGCTATTCTTGAAAGGTTTGCAGTCTTGGGTCTTGTAGGTTTAACGTTAACAATTTGTATAATTG
>LUMQ01000546.1_pt1 | contig 15981 bp, 17 predicted proteins | sample 729621 | NCBI WGS metagenome assembly LUMQ01 (sample SAMN03860259, study PRJNA289734) | marine metagenome | biome: seawater column; feature: ocean; material: water; isolation source: Red Sea water column Station 12 - depth 25m | place: Saudi Arabia: Red Sea | collected 2011-10-15 | depth 25 m | reverse complement strand
GATCAAAAGTAACTACTCCAAGATTTAGTTTGAATTTTTTTTTATACCTCAGAGCTTCATTAAATAATTTTTGATGACCTAAGTGCAGTCCATCAAAGTTACCAATTAATATAATTGCGTTTTGATGTTGTTTTCTAACATTAAAATTTTTATATATTTTTACTCTCACCATTTTAGTTCTGTTTGAATATAATTAATTTTAACATTGTAAGATTTAATTAAATTTTCTATTTTTTTATCAGAAATTTCATTTCTGTGAATGCCTCCTGTAATTAGCAAAGCATCAAAATTTTGAACATTAGCACCTTTAATATCTGTGTTAAGATTATCACCTATACATAAAACTTTTTTATTTCTAGTTTCAGCAGATAACTCATAAACAGGGGGGTATGGTTTACCAAAATAGATAACCTCTCCTTTTAAATTTTCAAAAACTTTTGCTACCGATCCTGCGCAATATTCTCTTATATTTCCTCTATCAACTATTAAATCTGGGTTTGTGCATATCATCTTTTTTGTTAAATGTTCTTTGAGAAGTGTTTTATAATAATCTAAATCTTTATCATAATTATCAAACAACCCTGTGCAAAGAATATAATCTGCTAAATCTATATTTGTTTCTTTAAAATTTTTAAAAGATGAAAATAAATCAAAATCTCGTGGGGGACCTATATGGAAAAATTTCTTATTGTTTAAATCACTTTTTAAATATCTCAGAGCCGCTTCTCCTGAGGTGAAAACTTTATCATAATAATCTTTTAGGACCATTTTTTTTAAAAACTCTATTACAGACTCGTTCGGCCTGGGAGCGTTTGTTAAAAGAACAAATTTTTTTTTATTTTGCTCTAATTTTTTTAAAGTTTTTATAGCTGAAAGATTAAGCTCCAAACCATTGTGTATCACTCCCCATATATCGATATAAAAAAGATCGTAATCAAATGCGATTTTACTAAGCCCTTCTGTATCAAGGTTTGATATCATGATTGAGATATAGCCTAAAAATCTAATTAATTCTTTGCTTTTTTGGTTCCATAAATTTCTCCAGAGATCTTGAAATACTCATTATTGACCTTTATATGAATGCTAATTTAAAGGAGTTTATATGAAGTTCAAACCGTTACACGATAGAGTGTTAATCGAAGTATTAGATAGCAGCGAAAAAACTGCTGGTGGAATAATTATCCCTGACACGGCACAAGAAAAACCCCAAGAAGGTAAAGTAGTTGCAGTTGGTGGAGGTGCAAAAACAGAGGATGGAAAAATAATCCCTATGGATGTTAAAGTTGGCGACAAAGTTCTTTTTGGAAAGTGGTCTGGAACTGAAGTCAAAATAGATGGTAAAGAATACAGCATAATGAAAGAATCTGACATTATGGGTATTTCATCTGGAAAATAATAATTAATTAAGGAGAGTTTATAATGGCAAAAATAGTTAAATTTGACTCAGAAGCAAGAACAGCAATGCTTAGAGGAGTTGATATACTTGCAAATACTGTGAAAGTTACTCTTGGACCAAAAGGAAGAAATGTTGTTATAGACAAATCTTATGGTGCTCCAAGAACTACTAAAGATGGTGTGTCAGTTGCAAAAGAAATTGAGCTTGAGGACAAGTTTGAGAACATGGGTGCTCAAATGGTTAAAGAGGTTGCAAGCAAAACAAATGATGAAGCAGGAGATGGTACAACGACTGCAACAATTCTAGCACAGGCGATTGTTAAAGAAGGTTGTAAATACGTAACTGCGGGCATGAACCCGATGGACGTAAAAAGAGGTATCGATGCTGCTGTAGATTCTGTTAAAGAAAAATTAATTTCATCTGCAAAAAAAGTTAAAGATAGTGATGAGATTGCACAGGTTGGAACAATTTCTGCAAATGGCGACAAAGAAATTGGAAACATGATTTCAAAAGCAATGCAGAAAGTTGGTAATGAAGGTGTAATCACCGTCGAGGAAGCAAAAGGTATAGACACTGAATTAGATGTTGTTGAAGGTATGCAGTTTGACAGAGGATATCTATCACCTTATTTTATAACCAACGGTGATAAGATGACAACGGAATTAGAGAATCCTTTAATTCTTTTGCATGAAAAAAAATTAACTAACTTACAACCAATGGTCCCACTTTTAGAAGCTGTAGTTCAAGCTGGAAGACCGCTAATGATAATTTCTGAAGATGTTGAGGGTGAAGCTTTAGCAACTTTAGTTGTAAACAAATTGAGAGGTGGTTTAAAAGTTGTTGCCGTTAAAGCTCCAGGTTTTGGAGATAGAAGAAAAGCAATGCTTGAAGATATTGCTATTCTAACAGGTGGACAAGTTATTTCTGAGGATCTTGGAATTAAACTTGAAAACGTAAAATTAAATGATCTTGGATCTGCTAAAAGAGTAAAAGTGGACAAAGAGAATAGTACTATTGTAAGTGGAGCAGGTAAAAAATCTGATATCGAGGCAAGATGTGCTCAAATCAAACAACAAGTTGAGGAAACGACTTCTGATTATGATAGAGAAAAACTTCAAGAAAGATTAGCTAAGTTAGCAGGTGGAGTTGCAGTGATCAAAGTTGGTGGTGCAACTGAAGTTGAAGTTAAAGAAAGAAAAGACAGAGTGGAAGATGCACTTAATGCAACAAGAGCTGCTGTAGAGGAAGGTATAGTAGTTGGTGGTGGATGTGCATTACTTTATGCATCTCAAGACCTTGATAAAGTTAAAGTTAAGGGTGATGACCAGAAAGCTGGTGTTGAAATTGTAAAAAGTGCTTTACAAGCTCCAATCAGACAAATCACTAAAAATGCAGGTGTTGATGGTTCGGTAGTAGTTGGAAAACTGCTTGAGACTAACAAATCTTCAAATGGTTATGATGCTCAATCAGAATCATATGTAGATATGTTTAAAGAGGGAATAATTGATCCTGTTAAAGTAGTAAGAACAGCTTTACAAGACGCAGCTTCTATATCTGGATTATTGGTTACAACTGAAGCAATGGTTGCTGATAAACCGGAGGAAAAAGATGCATCTGCTGCTGGTATGCCTCCTGGAGGAATGGGCGGTATGGGCGGTATGGGTGGAATGGGTATGTAATTATCCTATTTGCTTAAAACAAAATTTAAAAAGGCCGTCCTTGTGATGGCCTTTTTTTTATCCACTTCATGGTGGATGAAAACTTAATCTAACAAATTTATGTAGTCTTTTTCTAATTAACCACATACTACGAATCTATATTTATACTCAAGTTGTATCCATCACTTAGTAATTGAGAAAAAATGCTATGTAATATTGTGTTTTTAGATGTTTTAAAAAAATATTTTTTATATATAACGGCGCTCAAATGACAACTGAAATTAGAAACATAACCATTATCGCTCACGTCGATCACGGTAAAACAACCTTAATCGACAATCTGATGAAACAAAGCGGATCTTTTAGAGAAAATGAAGTTGTAGATGAAAGATTAATGGATTCCGGTGAACTTGAAAAAGAGAGAGGAATTACAATTTTAGCAAAACCAGCATCCATTAATTGGAATAATTCAAGAATAAACATAATTGACACTCCTGGACACAGAGATTTTGCAGCAGAGGTAGAGAGAGTTTTAAGTATGGCAGATGGAGCCTTGCTATTGATTGACTCGGCTGAGGGAGTAATGCCTCAAACTAAATTTGTTTTAGCAAAAGCACTTAAGCAAGGGCTAAAACCAATAGTGGTAATAAATAAATTAGACAAGCCAGATCAAAGAGCAAATGAAGTATTAGATGAAACTTTTGACTTATTTGTAAGTTTAGATGCAAATGAAGAACAATTAGATTTTCCAGTTATATATGCTAGTGGTAGATCGGGTTGGGCTAGTAAAGAAATTGATGGTCCTAGGGAAAACTTGCATCCATTATTAGATTTAGTAATTGAACATGTGCAACCAGCAAAATTTGATAAGACAAAACCTTTCGCGATGCTGTCTACCTTACTTTATGCTGATAGTTTCTTAGGTAGAAGTTTAGTCGGAAGAATATCTCAAGGTACAGCGAAAGCAAATCAACAAATTAAAGCGATAAACCTAGATGGTGAAAAAGTTGATGAGGGAAGATTGACCAAAATATTTAGATATGAAGGTACAAAAAAAGTTCCAATAGAAATAGGTGAAGCTGGGGATATAGTCGTTGTAGCTGGTTTAGAAAAAGCAAATGTTGCTGATACTATTTGTGATCTAGATGTAGATAATCCAATTCAAGCTACTCCAATTGATCCACCAACAATGTCAATTAAGATTACAGTTAATAGTTCACCATTAGCAGGTACCGAGGGTAAAAAATTAACAAGTACTCAGATCAGAGAAAGATTGAAAATAAGTGGACGTGGTGAATTAATGTTAGAAATACTTCTTACACAAATGCGAAGAGAAGGATTTGAACTAACCGTAAGTCCACCGAGAGTTTTATTCAAAAAAGATGAAGACGGGAATAAATTAGAACCTTTTGAAGAAATAACCGTAGATTTAGATGAGGAATATTCATCAAAAATCATTGACTCTATGAATAGAAGAAAAGGTAAGTTGATAGATCTTAAGGACACAGGCAAAAATAAAAAGAGACTTATTTTCCATGCACCTACTCGAGGTCTGATGGGTTATACAAGTAGATTTTTAACTCTTACAAAAGGCACAGGTGTAATAAATAGAATTTTTCACTCATATAGTAAATTTGAAGGAGAGATGGAAGGTAGAAGAAATGGTGCTTTAATCTCTATGGAACAAGGTAAAGCTGTTGCCTTTGCAATATTTAATCTACAGGCAAGAGGTGAGATGTTCGTAACTCATAACGACCCTGTTTACTCAGGCATGATAGTTGGTTTAGCACCAAAACCTGGAGATATGATAATTAATGTCATGAAGGGAAAAAAATTAACAAATATGAGAACACAAGGAACAGATGAAAATGTTGTCCTTACTCCAGTGAGAAAAATGTCAATTGCTGAGCAGTTAAGCATGTTGAACACTGATGAGGCTTTAGAGATAACTCCTAAATCATGCAGATTAAGAAAATCAATTTTAGATCCTCACGAGAGAAAAAGAATTGAAAAAGCAGCTTCTTTAGCTAACTAATTTTATTAACAAAGAATAAACCAAAGGCAACTGCAGGGCCTATCCCAAATGCAAATATTAATGTTCCAACACCAACAGTTCCACCTAAATACCATCCAATTAATACAACTGAAATTTCTAGACAAGCTCTAACAAAAGCAATTGGTAAATTTGTAATTTTTGTCAATCCAGTCATCAAACCGTCTCTCGGTCCTGGTCCTAAGTTAGCAACCAAATATATTCCACTACCTAATCCAACTAACAATACTGAAACAACTGATAATAAATATTTAGAAAAAAAATTTGTTGGTGGATCAAACAAATATAAAGTTACATCAATCATTCCAGCAATAATGATAATATTCATAACTGTTCCTATTCCTGGCTTTTGTTTTAGAAAGATCCATAAAAATAAAACACTCACACTAACAATAAATGTAGCTGCACCAATCGATATGCCAGTTTTTTTGGATATTCCTTCAGCAAATACTGACCACGGTGAATTACCAGTTGTTGATAAAACTAAAAGACCTTCTCCTAAACCAAACAAAACTAATCCCAAACAAAGAAAAAAAAATGTTGAAAATTTGGGTTTAAAATTTAAAGGTTTTTCTGAGCTCCAGGTTTTTATTGGAATTTTTTTAATAGTTAAAAACATTGTCAATCAAAGATCATATTGCATAACAGAATTTATGTATAAACAACAGAAAATAAGTTTATCTATATTCTCTTCTAATATCTTCTCACTTTAGTTAAATATTAATTTCTATTAAAATAATTTAATAAATTTTATGAATAAAATCATTTTAATCTTTTTCATTGCTTTAGGAATTTTATTTAAAATAAATGCATATGCTCACACTGATCATTATAAAAATATTAAATCGATTGAAATGGAAATATTTAAAGACAATAAATATATAGGCTTTAGTAAATTTTTTTTTAATAAAACTCAAAAAAAATTTGAAGTAACAAATACCACAAACTTTGAAGTTAAACTCATGGGTATAACAGTTTTCTCAGTTATTAGTGAAGCTTTGGAAATTTACGAAAATGATCAACTAATTTATTTTAAATCAGATACAGTACAAAATGATAAAAAAAAATTTGTGGAAGTGTTCTTCGATGAAGAAAATAGAAATTTTAAAATTAATGGATCTTCGTATAAAGGAACTGGAAATTTAGAGAATATAATTGGTAATTGGTGGAATCATAGATTGTTACAATCTGATACTCAAATTAGTCCACTTTCTGGAAGTATCAAAAAACAGTCGGTAGAATTTCTAAAAAAGGAAAAAATTAAACTTTATGAAAATGAAATTAATGTTGAAAAATTTAGACTTAAATCTACTGATGAAAGTCTTCCAAAAGATAAGAGACTAGATTTTGAAATTTGGTACGATAAAAAAAGAGCAATGATAGTTAAAATTCGATATAAAAGATTAGGTACTTGGGAGTACAGACTAAAAAAAGTTAATTAGTAATTTTTTTATATAAATCACTGGCGCTTATCCATCCATTTTCATAACGAGGGCCACCGAACCAATCACCACAAATCCCAACTTTCAAAGATTTACTCCATAAAGATTGAATATTTAAGTTTTTTTTGTTTGCAGAATATTTCCAACCATGGATATTTGAGAAATATATTTTATTGATATTTATCTTGGATAGTTTTTTAAATCTATTGATCAAAAAATTCGTAAATTTTTTTTTATTATTTCTATAATTTAAAATATTTCTATTAGCCCATTTAAATGTGCTTTGAATTGTCCAAAGATCGTATTTGTACTTAAACCTTTTTTTGCTATTTTCTTTAGCTGCCCACCCTATTACTTCATCATTAAATAAGAAACTTGAAAAATTATTTTTAATTTTATTTGTTACAGTCATAACTGTGATATTTGCCTCCATTTTTACTTTTTTATTCTTGAAGAAATTAGGAAGAAATTTTTTTAATAGTTTTTTTGATTGTGCAAAAGGAATTGATATTATTAATATTTCATAATATTTAACATCACCATTTAAAAAACTTAATTTCCAATTTTTTCTTATCCTCTCAATTTTAAATAGCTCATATCCAAAAATACAATTAATATTTTTTAATAAATATTTTGATATTGCATTATTTCCTTTTGCTCCAATAAGTTTGGTATGTTTTTTATTCTCTAAAACTTTACTGTGATCGAAATTATGTGGACCCTGCCATTTTTTTAAAACTCTTTTTTTTTGTAATCCAGAACAAAATTTTTTAAATTTACTCGTTTTTGGAGAGATATATTGTAGCCCGTGATCAAAACCTAGTTTGTTTAAATACCTTCTATGAGAGCTTCTGCCACCAATTCCTTTTGCTTTTTCATAAACATCAACTTTGTATTTTTTAGATAACAAATTGGCAATTGTTGATCCCGAAATCCCACTTCCAATTACGCAGATATTTTTCACCTTCCAGCTACAATCATACCCTCAACTAAAAGAGTTGGTGCATTAGTAGAGTATTTAAATTCTAGATCATTAGCCAAAGTAATATTTTTAAATATGTCCTTAAAATTTCCTGCAATTGTAATTTCACTTACAGGATATATAAATTCACCATTTTCAACCATAAAACCATTTGCTCCAACAGAATAATCCCCTGTTACAAGGTTTGTGCCATGTCCAATTGTTTCTGTAATGTATAAATTTTTTTTACTAGATTTAAGTAGTGTTTCAAGAGGCATACTCCCATTTTCAAAATATAAGTTACTTGTACCACCGCATCTACCATTTGATTTCAAATTTAATTTTTTTCCGTAATAAGTATCTACTAAATAACTTTTTAATACACCGTTTTCGATTAATTTAAGATTGTTAGTTTCTACTCCTTCGCTATCGAAATTTTTAGAGCCAAGTCCTTTTTTTATTTTTGGATCGTCTATAACATTTAGAGATTTAGGAAAAATTTCTTCACCAATTTTATTCTTTAAAAATGAGGTTCCTCTTGAAATAGCCCCTGCAGATATTGCGCTAGATAAAACATTCAAAATACCTTTCGAAATTTTTTTATCAAATACAATACCTATTTTCTCACTTTTTATTTTCTTAGGATCTAATTTTTTTACCGTATTTGCTGCAGCACTTTCACCTATATTTTTAGGGTTAATTAAATCAGAAAAATGTCTTTTAGTAGTAAAGTCATAATCTCTCTCCATTTGGCTATCTTTTTTAGCAACCGCTACACAACTAATATTAAAGTTTGAAGTTTTATATCCATTTATAAAACCATTACTATTTGCTAAAACAAAATTTGACTTATTTTCAGTAAAGTCTGTTTCAGTGTTAATAATTTTAGTTTCTTTTGATGCAGCTTCCTCAGCTTCTTTTAAAATGTCTATTTTTTTATTATTTGGAACATGAAATTCATCATAAAGATCCAAACTTTCAAAATTTTTTGCCATTAATTCCTTGTCAGGTAATGAATTAAATTCGTCATCAGGAGTTATTTTTGCTGTCTCAATGCATCTTTCTGTAAGTATTTTAATATTATCTTTTGATAAATTTGAGGATGAGATAGTTGATTTTTTTTTGTTTATATAAGTCGTAATGCCTATAGCAAAACTATCAGATCTGTTTGATTCATCTAATTGTTTATTTCTTAAATTTACTGTTTCTGAGATGGAATGAACAACCTCAACATTTACATCTGTGGCGCCGAGCTTTTTTGAATACTCAATTGTTTGACTTGCAATACTATTTAAATACTCTTGATCTTTGACCATTTGTTAAAGTTGTGTTCCACCGACCGTCATTTTATTTATTAAAATAGATGGTTGAGCGACTCCTACAGGAACACCTTGTCCAGCTTTTCCACATGTGCCAATTCCAGGATCTAGTTTCATATCGTTCCCAACCATTGAAACTTCTTTTAAAATTGATGGACCGTCACCAATTAGTGTAGCGCCTTTGATTGGAGAGCCTATTTTTCCATTATTAATTTCATAAGCTTCAGTGCAATTAAAAACAAATTTTCCTGAGGTAATATCGACTTGTCCTCCTCCAAAACTCACTGCAAATATACCTTTATCAACTGATCTTATCATTTCGTCTTGTGAATATTTTCCACTTAACATCATTGTATTTCTCATTCTTGGTAATACGACATGTTTATAACTTTCTCTTCGACCACTACCCGTAGATTTCGTATTCATAAGCCTTGCATTTAGCCTATCTTGCATAAAGTTTTTAAGTATTCCGTTTTCAATTAACACAGTATTCTCTGTTGGTGTGCCTTCATCATCAATGGTTAGACTTCCTCTTCGAAGATTTAAAGTACCATCATCTACTATTGTTACTCCCTCACTAGCAACTCTTTGGCCCATCAAATTATGAAATGCTGAAGTTTTTTTTCTGTTAAAATCTCCCTCTAAACCATGTCCAATTGCTTCATGAATTAATATGGCTGGCCAACCTGGTCCCAAAACAACTTTCATTTCTCCAGCAGGAGCTGGTTTGCTTTTAAGATTTACATCAGCAATTCTAAAAGCTTCGTCGCAAACATGTTTCCAGTTTTCATTTTTTAAATATTCATCATAGGACTGTCTTCCACCAATACCATAAACACCAGTTTCTTTTTTTCCGTTTTTTTCTAATACTACTGAAACATTAAATCTAACCAGCGGTCTTACATCTTTTAAAACCTCAGAATTTGATCGTATAATTTCGATTTCCTTGTGTTCACCTAAAAAACTGGCTGTTACCTGGCTAACAATATCGCCTTTGGATCTAATGTAATTATTTACCTCATTTAAAATTTTTATTTTTGAATTTTGTGATTTTTCCTCAATTGGATTTAGATCTTCATAATATTTTTTATTTGATTTGGGAATTTCATGATTGTAGGTACCCTTTTTCGATTTAAGTGTATCTTTAAGATTTTCACTTGATTTTAAAATAGAGTCTTTTGAAATATCATTAGAATGAGAATAAGCTACAACTTCTCCTGTAATTGCCCTAAAACCATAGCCTAAGTCAGAGCTATAGCTTGAGTTTTTAATTTTGTTATCGTCTAATAAGATTGATTCTGATTTCGAATTTTCAAGGTATAACTCCCCGTCATCACAATTATTTAGTGTATCTGATACTATACTCTCTGCTTTAATGTTATCTAAGTCGCTATTTTTGAAGAAATTTGACATTGAGTTAATGTAGTTGCCATAATTAATATTTCAACAGTCGTTTTATCACATTAAGAAAAATTAAAAAAATCATTATAAATTTAATTGATGAAAGTTTATTTTAATAATTCTTGTAGTATTTGTAGAGCAGAAATTAACCTTTATAAAAAAGAAAATATTAGTGAGTTAAACTGGATAGATATAACTAAAAATAAAGAAGCAGAAGATGAAACAAATAAATCTGATAAAGAGCTTTTAAGAAGGTTACATGTAGAAAAAGAAGGAAGAATTTATGTTGGCGTTGATGCTTTTTTATTAGTCTGGAAAGAAATCCCAAAATACAAAATTTTATACAAATTTTTTAAATTACCAATTGTTTACCATTTTTTTTATATAGGTTATGAAATTGTTGCTTTTTTCTTATATTTAAAAAATAGAAAACAACTAAAAAACTAACCAGTTATTTTTATAAGTATGTCGCCCATCAATGACATAAAAAAGATAAATGCTAAAAAAACAATAAAGTACATAGTTGTAATTACACTGTTTCTTTTCCGTCTCAATAGGACAAACTCCCTATCATCTAAAATTGAAATATCCCTCTCGCCTACCACATGATGGTCATAACTATATCTCCAAATGGACTCGCCAAATCTTTTATCTAATTTGTTAAAGTATCTAATCCATGAAGCTACCCAACTGAATAGCAAAAAAAGTATAAATAAGATCAAAGAAGTTGTTAACATTTTAAAATTTATTATATAATTTTAAAATATTTATGTCTATTTGGGGAAGTTTAATAGGTGGAATGATTGGTTTTTCACTAGGAGGACCTTTTGGTATGCTGTTAGGTTCCTTGATCGGTGGAAAGATATCTAGAGCAAAAGGCTCAATAAATAATTCTTTTGCACAACCACAACAAATCTTTGCACTGTCTTTAATTGTTCTCTCTGCAAAATTAAGTAAAGCAGATGGACAAGTTAGTAAAGAAGAGTTAATTGCAGTTAAAGATAAACTTAAAATTCCTGAAAATGAAATAGATCAAGTTGGAAAAATTTTTAATAAAGCAAAAAATGAGTCTACTGGGTATAAGCCATATGCAGAACAAATTGCTCAAATTTATAGAGGAAATTTAAACGTACTTGAAGAGGTTATAAATATTTTATTCTACATAGCTGAAGCTGACGGTAACATAAGTCAAGCCGAGTTGGTTATGATAGAAGATATTGCAAGAATATTTGGCCTCAGTGAAAGTCAATTTAATAGTTTGAAGGAAAGCAGAAAGTCATCTGATAAGCTAAACCCTTATATAGTGCTTGAAAGTAATCCTGATGATAGCCTAACGGAAATAAGAAAAAGATATATTAAACTAAGTAAAGAACACCATCCTGATTTGCTTTTAAGCAAAGGTGTTCCTCCTGAAGTTATAGAAGAAAGTAAAAAGAAAATGAGATCTATAAATTCTGCTTGGGACCAAGTTCAAAAATTAAAAAACTAGTTACTAAAACTGCTCAGATTCTGTTGAGCCTTCCATTGCAGTTGTTGAGCTTTTTCCAGAACTTATCGTGTTAGATACTGCATCAAAATATGATGTTCCTACTTCTCTTTGATGTTTAACGCTAGTATAACCATCTTTTTCTCTAGCAAACTCATGCTCTTGAATTTCGGAATAAGCGCTCATCCCTTTTGATTTATATTTTTCTGCAAGCTCAAATATTGCAATATTCTGAGTATGAAAACCTGCTAAAGTTATGAATTGAAATTTATAACCCATTTTTCCAATTTCTTGTTGGAAAGATGCAATTTCATCATCTGACAAATGTTTTTTCCAATTAAATGATGGTGAACAGTTGTAGGCTAGTAATTTACCTGGAAATTTTTCATGGATAGCATCAGCAAATTTTTTTGCTTCTTTTAAATTTGGCGTTGCTGTTTCACACCAAATAAGATCTGCATATGGCGCATAAGCTAGACCTCTAGAAATAGCTTGCTCAATTCCATCCTTTACGTAATAAAAACCTTCAGGTGATCTCTCGCCTGTTAAAAATGGTTTATCATTTTCATCAAAATCATTTGTAATTAATTTAGCAGCATTGGCATCTGTTCTTGCAAGTATAATGAGAGGAACATCAGCAATATCAGCTGCCAACCTCGCTGCTTTCAGGTTTCTAACCATTGTGCCAGTTGGAACTAAAACTTTACCACCCATATGACCACATTTTTTTTCACTAGCTAGCTGGTCTTCAAAATGAACACCTGCTGCGCCTGCCTTAATGAATTTTTTTGTTAATTCAAACACGTTTAATGGACCGCCAAATCCTGCTTCTCCATCAGCAATTATTGGCAACATATAATCAATAGAATTTTCTTTTTTCATATCTCCATCAGTCAACTCCATATGCTGAATTTGATCAGCTCTTATCAATGAGTTATTCATTGCTTCCACAAGTTTTGGTGCACTATCATAGGGATAAAGTGATTGGTCTGGATACATTTCTCCAGCACTATTTGCGTCTGCCGCAACCTGCCATCCACTTAAGTAAATTGCTTTTAATCCTGCCTTTGCATGTTGAACAGCTTGATTTCCTGATAGCGAGCCTAATGTATTTACATATTTTTCAGAATTAAGTAATTTCCAGAGTTTTTGTGACTGATTTTTACAGAGAGAGTATTCAATTTTGAGCGATCCCTTTAATCTTTCTACTTCTTCTGGAGTATAATCTCTTTTAATGCCGGCAAATCTTTTTAAATCGTAAGAAACATTCTCTGCGCTCATTTTTTCCTGTTCTGTAAAGGTTGTTTATTTTTGAAATTGAATAAAAGTAAAAAGATCTAATTGTTTTCGTTAATAGGCTTTATTAACTGATCTAATCCACTTGAACCCCAATCGCAATGATCGTCTCGCATATAAACTCCTCTGCTATTGTGTTGGTCCAAATCTTCTTTACTAATAATTTGTGCTTCAATTTCGTTGTTTTTAATCTTGTCTTTGTCCATGTAAATCTTATAATTTACAATATTTACAAATTCCATAAAAAACGTTATATAATAAGGTAAATAAAGGAAATTTTTTGTAAAAATAAATTTACAAAATTTACAAATAGTAAATGAGTCAATTAGATTTTAAATTAGGGCCAAAAATCAAAGCTTTTAGAAGACAAATTGGTTTACAAGCTAATAAACTTGCCAACCAATTGAATATCTCACCTAGCTATTTAGCATTAATTGAAGGTGGAAAAAGAAAAATTGATGGCGATCTATTAATTAAAATATGTGATGAATTAAAAATTAATATCTCTGATCTGACCTCTAAATCAGATGTTAATATGATCAATACAATATCTGAACTTTTGGATGATCAACTTTTTGAAGACTTAGATATATTAGGTCCAGAAGTTAAAGACTTAGCCAGTAGTAATCCGAAAATTGGAAAAGCTTTGATTAGACTTGGTGATATTTTAAAAAAAAAGGATCACGAACTTGTAAACAAAATAGAAAAAATCTCTGATTTTCTTCAAGAAAACAAAAACTATTTTTCTAAGCTTGAAAATTTTGCAAATGAAATATTCGAAAAAATAAAACAAAATAATAGAACAAGATATATCGCTTTATGTGAATTTTTAAAAACAGAGTACGGTATCACAGTAAAGGATATTATTCCAGAGGAAGGTAAGCCATTTTCCAAAATCTATAATAAAAAAAATAAAGAGCTTTATTTGTCAGATTACTTATCTTTGGAAACAAAAAAGCTTCATGCAGCTGCCCAAATCGCACAAGAGGGAGCAGAAGATTTAATTAACGAGTATTTAGAAACATTTAATTTTCCATCTGAGGAATCAAAAAAATTATCAAAAGTTGCTTTATTAAATTATTGCGGTGCAGCAATTTTAATGCCTTACAATTTATTTCACTCAGAGTGTAAAAAACTAAAATACGATTTAGAACTTTTACAAAATACATTTGCAACTTCATTTGAACAAGTTACACATAGAGTTACATGTTTAAATGATCCAAAAAAACCTGGGGTACCGTTTCATTTTTTGAGAGTTGATGTTGCTGGTAATATTTCAAAAAGATTTTCATTATCTGGTATTGAAATACCAAGATATGGCGGTGCTTGTCCTCGTTGGAATGTTTATTCAGCTTTTTCAAGGCCTGGGGTAATTCAAGCTGCTGTAAGTAAAATGACTAATGGAGAAAAATATGTTTGTATTGCACGCACTGTGGAAAAAGGAATTGGAAGATATGGCCAGAAGAAAAGTATGCTTTCTATTGGTTTAGGGTGCGAAGCTAAATATGCTAAAGATTTTGTATATACAGAAAATTTAGATTTAAATGATAAAAAGTCCGAAATTCCTGTTGGTGTATCATGTAGAACTTGTGATCGTTTAGATTGCTCTCAAAGAGCTTTCCCTCCTCTGCACAAAAAATTTGATGTAGATATTAATTCTCGAGGTATTTCAGTTTATGTTAGTGATTAAAAAAATTACTTTTACTATTTTAATTCTTTGCCTTTCTTTTTTAAATTTAAATGCGAAAGAATTAAATAGTCTTTTCGATGAATTGCAAAAGGCTGAAAGTATTTATGCTGCAGAGTATATTGAAAAAAATATTTGGAGAAATTGGGTTACTCACCCAAAAAGTAAATATTTAACTGATAAGCTTGAAAATGGCACATTTTCAATGAATAACAATCAATATCGTCTGGCACTTAAGTTGTTTAGTGATGTAATTAGTGAAGATCCCAGCTGGGCTGAAGCTTGGAATAAAAGAGCGACTTTGCTATTTTTAATGGGAAATTATGATGCTTCTTTAAAAGATATTGAACAGGTTTTAATTCTAGAGCCAAGACATTTTGGAGCACTATCAGGTAGAGCTCAGATTTATTTATCATTAAAGGAGTATGAAAAAGCTATAACTGACTTAGAAAAGGCAAAAACAATTTACCCATTGATTAAAAGTGGCGAAAGCATTGAATTAATTAAAAAATTGATAAAAGAATTACAAGTTTAGTTTTTCTTAGATCTTTTTCTTGCGATTAGTTGTGTTAAAGAGTCCACCATCATGTCTGATGCTTTAAAAATTTCACTAGGTTTGTATTCATAAGAAAGATTTTTTTCTTCATTCGATTTATCTTCAATTATAATTCCTTTATCTGGGGCATTATCTTTAATATAACTTAGAATTAACCAGTCATCATCAATTGTTTCATCCCATTTAATAAATATTTCTCCTGTTTCAAATCTTCTATCTATACATCTAAGTATGGACATATGTTTAGTAATATATCTTTTGTTAAGTTGAAAAACTAAACTATTTGCACTTCTATAAAAACTTTCAAGGGCCAGTTCAATTTTTTGTCTGGCAATATTGTATTCTCTTTCCTTTTTTAAAAGTGTTTCTCTATCATCTCCTTCTTGGATTTCAACGCCTAGAGCCTCAACTCTTTCTCTGATTTTTTGATCCCTTAGTTGTTGATATTTATTTTTAAGTTTTTCTATTCTTTCTTGTAAACCTGAATAATCATCTCTCTTTTCCTTAAGTGCAATTTTTTCTAATTTTTCAAGTTCTTTAATTTCCCTAATTCTGAACTTTTCTATTTGTTGTTCTAATTTAATTTCTTGTAAGAATTTTTTCTGTCTTTCTGCTTGTTCTTTTCTTATTAATGCTTGCTCTTTTCTTAAAAAGATTTTTATATCTTTTGCTCTCTCTTTTTCTAATCTTTCTTCTTCTCTTAATTCTTTTTGTTTAAGCTTTAAT
>LUMQ01000776.1_pt1 | contig 16036 bp, 18 predicted proteins | sample 729621 | NCBI WGS metagenome assembly LUMQ01 (sample SAMN03860259, study PRJNA289734) | marine metagenome | biome: seawater column; feature: ocean; material: water; isolation source: Red Sea water column Station 12 - depth 25m | place: Saudi Arabia: Red Sea | collected 2011-10-15 | depth 25 m | reverse complement strand
GATATAGCTATTGGATGGGAGGATGGAGATTTAAAAAACAAACTTGTTCTAAATATAGCTAACCACATGAAGAAATGTTTCCTTAACTGGAACAAAGACTCAGTAGAGGATAAAGTTATTGTCGATCATCTATTAGATATGTCTAATGGAGACTTAAAACTTAAAGATTCAGATTTACCTTTGACGGATTCAAGTGAATTTCTTAAAAATAAAATCAAGACCTCAAATCATAAACAAAATAAAAACAGAAAAAAGACCAAAAGAAGATTTTAATGTCTAGTATTAGAGTTAAAGGCGGTAAAAAGTTATCTGGAGAGATAACCCCTCAAGGTGCTAAAAATGAAGCTCTTCAAGTAATTTGTGCTGTACTTTTAACTGAGAGTGATGTTGTAATCTCCAACATACCAAATATTATTGATGTAAATAAACTAATAGATATTCTTAAAAATTTGGGTGTAAGTGTTTCAGAAATTGATAAAGGTAAATTTACTTTTAACGCTAAGAACATTGACCTTAATTATTTAAATAGCTCAAGATTTGCTAATGATGCAAAATCTTTGAGAGGTTCGATAATGTTGGTAGGTCCTTTACTATCTAGATTTGGTTCTGCTTCTATACCTAGGCCTGGTGGTGACAAAATTGGTAGGAGAAGATTAGATACTCATTTTGACAATCTTGAAAAACTTGGTGCAGAGCTTAATTATGTGTCAGAAGAAAAAACATATTCAATTGAATCTAAAGGAAGACTTATTGGTACAGAAATACTTCTAGATGAAGCATCTGTTACAGGAACAGCAAATATAATTATGGCCTCTGTTCTTGCTGAAGGAAATACATCTATTTATAATGCTGCATGTGAACCTTATATTCAACAATTATGTTCTATGATTAACCAAATGGGGGGTAATGTGACAGGAATTGGTTCGAATTCACTTACAATATATGGTGTTAAAAATTTAAAAGGCTGCACTCACAAAATTGATCCAGATATTATTGAAATTGGAAGTTGGATTGGGTTAGCAGCACTGACTAAAAGTGATATTACTATTAAAGGTGTTAATTTCAAGCATCTTGATCAAATTTTAAACGTTTTTGAAAAACTTGGTTTAAATTTTATCAAAGAAGGAAATAATTTAAGAATACCATCTCATAATGATGGATACGAAATTCAGAATTATATTGATGGAAGTATATTAACTGTGTCTGATGGACCATGGCCTTTATTTACACCAGACTTGTTAAGTATAGTTTTAGTTGTTGCAACTCAATCTAGAGGCAGTGTTCTTATTCATCAGAAAATGTTTGAAAGTAGATTATTCTTTGTTGATAAGCTTATTGATATGGGTGCTAAAATAATATTATGTGATCCTCATCGTGCTACTGTAATTGGACATGATTTTAAATCACAATTAAAATCTACAGTAATGACATCTCCTGATATTAGAGCTGGTATTTCACTTCTTATTGCGGCATTATCTGCTCAAGGCACAAGTATTATTCATAATATTGAGCAAATAGATAGAGGATATGAAAACATTGATGAGAGACTAAAAAAATTAGGTGCAAAAATTCAAAGAGTAAGTATTTAACGTTTACTTATTTTATTATTTGTTATTTGTCTTTGCATTTTACACTTAAATCTTTTTATATCTAGATTTTCGTCATTCATAATCTTATTTTTATGCTTTGTTTTTCTTCCTTGAACTCTTTTTCTCCATAATTTAAAACTTGATGGTTTCAAGTTTTTTCTCATGATTTTAATTACATCAGATTCATTTTTCCCAAATTGTAATTTAATAGCTTCAAATGGAGTTCTATCTTCCCATGCCATTTCTATTATTCTATCAATTTCAATTTCACTCATCACAAACTATTCAAGTAACTGCTAGCAGTATTAATCATATTTATCTTCTTTTCAGAATTCATCCTGTCATAAGTATTTACTAACATTCTCATTCTTGGATTTTTATTAAAAAAATCTCTTTGCTTGTCCATAAAATTCCAAAATAAAGAATCCCATATTTTACACCAATCACCTTTTTTGTAATCACTCATTTTTAAAATATAATTACTACTACTTATGTAAGGTTTTGTAGACATCATTCCTCCATCTGCAAATTGACTCATTCCATATACGTTAGGCACCATAACCCAATCATATGAATCAATGAACATTTCCATAAACCATTTATATACTTCATCAGGATCAAATTCACATAGTAACATGAAATTTCCAATGATCATTAGTCTTTCTATGTGATTTGCATATGCGCTATTATTTATTTTTTTTATAGTGTCATCAACAGGATCAATCCCAGTTGTTCCATCATAAAAGGACTTTGGTATTTTTCTATTAAAACCCCAGAAATTTTTTGTTCTTTCTGTTCTACCAACAGCTTTATAAACACCTCTTATAAATTCTCTCCATCCAATCAATTGCCTAATAAACCCTTCGCATGAGTTTAGTCTTACATCATTGTTTGTATAATATTCTAGAGATCTATTTATAACATAATTGATATCTAAAATTCCGGAATTAATAAGTGGAGATAACAAACTATGATTAATAACCGATTTGTCTTTTAGTACAGCGTCTTCATAAGGTCCAAATTCATCAAACCTTTGGTAGAGAAAATCCTCAAACCATCTTTTTGAATTTTCAAAATTTGTTGGATAGTTAAAGTTTTTTAATGAGCCAGGATTTTGACTAAATAAGTTATTTACATAAGTTATGGATTCGCTTAAAAAGTTATCCTCCTTGGGATAATCTATTGAAGGTGTTTCTTTGTCTTTGGGGTATTTTTCTCTATTTAAATCATCATATGTCCACTTACCACCAGAGGGTTTTCCATTTTCAATTAAAATATTTAATTCTTGCCTTTGTTTCTTATAAAATGAAGTTTGAAAAAACTTTTTCTTATCACTTCTAAAAAATGAATCGAATGATTTCTTACTTGTTATAAATGATGGGTTGTCAATAATTTCTAATTCTATAGAATTTTTTGAACATTCATTTATTATTCTTCTAGATAACCAATCATCATTTGGATCTAAAATTCTTATTGTTTTTGTATTATCTAAATTTGAAATGAAATGTCTGATGTCTGAAAACTTACTTGATGTTTCTATATATTCAACATTGAACCCAGATTTGATTAAATAATCTTCATAGTTTTTCATCGAATTACGATGAAAAACAAGTTTCTTTTTATGAAAATTGAATTGTTTAAAAAAAAGAAATTCTTCTACCAGTACAACTTCATTACCATCAAAATAATCTACTTTTTCAAAAAGTTGATTTGGAAAAACAATATTTATACAACTCATTTATTTAATCCTATTTTGTATGCATTTAAACATCTTTCTCTAGCATATTTATGATCAATGATCGGATCAACATAACTTTCAGAATCAAATTCAGGAACCCATTTTCTAACATAATCTTTTTGTTTATCAAATTTCTTTAATTGTTCAGTTGGATTAAAAATCCTAAAATATGGTGCTGCATCGACTCCACACCCTGCAACCCATTGCCAGTTTCCTACATTACTTGCTTGTTCATAATCAAACAATTTTGATGCGAAATATTTTTCTCCTTTTCTCCAATCAATTAGTAAATGTTTACACAAAAAACTTGCAGTTATCATTCTTACTCTATTATGCATAAACCCTGTTGAATTTAATTCCCTCATTCCAGCATCAACGATTGGATAGCCTGTATTTCCCTGGCACCATTTAATGAAACTTTCATTATCATTAATCCATTCTACTTTTTCGTATTTTTCTTTAAAACATTTGTTAACTGTATGAGGAAAATGCCATAAAATCTGTATAAAAAATTCCCTCCAAATTAATTCTTTTAAAAATGTTTTGTTTTCACTAGAATTTGATCTTAAGACAAGTTCTCGAACACTTTTTGTTCCAAATCTTAAATGAACCCCTAATTTAGATGTTGCATTTATAGCTGGAAAATTCCTGTCTCTTTCATAATTCTCAATTACATCTTCGTTAAAATTCAATTCAAGTGGTGTTAAGTTTGATGAGAATGGAACTTCATCAATTTTTAATGTTTTATTGAAGCTTTTTAGATTAGATAAATATTCGTCAGAATGATATGATATAATTTCTTTATCATTTAATTTATTAATCCATTTTCTTGAATATGGTGTGTAAACGACATATGGATCACCGTTATCTTTCACAACTTCATTTTCTTCAAAAATGACATGATCTTTATAACCTATAAATTCAATATTATTCTTAGTCACTAATTCTTTTATAGCATCATCACGTTTAATAGCATATGGTTCATAATCTTTATTAAATACAATCTTTTCTACTTCAGTTTTTGAAATAATATTTTTAAAAATATCCAGAGGTTTACCATAAAATATATTTATAGAGCATTCATATTTTTTTAATTTTTCATTCATTAACTTAATTTGCTCTATTATAAAGCTCAGCCTGTAATCATCTTTATTTAAGCTTTTAGTAATGTCTTTGTCAAAAATGAATATTGGATAAACATTATTTGATTTTGAAAGTGCATGAAAAAGCCCAACATTATCGTGTAGTCGAAGATCTCTTCTAAACCAAAAAATGGTTGCTTTACATTTCACCTATATCTGCAGGATTCCCAATTTTTTTAAGAGGATGTTTTTCTGATGCTTTCTGTTTTTTTTGCTCGTTATTTAAAAACCTGTTTGCAAGAGGCGTATCAACTAAAGATGGTGCAATGACGTTAACTCTAATGTTTGGTGATAATTCAGATGCTAATGACTTTGATAGACCTTCAATTGCACCCTTGGATGCTGCTACACTTGAATGAAAGGCCATTCCTTTTTGAACTGCAACCGTGCTAAAAAAAATTAAACTTGCTGATTCTGATTTTTTTAAATTGTTAAGAACAAACTTCAAAGTTTTTATTAATCCAATAAGATTTATCTCAAGATCTTCTCTGAAAGATTCAAGAGACAAACTTCTGAAAGGTCTAAGATTTATACTTCCAGGCAGGTATATAAACCCATGCAGTTTTTCAGGAATTGAATCAATATCAAGGTCATCATTCAGAACATCATATTTGATATAATTCACTGAATCATCGAGATTTTCATTAGATCTTGATGCAACAGTTAGATTATACTCATGTGAATACTTATCAATAAATGATTTACCAATCCCATATGTGCCGCCAATAAGTAGTATATTTTTTTTCATGATATTTCTCCAAAAATTTCAATTAATTTATTTTTTCTGTATTCAAATATTTCTTTAAGTTGATTTTTTATAAATAAAAAATTTAGAAACTCGCCTATAAATCCAAGAGGAATTTTATAGTGAATAATATCTTCCATTTCTATTCCTCCATCAATCTCTCTTAAAAAGTGTTTGTGATGCCAAAGTGAATATGGTCCAAACCTTTGTTCATCCACAAAGTAGTTCTCGTTGACAACATGAGTAATTTCAGTTACCCATTTAAGGGGAATGTTCAGTAAAGGTCTTACTGTGTATTGTATAATTTGTCCCTGATATACAGGCTTAAAATCACAATCAGTAATTTTAAATTTCATGTAATTTGGTGTTATGCATGAAAGGTTTTTTGGATTAGATAAAAACCCCCATCCTTCTTCAATAGTTATTGGAAGTTTTTGTTTAGTATGAATTTTAAAAATTTTCATAATATTTGTCTAAACAAAACAAAAGTCATGCAAAAGTTTTTCTTTTTAATTTTATTATTATTGAGTTTAAATATTTCATATGCTCAAATAAATTCACCACAAGCTAGTCCACGTCAAACCCTTTTACAAAAAGTTGGTTTAGTTGATGTCAAAATAGATTATTCAAGACCTTCTAAAAGAGATAGAAATATGTTTGGAGATGTTGTTCCATTTAATGAAGTTTGGAGGACTGGGGCTAATCAAGCAACAACAATATCTTTTTCAGATGACGTTAAAGTTAATTCTGAACTGTTAAAAGCTGGTGAATATTTTTTATACTCTATTCCTGATTCTGAAAAGGAAGGGCTAAATCTTATTTTTTATGAAAAAAATAGAAACTGGGGTGCATTGAAAGAAATTGATGAAAGTAAGGTTTTACTTGATGTTTTTTCAAGTTTTGTATCACTTCCATTTACAGTAGAAACATTTACTATTTCAATCAATAATATTTCGAACAAAGGAGCAACATTAGATTTTTTATGGGATAATCAATTAATTTCCTTTGATTTAGATGTTATGACTAAAGAAAAAATGAAAGTTCAAATTGAGAACGTAATGGCAAATAACCCTACCGTTAGTGATTTGAGTGCTGCAGCAGTATACTATTTAGAGGAAAACATAAATATTAAACAAGCAATGAAGTGGATTAATTTAGCATATCCTAATAATAAAAAACATAGATATTGGCAATACAGATACAAGTCTTTGATTTATGAAAAAGCCGGTAAATTAAAAAAAGCTAAAGAATATGCGAAATTAGGATTGGATGATGCAATGAAAACAGGGGGTCCTGATGGAATTAATACTTTAAAAAGGTTAAACAAAAGATTATTATCTTCTAAATAAGCCTATATTTTCTAAGAATACTGAAAGGACTACAGTAAATACCGCTCCTATAAAATTAAGCCATAGGTAGCTAATATCAATGTTAAAATATATCAAGAAAATTAATAATTGTGAACAACAGGCTGCATAAAAAACTGAATTTGAAGTTATTCTTTTAAAGAAAAATGCAACGATAAAAATTCCTAGGATTGTTCCATAAAAAATAGAGCCAATAATATTTACAAGTTGTATTAAATTTTCAAATAAAGTTCCAAAGCTTGCAAAACATATTGCTATTAATCCCCACATCACAGTAAATATTTTTGACATTTTCAGCAAATGTTTTTCGCTTTTTTTCTTTGTTGTATTTCTTTTGTAAATATCAATTGTGGTTGTTGCAGCTAGGGCATTAAGTTCTGAGGCAGTTGAAGACATTGCAGCTGAAATAATCACTGCTATTAGTAGTCCAATTATTCCAGATGGTAGATAATTTAAGATGAAATGTAAAAAAACATAATCTTTATCATTCGATTCAATTTCAGTATTAGTATCTATCAGTTCTTTAACTTGAGTTCTTAATATTTTCTCCTCTGATTGAATAATTTTTAGTTTTTCAAAATCAACATCAGATTCATTAAAAAATTCTTCATGAAATTTCTTTTTTTTATAATTTATTGACTCTAATTCGGAATTTATCTCAATAAAATTATCTCTTAGGTTTTGTTCAAGGTATTGAGTTGCCTGTGGATTAAAATTAATTGGACTTGTATTGAATTCATAAAAAATAAATACTGATACACCAATTAATAAAATAAAAAACTGCATCGGGATTTTAAAAATTCCATTAAATATTAACCCTAGTCTAATTTCTTTTACAGATTTACCACTTAAATATCTTTGAACTTGACTTTGGTCAGTCCCAAAGTATGAAAGTGCTAAGAAAAGTCCTCCGGTTATTCCACTCCAAAACGTGTATCGATTTTCATAATCAATTGAAAAATCAAGAATATTCATCTTTTCAGATTCACGTGCATAATCTAAAAACTTATTGAAAGTTAGTTGATCAGGTAAGTTGTTTTGAATTATAAAAAATACTACAAAAAGTCCAGTGAAAATTATGAACATTTGTTGTTTCTGAGTAGTATTAACAGCTCTTGTCCCACCTGAAACTGTATAAATGATAACAAGTAAACCAATGATTATATTTAAAAGTTTTAAATCTATATCAAGTACTGAGGAAAGAATAATTGAAGGAGCAAAAATTGTAATACCAGCCGCTAACCCTCTTTGTATAAGAAATAAAACTGCACCCAATGTTCTTGTTTTTTGATCAAACCTTTTTTCTAAAAACTCATAAGCTGTGTAAACTTTAAGCTTGTGATATAATGGAACAAAAAAGGCACATATTATTATCATTGCAAGTGGTAATCCAAGATAAAATTGTAGAAAACCCATACCATCATTATATGCTTGACCTGGGGTTGAAAGAAAAGTGATTGCACTTGCCTGAGTAGCCATGACAGATACTCCAATAGTAAACCAATTAGTATTGTTGTTGTCTTTTAAAAATGATTTTATGTTTGAGCTTTTACTTGTCTTTACAGCGCCGTATATAACAATAAATAAAATTGTTAGCGCTAGAACAATCCAATCAAAAATTACCATATCACATCAGTAGTGTAAAAACAATCAGATATATAAAATTTAATATAAGAACTAGAGAATATTCTTTTTTCCAATTAGACATCATATGTTTTTTGAATCTTGGTGAATTTTCCAGTTTTCTTGAATTCTTAAAACTTGTTCGATTATATCTCTTACACATCCATCTCCACCCTTCTTAATACTTATATAATCAACAATTTCTCTGATTTCTGAGCATGCATCATATGGACAAGTTGATAAACCACATAATTTAAGAATTTCTTCATCAGGTAAATCATCTCCCATGTAAACAGTCTCATCATTTTTTAAATCATTTTCAGAAAGAAATTTTAAGTAAACATCTTTTTTGTTTCCCACCCCTAGATATACATTGCGTACACCTAGTCTCTCAAGTCTTTTTCTAACACCTTCATTATTTCCCCCACTTATTACACAAATATTATAATTTAAGTCTGTAGCTAATTTAACAGCAATACCGTCTTTTGTATTAAAAGTTCTGTATTCCTCACCCTGAGAGTCAACTAAAATAGATCCATCAGTGAACACTCCATCGACATCAAAAACAAAATTTTTAATATTTTTTAGTTTTAATTTATAGCTCATCTTTCATAAAATTAGTATTAATTATTGAATCGCTAATTGCCCGATATAGTTTTTCGACGTCATATTTTTTTAAATAATCAATATGTTTTTCCATAGTAATTTTGTCATTTCTTTTTGCAGGTCCAGTTTGAGCTTCTAGCGCAGAAATGACTTCAGTTTTTTTAATCGTTTCCTCAATAAGTGGATGTAGAAATTCGAAATTAAGATTATTCGATTTAATAATTTGTTGACTTTTTACAATTAAGTGATTAGTGAAATTATTTATAATTACAGCTGTTATATGATAAATAAATCTGGATTCTGAGTTTTCAAAGGATATATTTTTAGAAATCTTTGAAATAAATTCATTCAATTGATATCTAACCTCATTATCCGAAGCTTCTAATAAAAATGGGATTTTAGAGTAATCTAATTTTGACTTTATGCTGAATGTTTGTAATGGATATATCACACCATAGTTGTTACATTCTTTCAAAACTTCAATGTCAATACTGCCAGAACAATGTGAAACTATACCATTTAGATCTTTAAGATTTAAGCAAATGTCTTTTATATAGTCATCTGAAACTAGGATCAGATATAAATCACTTTTTAATATGTTGGATATGTCTGAGCTATAGTTTAATTCAAATTTTCTAAAAGCTTTTGGAATCTTTTCATGCCTACCTATTATTTCATTAATATTTAGTCCATCGACACATGATATCATCTGAACAAAATGGTAAGCTAAATTTCCAGTTCCAACAATAGATATCTCTTTGATCATTAAAAATTAAATTACAACATTTCATTTGATTCTTTTTGTTAGGTTTGCAAAAAAAAATAAAATGTCAAACAAAACTTTTATGATGATTAAGCCTGACGCTGTTGAAAGAGGCTTAATTGGGGATATTCTCAAAGATATAACTGATGCTGGTTTTAAAATCATTGCTTTAAAACTAACTCAAATTAGCATAAATGAAGCTGAAACTTTCTATTCTGTTCATAAAGAAAGACCTTTTTTCAATGAATTGACATCTTATATGAGTAGAAGTCCAATAGTTGCAGCTTTTTTAGAGAAAGACAATGCAGTTTCAGATTTCAGAAAACTCATTGGTGATACAGATCCAAGCACGGCGGATGAGGGTACAATTAGAAAAAAGTATGCGATTTCTAAAGGCGAAAATTCTGTTCATGGATCAGACAGTGATGATAATGCTCTAATTGAAGCATCTTTTCACTTTTCTGGAAGAGAAATTTTATCTTAAAATAATTTTATCTATAATTTTTTCGTTGATTTCTTCATTAAGCATATCAATTATTTTTTGCTTACTGTAAAGAATCTCCTGTTTTAGAATTGGGTTGTCAACCTCAATGTATAGAATATTGTCTTTAAGATTAACAGATTTGGTGTATTTGTAAACATTTTTTCCAACTGATTTCTTCCACGCTTCATTAATCTTTACATTAAAAATACCATCTGATATTTTCTCTTGATTCATAAAATCGTTAAGCATAACATTTATTCTCTCTGTTTTTCTAATTCTTTTCATAATCTAAAAACCTTTGAGGAAAGATTTAAACTTTCTAATATTTTGACAATACGATCATTATCAGTATCAGAAATAAATAACTGTCCAAAGTTACTTGAATTAACTAAATTGACTATGTTTTTAACTCTATTAAAATCAAGTTTGTCAAATATATCATCCATCAATAAAATAGGTGATATTCCTGTCTTTACTTTTAAATATTCAAATTGAGCTAGTTTTAATGCAATTATAAATGATTTTTGTTGTCCTTGACTTCCAAATTTTTTAATTGGATTACTATCAATTTCAAGTATTAAATCATCTTTATGTATTCCAGCACTAGTATATTGTAAAATAAAATCCTTTTTTAAAGTTTCCTTTAAAATTTCTTTAATTGATTTATCATTGAGATCGCTTTTGTAATATATATTAACGTCTTCTTTTCCTGATGAGATATCATTATATTTTTCTAAAAAATAAGGTAAAAATTCTTTAACAAAGCTTATTCTTTTTTCATGAATGGGGTCTGATAATTCAATTATTTTGTCATCATAAACATCTATCATTTCAAGATTTGATTTTGTATTATAACTTGAATTTTTTAAAAGTTTATTTCTATTCTGAATTATTTTATTGTAATCAATTAAATCTTGAAGGTAACTTTTGTCATTTTGAGAAATTATGCTATCAATAAATTTTCTTCTTTCTATACTGCCTTCATTTATTAAATCAGTATCATAAGGTGAAATCATGACTACTGGTATAAGTCCTATGTGATTAGAGAATTTTTTGTAAACTTTTGAATTTCTTTTTAAAACCTTTTTACCACCTCTTTTTATGCTACAAATTATATTTTCTTTTTTTTCATTACATTCAAAATCTCCTTCAATCAACAGAAAATCAGAATCATTATTAATTATTTGATCATTTTTTAATTTAAAATAACTTTTACCAATAGATAAGTGATAAATAGTATCTAGAACATTAGTTTTTCCAACCCCATTATCACCTACCAGACAATTAATTTTTTTATCAAAGATAAATTCATTCTCTGCTATATTTTTGTAATTAAATACTTGTAGTTTGTGAAGAAAATTATGTATCATGAAGTGATTTATACTCAATGCAAATTATAGAAAATAATTAAGTATTCTCCTTGTACGTTAGAATAAAATTTTATTTTTGCGTGAGTTATGGCAACATATAAGAAAAGATCAAAATCAAAAGTAGACAAACCAGGTGTTGGGAATAATGTAAGCTCCACTAAACAAGTTTTTGAATCCCTAGATCAGGGAGCTTCAAAAACAGAGATTTTTATTAATAAATATCAAAAACCCTTAGTTATATTAATCTCCGGAATTGTTATTGTTTTTGTATTGTATTTTGGATATGATAAATTAATCTATCAACCTAAAGTTGATGAAAGTAATGCTGAGCTTTTTACGGCTCAAAAATATTTCAACTTAGCCGTTGAAGCTGCTGAAACATCTGACTCTTTATATAATTTATCACTTAATGGAGCCGATGGCAAGTATGGATTTCTTGACATTATTGAAGATTATTCAGGAACACCAGCAGCAAATATTTCAAACTACTCTGCTGGAATAGCATACTTCAATTTGAAAAAATATGATTTAGCAATAAAGTATTTAAATGACTTTAACTCTGATGATGAATTTTTAGGAACTTTAGCCCTATCTACAATTGGAGATTCTTTTGTTCAACTAAATCAACTTGATGATGGTTTAAATTATTATGAGAAGGCTTTATCAGCAACATCAAATAGTTTCTTAAGGCCAATTATTTTAGACAAATCAGGTAGTATTTGTTTAAAATTGAATAAAAATAAAAAAAATAAAGCAAAAAAATATTTTGAAGAAATTAAGGAAGATTATCCAGATTCTCAGCAAGCAATCAATATTGATATTAAATTGTCTCAAGTCAATTAAATGTCTTCTCACTATAAGCCATCCTACAGCATTGAAGTTTTAAAACAAGCATCTAATAAAAGATTTGGTATAGTTTCATCCGAATGGAATTCTGAAATTATTCAAAGACTTTTGAATGGCGCCTATGATTTTTTTTTAAAAATCGACATTAATAAGGACAGTATTCAACACTATAGTGTTCCAGGAAGTTTTGAACTCATTAGTGGATGTGTTAAAATGCAATCTGACCATGATTTAGATGCCATAATTGCTATTGGAAGCATTATTCAAGGTGAAACTAGACACTTTGATTTTATTTCTCAAAGTGTTTGTAACGGAATAAAAGACTTAAATATTGTTGGAAATTGTCCTATAATACTATGTCTCCTAACTGATAATGATTATCAACAAGCTCTTGATAGGAGTGGGGGTAAGCATGGAAATAAAGGGTATGATTGTGCTGAGGCTGCAGTTAAAATGACACTTATTTAAAGTACTTAAAAGGTACTACTAGCATTCCAAAACATTCACCACCATCTTTGTTGATATTTTTGTGATGTATTTTGTGAGCCCTTCTAACCCCTCTTGCATATTTGTTGTCAATATTTCTAAATATTTTAAACCTCTGGTGTATAAATATATCGTGAACTATAAAGTAGGTTAAACCATATAAAAATATACCTATAGCGATTGGTAATCCTAATGTAAAACCGTAATCAGACCAACTAATTACGAATATCATACTAACAACAGCATAGAAAATGAAAAAAGTATCATTTCTTTCAAACCATGACTTATGATCTTTCTTGTGATGATCTTTATGTAATGACCATAGAAATCCGTGCATAATGTATTTGTGGGTAAACCAAGCCATAAATTCCATAATAGAAAATGAACCAATTAGAGCTAAAATCCAAACAATAGTTTCCATTTTTAAAGAATATTTAATCTATATCTAACATAAGATCTTGCCAAGACATCAACTTTCTGATAATTTGGAACCCTTACTCTTTGATTTTTGATCTTTAGGTATGAAGTCTTTTTTAATTTCTTTAAAAGTCTCTTATAATATTTATAAGCTGCATAGACTCCAAACTTAGAATTATTTGGTAGCTCATATATACCTTTGAGAGCTTTTCTAAAATCCTCTTCAATTTCATTCATAATTAACATTTTTGCATCATCGTCAAAGTCATTAAAATCTAAATTTGGAAAATATGTTCTGTTCAGTAGGCTGTAATCTGCATTAAGATCTCTTAAAAAATTAACTTTTTGAAATGCACTTCCTAGTGACATTGCACTTGGCTTAAGTCTGTTGTATGATTCTTTATCACCACCTACAAAAACTTTAAGGCACATCAGTCCTACGACATCGGCAGAACCATATATGTAATCTTTATATTCTTTTTCAGTTGAATACTTTACTTTTTTCAAATCCATTTTCATACTGGTCAAAAATGCATCTATTAATTCGTAATCAATTTTATATTTATTGACTGTAAATTGAAAAGAGTTGAGTATTGGATTGGTACTTATATTATTTTTTAGAGAATAATCAAGTTCATCAATAAATCTGTCTAAAAGAATTTTTTTATCAAAATCATGAAATGTATCTACTATTTCATCTGCAAGTCTGACAAATCCATAAATATTATATATGTCTTGTCTTATATTTTTTGAAAGCATTTTTGTTGCTAGACTAAAAGATGTACTATAAGAATTTGTAACGTTCTTAGAACATTCAAGAGAAACTTTATCAAATAGATCCTTCATTCTTTTGTATTAAATCCGCAACAAGCTTGCCAGAAACTACAGCAGGTGGAACACCTGGTCCTGGAACCGTCAGCTGTCCACTAAAATACAATTTTTTTACTTTCTTACTTTTAAGGTTAGGTCTAAGAAATGCAGTTTGAGTTAAGGTATTTGCTAATCCATATGCATTTCCACCATATGAGTTATAATCAGATTTAAATTCTTTGATACAATAACTTTTTTTGAAAACAATGTGTTTTTTTAGATCATAACCAGTTATTGAGAACAACCTTTTAGCAACTATTTCAAAGTATTTATTTCTAATATCTTCATTATCCTCTAAATCTGTTGCAATAGGTATTAATATAAAACAATTCTCATGACCTTTTGGTGCTGTATGTTTAAAAGTTTTGCTTGTAATATTTAGATAAAATAACGGAGATTCAGGCCACTTTGGATTTGAGTAAATTTCATCAGCATGCTTATCAAAATCAGTATCAAAAAATAGGTTATGGTGATTTAAATTATTTATTTTTTTATTCAGTCCTATGTAAAAAAGCAGGGATGATGGTGACCAGGTTCTAGTATCCCAATACTTATCAGAATACTGCCTAAGTTCTTTTGGAAGTAATTTTTCAGTATGAGCATAATCAGCACCTGAAATAAGTATGTCACATTTATGAATTTTATTATTAATTGAAATACCATATACCTGACCATTTTGAACTTCAATTTTATCTATATTAGAATTATTATAAAATTTTACACCATTTTCTTTGGCAACTTTAATCATTGCTTTGACTACATCAAAAAATCCATTTTTTGGTTGCCAAGTTCCCAAACCAAAATCAGCATAATTCATGAAATTATAGAATGCCGGTGTATTAGATGGTTTAGCTCCTAGAAATAGAACTGGAAACTGTAGAATAGATCTCAGTTTATGATTTTTAAATCTTTTTTCAATTTGCTTTTTAATATTAGTAAGAAATAAATTGGCTTTTGCGATAGTTTTCGAATTCACTAATTCTAGAGGAGATAAACCAGGCATTTTATAAAGCATATTGGTCACAGCTAAGTCATAATTATCTTTAGCCTCTTTCATAAATGACTCTAATTTCTTTCCACTACCTTTTTCGTGCTTTTCGAATAATTTGACTATTGAATTAATGTTATCTTCAATTTCAAACTGAGAATTTTTATCGAAAACTACTCTGTATGCTGGATTTAATTTTTTAAGCTCATATAGATCTGAAACCTTTTTACCGAAATCATTGAAAAATCTTTCAAAAACATCAGGCATCCAATACCAGCTAGGTCCCATATCAAATGTAAATCCAGCCGACTCAAACTGTCTAGCTCTACCACCAAAATTTTTATTTTTTTCAAAAACAGAAACATTATACCCTTTTTTAGACAAATAGCAAGCTGCAGATAAAGAGGAGAACCCTGAACCAATGATAAAAATTTGTTTACTCACTATATTAAAAAAAGATTGTGCACACGAGAGGAATCGAACCTCCAAGGGAAAACTTCCCACTAGGCCCTCAACCTAGCGCGTCTACCAATTCCGCCACGTGCGCTAGAGAAGTGACCTGGCTGGGGCTCGAACCCAGGACCCTCTCCTTAAAAGGGAGATGCTCTACCAACTGAGCTACCAGGTCTAATTTCAACGCCTGCAAATATAGGACCATTAATATATTATTCAAAGATTATTTCTCATAAATTTGCTTAACAATATTTTTCACATTTATGAGTGATAATTCAGTTATCGTTTTGATTGGTTATATGGGTTGTGGAAAGAGTTCTGTAGGAAAGAAGCTTTCACAAAAATTGAATGTAAAATTCGTAGACTTAGATAGTGTTATTGAAAAAAAATATTCAAAGTCAATTAGTCAAATATTTAATGATCTAGGTGAAATTAAATTTCGAAGGATAGAGAATTCTGAATTGAGTTCTGTGTTAAGTAATTATAAGAATTGTATTCTATCATTAGGTGGAGGGACGCCATGTTATCATGACAATATGAGTCTAATAC
>LUMQ01000555.1_pt1 | contig 16070 bp, 14 predicted proteins | sample 729621 | NCBI WGS metagenome assembly LUMQ01 (sample SAMN03860259, study PRJNA289734) | marine metagenome | biome: seawater column; feature: ocean; material: water; isolation source: Red Sea water column Station 12 - depth 25m | place: Saudi Arabia: Red Sea | collected 2011-10-15 | depth 25 m | reverse complement strand
GTGGAGTTCATCGAGAGGTATAAGGTGGATTACGCCGTGGTCGGCGCTTCGGCGCTGGATGATGACGGGGCGATCCTCGATTTCGACAGCCGCGAGGTGGATGTCGCCCGCGCCATACTGAGAAATGCGAGAAAGAAGATTCTGGTCTGCGATGCCGGCAAGTTCCTGCGCCGCGCGCCGGTGCGGATCTGCGGCATCGAGGAGATCGACGTGATGGTCACCGACCGGCAGCCACCGCCGCAGTTCATGGCCGCCGCACAGGCTGCCGGAACCCAGGTCGTTGTCGCACGGGACACGAGGGATTCCGGCTGATGGGCGAGCAGGGCTTCGATCTTCTGGTCATCGGTGGCGGCATCAACGGCTGCGGTGTGGCGCGAGACGCGGCCGGCCGCGGGCTGTCGGTCCTGCTTGTCGAAAGGGACGACCTTGCGCAGGCGACCTCCTCTGCCTCGACAAAGCTGTTCCATGGCGGCCTGCGCTATCTGGAATATTTCCACTTCCGCATGGTGCGCGAGGCGCTTCAGGAGCGCGAGACCCTGCTCCGCATGATGCCGCATATCTCATGGCCACTGCGCTTTGTGCTGCCGGTCACGCCGGGCCTGCGCTATGCGCGGGACACATCGTCGCTTGGCCGGGTGCTGGCCTGCATCCCGGGCCTGGCCGGCAGGCGCCCGGCCTGGCTGACGCGGATCGGCCTGTTCGTCTATGACCATCTTGGCGGTCGCGAGATCCTGCCAGCCTGCCGGGCGCTCGACCTGCGCACCCATCCGGCCGGCGCGCCGCTTCAGGCCCGTTTTGTCAAAGGCTTCGAATATTCCGATTGCTGGGTCGAGGATTCGCGTCTCGTCGTGCTGAATGCGCGCTCGGCACAGGATCACGGCGCGACGATCAGAACGCGGACGCGTTTCGAAGGCGCGCGGCGGGACGGCGGTGTCTGGAAGGCCGAGCTGTCACGTGCTGACGGGACGCGCGAAACGGTATCCGCCAGGGCCATCGTCAATGCGGCCGGGCCCTGGGCGCGTGATGTCCTGACCGGTGACATGCGGCGCGGCAACCGCCATGGCCTGCGGCTGGTGCGGGGCTCGCATATCATTGTGCGCCGCCTGTTCGATCATGATCAGCCCTATTTCCTGCAGCTGGAAGACGGCCGGATCATCTTTGCCATTCCCTATGAGCGTGATTTCACGCTGATCGGCACCACCGATGTCGACCATGAGGGCGACGCCGGAGCTGCCGCCTGCAGCAATGCCGAGCGCGATTACCTGATTGCGGCAGCCAGCAGCTTTTTCAGGAGCGGCATCTCGAGGAATGACATCGTCACGACATTTTCCGGCGTGCGACCGCTCTATGACGACGGGGCAAGCTCTGCCTCTGCTGCCACCCGCGACTATGTTCTGACCTGCGAGGACGAGGGTGGTGCCGCGGCGCTGGTCAATGTCTTTGGGGGCAAGATCACAACCTATCGGCGCCTTGCCGAGCATGTGATGGACAGCCTTCATCCCTATTTTCCCGCTCTCGGCAAAAGCTGGTCAGGGGGCGAGCCGCTTCCGGGCGGTGATTTCGACATTGGCGACAGGCATGAGCTGGTCTTGCGGTTGCAGCGCGCCTTCGAATTTCTGACCGCGGAATGGGCGACGCGCCTTGTCACCGCCTATGGCACGGACGCCTTCATGATCCTCGAGGGTGCGGTGTCGCGCGAAGATCTGGGACAGCATTTCGGCGGCACGCTTCACGCCCGCGAGGTCGACTGGCTTGTCACCCGTGAGTGGGCGACCAGCGCCGATGACATATTGTGGCGGCGCTCGAAACTGGGACTCGTCCTGACGGCGGCGGAGGCATCAGCCCTCGACAGTCATCTTGGCGGTACACGAAAGGCGTCCGCTGGTGATAATGTCGCCGTGGCCGAGTGAACCAGTGGAGACGGCAGTGACGCATGACAGCCCGGAGGATGACACCCCGCTTACCGATGCGCTGCTGGACCAGTTCGCCACCTACTACCTTCTTGCGGTTCTGGCTGTGCGGGCGCTTGAAGAGGCGCGCCGACACGCCGCGGCGGCAAGTGACAAGGCCTAGGCCGTTGCCGGCGAGAACAGCAATTCACCCATTCGGGCCGCCTGGTCCCGCAGCATGTCGCGCTTGTCCAGCGCGTCATCAATGCTGAACCGCTGCGTCGGGCCGTGGATGGCCAGCGCCGCGTAGAACCGCCCGTGAGGATCGGTCACCGGCACGGCGATGGCCACCATTCCCTCGTGAAATTCTTCCCGATCAAGGCTGAAACCGCGCCGTCTGATGTCCGAGAGCTCGTCTGCGAGTAGCGCCGGATCAGTGAATGTATTCGGTGTCTGCGGATGCATCTGCAGGCTCGAAAGGAAAGCGCGCCGACGGGCCGCCGGCAGGCTGGCCATGAAGAGCTTGCCGCTCGCCGTGCAGTGGAATGGCACCTGTGTGCCGATCGGCAGCGCCACCCTGAATGCCCAGTTTGTCTCGACACGATCGATATAATTCATGCCGCGTGGTTCCGGCCTGACGAAATTCACCGTTTCACCCGAATCGCGCGCAAGCTGCAGCAGAATCTGGTGGCACCCGACAAGCCCTGCGGTCCGGTCGGCAAGGCCGGGTCGGCGTTGGCGCTATGCGGCTTTCCGACAGAACTTCGAGAATGCGGATGGCACGTAAATTCGGCGGCACATGTTCACTCATCAGGACCCCACCCCTTGCAGCCTGCAAGTCGTTTTGGGCTTGCTTTAAGGGCAAGCCCGTGCATCATTTCCACCAATAATAATAAAAAAGAGAACAAAAGTCTCAAAAAATAACATTATGAGGCTACGGGGGTGGAATTCGACTACATAATCGTCGGCGCAGGGTCGGCGGGCTGCGTCTTGGCAAACCGGCTGTCGGCGGATGGCCGGCACAGCGTTGCGTTGTTCGAGGCGGGCGGCAAGGACAGCTACCCCTGGATCCACATTCCTGTCGGTTATTTCAAGACAATGGGCAATCCCGCGACGGACTGGTGCTACCGCACCGAGCCGGACCCGGGACTGAACGGCCGCGCCATCAACTGGCCCCGCGGCAAGGTTCTGGGCGGAAGCAGCTCGATCAACGGACTTCTTTATGTGCGCGGACAGCCGCAGGATTTCGACCAGTGGCGCCAGCTCGGCAATCCGGGATGGGCGTGGGACGACGTGATGCCCCTGTTCCGGCGTGCCGAGAACTGGGAAGGCGAACCCTCGGCGGTGCGCGGCAAGGGCGGCGCGCTGAATGTGTCGGAAAGCCGCGTCCAGCGGCCAGTGATCGATGCCTGGGTCGAGGCGGCTGCCAGCCTCGGTTACAAACGTAATGACGATTACAATGGTGAGGATCAGGAAGGCGTCGGCCATTTCCAGATGACCATGCGGAACGGCCGGCGCTGCAGCAGCGCAACCGCGTTCCTGAAGCCGGCGAGAGGCAGGTCGAACCTGCAGATATTCACCGGCGCGAAAACCCTCGGACTGGTTATGGAAGGGCGTCGCGCAGCCGGCATACGCGTGCGGCGCGGCAATGAAGAGATCGAGGTGCGGGCAAGGCGCGAAGTGGTGCTGTCCGCAGGCTCGCTCGGCTCGCCGCACATTCTGATGCTGTCCGGGATTGGCGCCGGCGCGGAACTTTCAGCTCATGGCATCGAGGTTGTTCACGACCTGGCCGGCGTCGGCAAGAACCTGCAGGACCATCTGCAGGCGCGCCCGGTCTACAAGACGATGACGAGCACCATCAACAGCGAGACACGGCACCCGCTGCAATATGTCGGCATCGCGCTGGAATATGCGCTGAAACGTTCCGGGCCGATGGCCATGGCGGCGAGCCTTGGCACGGCGTTCCTGAAGACCCGCCCGGAACTCGAGACGCCGGATATCCAGTTCCACCTCCAGCCTTTCAGCGCCGACAAGCCCGGAGAGGGCACGCATCCCTTCTCGGCCTTCACCGCTTCGGTGCTGCAGCTCCGCCCGGAAAGCACCGGCCATATCGAACTGAAATCATCATCGCCGGACGATTATGTGGCGATCCATCCGAACTATCTGGCGACGAAGACCGATTGCGACACGATCGTCGCCGGTGTCCGGATCGCCCGTGCCGTATGCCGGGCGGAACCGGTGAGCAGCATGATCACCGAGGAATATGCGCCCGGCCCGGCAGTGGACGACATGGATGACGAGGCCATTCTCGACTGGGTCCGCAACACCGCGACGACGATCTATCACCCCACCGGCACCTGCAAGATGGGACCGGACAGGATGGCGGTGGTGGATTCAAGGCTCCGCGTCCATGGCATCGAGGGTTTGCGGGTCGCAGACGCCTCGATCATGCCCGTCATCACTTCGGGCAACACCAATGCGCCAAGCATCATGATCGGCGAGAAAGCGTCGGACCTCATCATGGAGGACGCGGCATGATCAGGCTGGTTTCATCCCTGTTTCGCAGGGGTACAGGAATTCCCGGAAAGGTCGAAAAGCCCGGATTCACCGGTGCGGTCCTTCGGGAACAGGGATCTGGCATTCAACCGGATGCCGGGGGGCCTTCAGTGGCTTCCGGGTCAGATCACATCAATGAAGGCACCATAATGACAAGGGAGGAATCCATGTCGAAAATTACCAAACTGACCTCGGCCTTTGCCGCGGCCGGCGTCGGTCTCGCCATGATGGCGACTCCGATCGTGGCCCAGGCCAAGGAAGTTCACATCAAGGTCCAGGCCGTCATCGGCGTGCAGACCACCGAAGTGAAGATGCTTCGCGATTTCATGGACGACGTTACCGCCCTGACCGGCGGCGAGGTTACCTTTGAAGTCCTGCCGGCCGGCGCTGTTGTCGGCGTCAAGGAGACCCTCGACGCTGTTGACGCGGGCCTTGTTGACGGCGGTTTCGCCTGGACCCACTACTGGTCGGGCAAGCATCCGGCAGCCATGCTGTTCGGCTCGCCTGTTGCCGGTGCCGGTGTCGGTATCGACAACATCGCGTTTGTTTCCTGGTTCCACTTCGGTGGTGGCAAGGAGCTTTATGACCGTCTCTGGGACGAGATGGGCATGAATGTAAAGGGCTTCATGCTGCAGCCGGTCGGCCCCGAGGCCCTTGGCTGGTTCAAAGAGCCGATCAACTCGATGGAAGACTTCCGCAAGTACCGCTTCCGCACGCCTCCGGGCCTGCCGGGTCAGACCTACAAGGACATCGGTGTCGCATCGGTTGCCATGGGTGGCGGCGACATCCTGCCGGCTCTGGAAAAGGGCACGATCGACGCGGCCGAATGGTGCTGCCCGAAGCCTGACATGGATTTTGGCTTCCACAAGGTGCTGAAGCACTACTACCTTCAGGGCCTGCACCAGGTCGTGGTTAACGCCGACATGTATCTGAACAAGGACGTCTACAACTCGCTGACGGACCATCAGAAGAAGGCCTTCGAGGTTGCCGCGAACGCATCTCTCATCAAGGGCATGTCCGCGCGTATCTATGACAACGGCCAGGCGCTCCACGAGCTGACCACCAAGCATGGCGTGATCCTTCAGGACACTCCGGCAGACTACTTCCCGGCATACATGAATGCCGCGAACGCGCTGCTCGAGAAGAACTCCGCAGAAAACGAGTTCTTTGCCGAGGTTTGGCAGTCGCAGAAGGATTTCGCACGTATCGCGGTTCCGTTCTGGTCGGGTGCACAGAGCTCGAACGCTCAGCTTGGCATGGCATATGCCAACAGCCTGAAGTAAATTATCATGGCGTGAACCGCGGCTTGCTGCGGTTCACGTCCTTTTTGGTCACTTTTACAACCATCCAGAACCGGCAGCGCGGCGGGGGCATCCCATGGCACAGGAACCAGAGATCGAAAAGCTCGAGATTGCAGACGAGCTGATCGCCGAACGTCGCAGCGGCAAGGTCGGCGACACGCCCGAGGACATGCATCCCCTGATGCGTCTGATCGTCGGCAATATCGACATTCTGAACAACTGGGTCGGCAAGCTGACCTGCCTGATGCTTGTTCCGGTTATCTTCGCGATGATCTACGAGGTCGTCGCGCGGAAGGTCTTTATCGCGCCGACCGACTGGGCCTACGACACAAGCCGGATGTTCTCCGGCGCGATGTTCATGCTGGGCGCCGGTTATGCGCTGATGCGCGGGGTCCATATCCGCGCCGATTTCCTGTTCCGCAACTGGTCGCCCCGGACCCAGGCGCTGGTTGATGGTGCGCTCTACCTTCTCTTCTATTTCCCGGCGATGCTGTTCTTCTTCTGGGTCTCGACGGAATACACCATCAAGGCATGGGTGACGTGGGAACGATCCATGGATACGGCGCTGATGGCGCCGCTCGCGCCGGCCCGAACGGCGATGCCTGTCGGTGCCCTGCTTCTGCTGCTTCAGGGCGTGGCGGAATTCCTGCGCGCCTATCACCAGCTTGGTGCCGGATCCATCCAGAAATGGGTGCTTCGCCTGCTTCCCGTCTATGTGGTCGTGCTCGGGATGATCTTCTGCAACAGCCTGTTCCCGGGGTTTTTCAACTTTGAAATGATCTTCGGCGAGTCGTTCGACGGCGGCATCAAGGGCGCCGGCGGCGTGTCGCCGCCGATGATCGGCGTCATCATGATCGCGGTGATGCTGTTCTCGATTTTCGTCGGCTTCCCGATTTCCTTCACGCTGATTTTCCTGTCCTTCGCCTTCGGGGCGTGGGGCTTCGGCGGCAAGATGGTGTTCTATCTCCAGACGTTGCAGTTCAACAATGTGATGCTCGAGCAGACGCTGGCCGCGGTGCCGCTGTTCGTATTCATGGGCATCATGATGGAGCAGGCCGGCCTGATGGAACGCCTGTTCACATCGGTGCAGCTGATGCTCTCGCGCACCCGCGGCGCGCTTTACCTCGCGGTGCTGTTCGTATCGACCATCTTCGCCGCGGCCACCGGCATCGTCGGCGCCTCGGTGACGATCCTCGGCATCATGGCGGCGAAAACGATGAACCGGTCCGGCTACGACGTAAGGCTGGCAGCCGGAACAATCACCGCCGGCGGCACGCTCGGCATCCTGATACCGCCCTCGATCATGCTCGTCGTGATGGGGCCGGTGCTGCAGATTCCGGTGACCGACCTGTTCGCCGCGGCGATCATTCCGGGGATCATGCTTGCCGGCATGTATGCCGCCTACGCGCTGATCCGGTGCTGGCTGAACCCGTCGCTCGGCCCGACCCTGCGCGAGGAAGACCAGCCCTTGACCTCGGACCATTACTGGCTCGAGGCCATTCTGGTGATCGGTTCGATCGTGACCTTCTTCACATTGATCGTGATGGCGTTCTCCGGATCGCTTGCCGGGTATTTTCCGTTCTCGTCGCTGGTCATTCCGCTGGCCTGGATGGCGGTCATGTTCTTCGGATCGCGCTGGGTTCGTGACAACAAGCCGTCGGGATTCTTTTTCTCCGACCTCTGGTACGAATTTTTCATGGGGCTGGTTCCGCCCTCGGCGCTGGTCGCCTTCGCGCTAGGCTCGATCCTGTTCGGCTGGGCCACCCCGACCGAGGGTGCCGGTTGCGGGGCGTTCGGCGCGCTGCTGCTGACCATTGCCTATCGCAAGCTGTCGGCGAAGATGTTCTATGACGCGCTGATCAAGACCCTCGAGATCACCGTCCTGATCCTGTTCCTCGTCGCCGCGTCCAACTTCTTCGGCGCCGTGTTCTCGCGCCTTGGAACGCCGATGCTGCTGACCGAATTCCTGCTGTCGTGGGATATCTCGGTCACCTGGGTCCTGCTGATCATCATGGCGCTGATCTTCCTGCTCGGCTGGCCGCTGGAGTGGGTGCCGATCGTGCTGATCATCGTGCCGATCCTGATCCCGGTCCTGATCAAGCTCGACGTCAACCTTGTCTGGTTCGGCATCCTTGTCGCGGTCAACCTGCAGACGGCATGGCTCAGCCCGCCGGTGGCGCTATCCGCCTATTTCCTGAAAGGGGTGGTGCCCGAATGGGATCTGAAGGATATCTATCTCGGCATGATGCAGTTCATGGTCATTCAGGTAATCGGCCTGGTCCTGATCTTCGTCTTCCCGCAAATTGCCCTGTGGCTTCCAACTTTGATTTACGGAGAATAAATCCGACATGGCCGTGACCTATCTGAAACGCGCTGACAAGACCCCTCAGACCGGAACCGACGAGACCCGCGAGATTGTCCAGGCAATGCTTGCGAAGATCGAGGCCGGCGGCGAGGACGCCGCCATCGCCTATGGCCGCGAGCTCGACGGATATCACGGCGATATCGTCGTGCCGGCCGATGCCATCGCGGCCGCCGGTGACGAGATTTCCCAGCAGCTGAAGGACGATATCCGTTTTGCCTATGACCGGGTGACCACCTTTGCCGAAGCGCAGAAAAAGTCGATCACCGAATTCGAGACCGAGTTGTCGCCGGGTCTCTGGGCGGGCCAGAAGCTGATCCCGATCGAAACGGCAGGCTGCTATGTTCCGGGCGGGCGCTATGCGCATGTGGCCTCGGCCATCATGTCGATCGCCACGGCGCGGGTGGCCGGTGTCGAGCATATCGTCGCCTGTACCGCGCCGCGCGGTGATGCCGGGCCGAACCCGGCCATCCTTTATGCGATGGACCAGTGCGGTGCCGACACCATCCTTGCCCTTGGCGGGGTGCAGGGCATCGCGGCGATGACCTTCGGCCTGTTCACCGGCAAGCCGGCCCGCATTCTGGTCGGTCCGGGCAACCGCTTCGTCGCCGAGGCCAAGCGCATGCTCTATGGCCGCGTCGGCATCGACATGTTCGCCGGCCCCACCGAAATCGCCGTGATTGCCGACGACAGCGCCGATCCGCAGATTGTGGCCGAAGATCTGGTCAGCCAGGCCGAGCACGGGCCCGACTCGCCTGCATGGCTGATCACCACCTCGCGGCAGCTGGCCGATGAGGTGATGGCGCGCATGGACGGCCTGATCGCCGCACTGCCGGAAGTGGCACGCGGCGCCGCCACCACGGCATGGCGCGATTACGGTGAGGTGATCCTGTGTGACAGCGACGAGGAGGCCGTCGCCGTTTCCGACGAATATGCCGCCGAGCATCTCGAGGTGCATACCGCCCGTGATGACTGGTATGCCGCGACGTTGCGAAATTACGGCTCGTTGTTCATCGGCGAGGAAACCACCGTCACCTACGGCGACAAATGTTCGGGAACCAACCACATTCTGCCGACAAAGGGCGCGGCCCACTATACGGGCGGGCTTTCGGTGCATAAATATATGAAGATCGTGACCACGCAGCGCATGACCCGCGAGGCCAATCGCGAGGTTGGCCAGGCGGCGGCCCGCATTTCCCGTCTCGAGGGCATGGAGGCCCATGCCCGGGCAGGCGACGCGCGGCTGCGCAAATATTTTCCGGGCGAGAACCTGGCCTGACCGGCCGGCAGTCTGCCAATTCGAAGAGAGAGGATAGTGACCCGATGTCAGTGAATGATGTCATCATGGACGCGATGATCGAGAACAATGTCGGTTTCGTGACCACTGTGCCCTGCAAGCAGCTTGCCGGGGTGATCGAAAAGATCGAGCAGTCCGACAAGATGATCCATGTCCCGTCGAACCGCGAGGATGAGGGGATGGGGCTGTGTGCCGGCGCCTTCATGGGCGGCCGACGGCCGGCGATCATCATGCAGAACACCGCGATCGGCGTGACCATCAATGCGCTTGCCACGCTGATCCAGTATTACCGCATTCCGTTGCCGATGCTGATCAGCTATCGCGGCGAGATCGGCGAGCCGGTGGCCTGCCAGGTCGAAATGGCCGTCCATACCAAAGCGCTTCTCGATCAGCTCTGCATCCCGACCTACCATTTCCACAAGGAAGAGGATGCCGACGAATTGCCGGCGATTCTCAACCACGCCTACATGGCCCGAAAGCCGGTGGCCGTGCTGATGGATGCCAGCTTCTGGAAGGGATATTGAGACCATGATCCGCAGCGACGTACTGAAAACCCTGATCCCGCTGATCTCCGACGAGCTCGTGGTAACGAATATCGGCCTGCCAAGCCAGGAGATGCATCTTCTGGACGACCAGCCGACGAACTTCTACATGCTTGGCACGATGGGCCTCGCCTCCTCGATCGGCCTCGGCCTCGCCATGGCGCAGCCGAAAAAGGTGATCGCCATCGACGGCGACGGCTCGGTGCTGATGAATCTCGGCACATTGCCGACGATCGCCAACAACCAGGTCCCGAACTTCATCCTGCTGATCATCGACAATGGCAGCTACGGCTCGACCGGCGACCAGACGACCTATGCCGGCATGCGCACCTCGCTTGCCGATGTGGCACGGGCCTGCGGCTGTGACCATGTGGTGGAATGCGCCGCCGAGGATACGGCCGCCGCCGTCGAGGCCGCGCTGGCCGCCGAGCAGACAACGGTGATCGTCTCGAAATGCGAGTCCGGCAATATCAAGGTGCCTGTGATCGAGCTTGATCCTGTGATGATCAAGGAACGGTTCATGGCATCGGTCGCGGAATAAAGGCGCGCGCGGCATGGTGCCGGGGCAGCAGAATCTTTTCAGCCTTGACGGGCATGTCGCGCTTGTCACTGGGGCGAGCTCGGGTCTTGGCCGCCGCGCAGCCACTGTGCTGGCGGATGCGGGTGCATCTGTCATCGGGGTGGCACGCCGTGCCGACGCGCTGGAAAGCTGGGTTGCCGAGGGTGCCGGAAACCGCGCCGCTCTTCCTGCCGATCTCTCGGACGAGGCCGGAGTCGCCGCCATGTGCGAGGCGGCATCGGGGATGTTTGGAGCCCCCGACATTCTGGTCCACGCGGCCGGCGTCAATCTGCGCCAGCCTGCCGAGGATATCACGCCGGATGACTGGCAGCTGACACAATGGCTCAATCTCGGCGCACCCTTCTTCATCAGCCAGGCGTTGGTTCCGGCAATGAAGGAACGCGGCTGGGGTCGCATTGTCAATTTCGCATCGTTGCAGACGACGAGGGCCTTTCCGTCAGGCATTGCCTACGGGGCGTCGAAGGGCGGTGTCGGCCAGATGACGCGGGCCATGGCCGAGGCCTGGTCCGGCGACGGCATCAACACCAACGCCATCGGCCCGGGCTTTTTCCCGACCGAGCTGACGGCGGCGGTTTTTGCCGACGAGGCGCGCGCTGCCCGCAATGCGGCGCAGACATGTATCGGCCGGAATGGCAGGCTCGAGGATATCGACGGGCCGTTGCTGTTTCTCTGTTCCGATGCCGCGGTCTATGTGACCGGGCAGATCCTGATGGTTGACGGGGGGTTCACGGCGAAATGAAGGCGCTTGTCTATACCGGAACGAATTCAAGTGAGCTGCGTGATGTCGAGGCGCCTGTCGCCGCGGGCGGGCAGAGCATTGTCGATTTGTCCTTCTGCGGAATCTGCGGGTCCGACATGCATGCCTGGCACGGCCATGACGAGCGCCGGATCCCGCCTCTGGTTCTGGGACATGAGGCAGTCGGCACGGCGCTGACCGGACCGCTCGCCGGACGGCGGGTGGCGGTCAATCCGCTCATGACCTGCAACGACTGCCCCGCCTGCGACAGCGGCAACCATCATCTTTGCGGCACGCGCGAGCTGATCGGCATGCGTTATCCCGGGGCTTTTGCCGAACAGGTGATGGTGCCTGACGTCAACCTGACTGTGCTTGCCGACCATCTGTCCTTTTCCGAGGCGGCGCTGGCCGAACCGACGGCGGTGGCGGTGCGTGCTGTCGAGATTGCTGCCGGTGCCGGCGCAACAGCGGATTCGCGGATCGTCATCCTTGGCGGCGGCGCCATCGGCGTGCTCGTCGCGCAGGTGCTAGCCGCGAAAGGCTTCGCGCGGCCGCGCATCGCCGAGACCAACGCTCTCCGCCGCGGCATGCTTGACAATATCGGCATCGCCGGAAGCTATGATCCGCGCGGTGTGATTGTCCATGTCGGCTTGCAGGACAACGAGCCGGGCCTCGACACCCGCCGCCTGACGCTTCAGGAGATCGGGTTCTTCGGAGCCTATTGCTACCGGCATCAGGATTTCGCGACTGCGCTCGACCTTTTGACCGGCGGCAAGGTGACCGGAGAAGGCTGGACCGAGATCCGTCCGCTGGATGATGGCGCGCAGGCCTTCATCGATATTGACCAGGGCCGCGCTCCGCCAAAGATTATCCTCGCCACCGGCTGACGCCAGGACTGGACAATGCGCCTTGCCATGCCCATCTGCCGGGCATGAACGAGACAATTCCCCTTCCGACCAGATTCGCCGACCGCGCGGCGATGCTGGCTCATCTGGCGGCCCTGTCGGGCCGTGATGAGGCCGCATCGGCGGTTCCCGATATCGCCGCAGGCGGCAGAAAGGCTGCCGAGGCCGTGCTCGCCAAGGTCGACCCGAGGGCCTATGCCGCCAGCCGCAACCATCTCGATGGCGCGGTCACGAGGCTGTCACCCTATATCCGCCACGGCGTTCTGAGCCTCGACGAGGTGCGCAACGCGGCGCTGGCATCCGTCGCTGATCCGAAACAGGCGGAGAAATTCATTCAGGAGCTGGCCTGGCGCGATTACTGGCAGCGGATCTATCTGGCGCATCCGGAGCGCGTCTGGACCGATGTCGAATCCTACAAGACCGGGTTCGACGCCGCCGAATATGATGCCGAGCTGCCGGCGGATATCGCCGCCGGCGAAACCGGCGTCGCCTGCATTGACCAGTTCATCGCGACGCTTGTCGAGACGGGCTATCTTCACAACCACGCCCGCATGTATCTGGCGTCCTATACGGTGCACTGGCGGCGGGTGTCATGGCAGTGGATCGCCAGCACCTTCTCGAACAAGCCCTATATCTTCAATCTCGAGAATGTCGCGAAATATTGCGGGCCGGACATCAACACCATCCCGCGGCATAATCTGGTTCTCGACCAGTCCTATGAACGTCTGAGCGAGCTGCTGTTCCCGTATATGGGAGGTCCGCATGGCTGATCTTGTCTGGCTTCACGAAGGGGCGTTGCGCCTGACGCACCCGGTGTTTGCCGCCGAATACCGCAGCCTCGACATCCATGAGGGCCGGGCGGAGGAGGTGCTGCCGCGCCTCGCCGCGCAGGCGGGTGCCGGCCGCGTGCTGGTACCGTCATCGCCCGACCCGGCGCTGCGTGCCGAGATCGGTGCCATCCGCCGCGCCGTGCCGGACCTCGAGATTGTCGAGATCGAGGAGACGCCCTTTGTGACTCTGGCAAACACGCCGGACCTCGGCCGTTTCTTCCGCTACTGGAACAAGGCCAGGAAGAGCGCGCTCCGCCCGCAGGGCATCTAAGCCGCCGACACGGGAAATCCATTGATCCGCCGCGCCGGCATCCGGTATGTTGGCGGCAGTTCCGAAGTTTTTTCCGAGACGCCCAGATGACCGATATTCTTGCCGAACTCGAGGCCAAACGGGCGCAAGCCCGGCTTGGCGGTGGCCAGCGACGGATCGATACCCAGCATGGCAAGGGCAAGCTGACAGCCCGCGAACGGATCACCCTTCTTCTCGATGACGCCTCGTTCGAGGAATGGGACATGTTCGTCGAGCATCGCTGCCATGATTTCGGCATGGAAGACCAGAAGGTCCCGGGCGACGGCGTCGTCACCGGATACGGCACCATCGCCGGACGTCCCGTCTTTGTCTATTCGCAGGATTTCACCGTTCTCGGCGGGTCATTGTCGGAAACGCATGCGGCAAAAATCTGCAAGATCATGGACCAGGCGATCAAGACCGGCATTCCCCTGATCGGGTTGAATGATTCCGGCGGCGCGCGCATCCAGGAAGGCGTCGCCTCGCTTGGCGGCTATGCCGAGGTGTTCCAGCGCAACGTGCTGGCATCGGGCGTGGTGCCGCAGATCTCGCTGATCATGGGCCCTTGCGCCGGCGGCGCCGTCTATTCGCCGGCCATCACCGATTTCATCTTCATGGTCGAGGGGTCGAGCTACATGTTCGTCACCGGGCCGGATGTGGTGAAGACGGTGACCCACGAGGACCTGACCGCCGAAGAGCTGGGCGGGGCGAAGATGCACAGCCGCACATCGGGTGTCGCCCATGGCGCGTTCGAGAATGATGTCGAGATGCTGATGCGCACCCGCGCGCTGATGTCCTATCTGCCGCTGTCGAACCGCGAACCGGCGCCGGTTGTTCCATGCCACGACCCGATCGACCGGCCGTCCTCGGTGCTCGACGCGATCATTCCCGACAATGCCAACACGCCCTATGACATGCGCCGGGTGGTGCTTGAGATCGTCGACAATGGCGAGTTCTTCGAAATCCACGAGAATTTCGCCGCGAACATCATTGTCGGCTTCGGCCGGATCGACGGCCGCACCGTGGGCATTGTCGGCAACCAGCCGATGGTTCTGGCAGGCTGTCTCGACATCAACGCCTCGCGCAAGGCGGCGCGGTTCGTGCGCTTCTGCGATGCCTTCAACATTCCGCTGGTAACCCTCGTCGATGTGCCGGGCTTCATGCCGGGACTGGCGCAGGAAACCGGCGGCATCATCTCGAATGGCGCGAAGCTGCTGTTTGCCTATGCCGAGGCGACGGTGCCGAAGGTGACGCTGATCACCCGCAAGGCCTATGGCGGCGCCTATGACGTGATGGCGTCGAAGCATCTTCGTGGCGATGTGAATTACGCCTGGCCGAGCGCCGAGATCGCGGTGATGGGACCGGAAGGCGCGGCGCGGATCATCTTCCGCGAGGATGCCGCCGATCCGGAAAAGCTGGCCGCCAAGACCGACGAGTATCGCGAGAAATTCGCCAACCCGTTCGTTGCCGCCGGGCGCGGCTACCTCGACGACATCATCATGCCGCGAAATTCGCGCAGGCGGATCTCGCGGGCGCTTTCGATGCTGGCCGACAAGCAGCTCGAGAACCCGCCGCGCAAGCACGACAATCTGCCGCTCTGACCCGAATGTGACCCAGAAGCACCGCGATACAGGGACCGTTTCATGTTCAAGAAAATCCTGATTGCCAACCGTGGCGAAATCGCCTGCCGGATCATGCGCACAGCGAGGCGCATGGGGATCGCCACCGTCGCTGTCTATTCCGACGCCGACGCCGGCACCCCGCATGTGATGATGGCCGACGAGGCCGTTCACATCGGCGGCGCGGCTTCGGCCGACAGCTATCTTCGCGGCGAGCGCATCATAAACGCCGCCAGACAGACCGGCGCCGAGGCGATCCATCCCGGCTTTGGTTTCCTGTCCGAGAATGCGGGATTTGTCGCCGAAGCTGAGGCGGCCGGCCTTGTCTTCATCGGACCGGGCACCAAGGCCATCGCGGTGATGGGCGACAAGATCGAATCCAAGGCGCTGGCCAAATCCGCCGGTGTCTCGACCGTGCCCGGAACCGAGGGTGAGGTTGATGACGTCGAGGTCGGGCTGAAGGCCGCGGCCGAGATCGGTTATCCGGTCATGGTCAAGGCGTCGGCAGGCGGCGGCGGCAAGGGCATGCGCGTCATTGAAAGCGCCGACGATCTTCCCGACGGGATGCGTGCCGCCATTTCCGAGGCGCAGACCGCCTTTGGCGACAGCCGCGTCTTCATCGAGAAATTCGTGGTTCAGCCGCGCCATATCGAAATCCAGCTTCTGGCCGACCAGCACGGCAACATCGTCTATGTCGGCGAGCGCGAATGCTCGATCCAGCGCCGCCACCAGAAGGTGGTCGAGGAGGCGCCGAGCCCCTTTATCTCGCCGGAGACGCGCGCCGCCATGGGCGAACAGGCGGTCGAGCTGGCGCGTGCCGTCGGTTACCGCTCTGCCGGCACGGTCGAATTCATCGTCGGTGCCGACCAGGATTTCTATTTCCTCGAGATGAACACCCGCCTTCAGGTTGAACATCCGGTGACCGAGATGGTCTACGGGCTCGACCTTGTCGAGAAGATGATCCGCATCGCCGCCGGCGAAGAGCTGGGCCTGACGCAGGATGACATCAAGGCCGACGGCTGGGCCGTCGAGGCGCGAGTCTATGCCGAGGACCCGGCGCGAGGCTTCCTTCCCTCCATCGGCCAGCTGGTGCGCTATCGCGAGCCTGCAGGCGAGGGCGTGCGCGTGGATTCCGGTGTCGATGAGGGCGGTGAGATCTCGATG
>LUMQ01000634.1_pt1 | contig 16129 bp, 14 predicted proteins | sample 729621 | NCBI WGS metagenome assembly LUMQ01 (sample SAMN03860259, study PRJNA289734) | marine metagenome | biome: seawater column; feature: ocean; material: water; isolation source: Red Sea water column Station 12 - depth 25m | place: Saudi Arabia: Red Sea | collected 2011-10-15 | depth 25 m | reverse complement strand
GGTTCATTTGATCCAATCACATTCGGTCATATTGATATTGTAGAAAGGGCCGCATCGTTATTTGATCAAGTTGTGATAGGGGTTGCAGAATCTAAATCCAAAAATCCACTTTTCAGCACAGATGAGCGTTTAGATCTTATAAACGAAGTTTTTTCTGGTAACAGCAAAATTCGAGCTATAGGCTACTCAAAAAAATTAACCGTTGATTTGGCTAGAGAAAATAATGCAATAGCTATTATTAGAGGGCTTAGGGCTGTCGCTGATTTTGAATATGAATTTCAGTTAGCAACGATGAATAGGAGCTTAGCACCAGATATTGAAAGCATTTTCTTCACACCTAAAGACACGCTAATTTATGTCTCTTCCAGTCTCGTAAAAGAGATTGCACAATTTGGAGGAGATGTATCTAGATTTGTTCCGTCGCATATTGAAAAAGCTTTAAAAAGTAAATTTTCTTAACTCTGGCAATTTCTGCAAAGAAATGTTGACCTCTGGTTTTGCTCAATTCTTTTTATTAAGTTTGAGCAATCAAAGCATTTCTCTCCTTCTCGATCATAAACATTTAAGTCAACTTTAAAATATCCTTTATTACCAGAGGGTGAAAAAAAATCTTGTAATGTTGTACCGCCTGCATTAATTGCTTTTCTTAGGATACTTTTTGAGTGTTTCGTAATTTCAGATGCATTTTTTCTTGTAATGTATTTGCCTTTTTTTCTAGGATTAATCCGTGATAAAAAAAGAACTTCATTTGCATATATGTTGCCTATACCAACAACTATTTTTTGGTTCATGATAAGTGACTTGATGGATGCATTGGATTTCTTGATTTTTGTATACAAGTAATCTTCATTAAATACTTCATCCAATGGCTCAACCCCCAGGTTTTTAATTAAAAAATGCTCATTTATATTATTAGTTATATGTATAGAGCCAAACCTTCTTGGATCATTAAAAATCAACTTATTTTTTTTAAAAATCAACTCAACATGATCATGTTTTTTATATTCATTAGATTTCGTCGGAATTATCCGAAGGGTTCCAGTCATTCCGAGATGAAGGACTAAAAATTTTTCTTCACAATTAAAAATTATGTATTTTGCTCGCCTATAAATAGAAACTATCTTTCTGTCCTCAAGATCAAGAAAATCATTTTCCTTGATTGGCCATCTTAATTTTGGGATATGTACTTTTATTTGCTGAATCTTTTCTCCGCTGAGTGAAGAAATACCTCTAACCGATGTTTCAACCTCAGGTAATTCAGGCATTTAGAGAGCAGTTGATTTTAAGATGATTATCCTAGGAGACTGTTTATGTCGATAAGATTTTTTGGGTCAAGGGTTCCAGCAGACAAGTGCAACCTGAGTGTAGACATAAGATAATCATATTTTGCATTTGCTAAATTTCTTTCAGCAGCATATAAATTTTTCTCAGCCTGCAATAAATCTACAATATTTCTGGTTCCGACTTCATATCCAACTCTAGTAGCCTCAAGTGCACTTGTAGCAGATATCACTGCTTGACGCTGAGCTCTAAGATTAGCAACAAGTGTCACAACATTCGAATATTGCGATCTAACTTCTTGAATCACTGAACGTTGAACAAAAAGTGCATCTTGTGAGGATTTATTATAGTCTGCATAAGCTTGCTTTCGTCTTGAGTTAACAGCTCCACCTTGAAAGATTGGCACACTCCACTGAAGGCTGTAATTATCTCTTTGTGTTTCATCAGGAACAGTAATTTGAAAAGCAGAACCTGTGTCAATGCCATCGAATGAAAACTGATTAGTTTCTGACTCCACCCTGCTACCTACAATATCAATTTTAGGGAGATGATTAGCTGCGGCGCTCCTAGCATTATTTTTTGAAGCTTTGGTCCTTAGGTTGGCTGCTTTTAGTCTAAAGTTATTCTCTATTCCCTTTTGAACCCAATCGTCTTTTGAATCAGGCACTGGATTAGTAACCCTCATCTCATTTACTAGCGCATCAACAGAAACAATCTCACGGCCAACAAGTGCATTTAATGCTTCTCTAGCTGTAAAAACTTCACCTTCTCGTCTTATTTTTGCGGCCAAACTAACGTCATAAGCTAATTGTGCTTCTTGCACTTCTGTAATCGCAGAAAGACCCACTTCATAACGTTGTTTTGTTTGATCCAACTGTTTTTTAATAGCAACTTCTTCTGAGATAGCTGCATTTAAATTATCAATTGACCTTAAAACGTTGAAATATAATTCGGCTGTTCTAACGATCAGATTTTGTTGTTGAAATGCAAAGTCTGCCTCACTTGCATCTGTAAGAAATTTTGACCTTCTGAAGTTGAACCATGTATCGAGTCTTAGAAGAGGTTGAGAGATTCTTGCAGCCTGACTGAAGCTATTATATTCATTCTGAAGTTCGCCTAACTGATAATATTCATTCCATGTGGTCTGACCTGAAAGAGAAATACTTGGCAATAATGCAGCCATCCCTTGTTTTTTTATTTCTTTGCCAGATAAGTAGGTGTACTCGGCAGCTTTAAATTGTGGATCATTTTCGAGAGCCTCATTATAAATATCAAGAAGATTATCGGCCTCAATAGTAAAAGTGATGCTCAATATACTTAATAAAATATAGTTTCTATTTCTTTTCATAGGTCGCACATTGTAGGTTCTGCAGATAACACTTTCAACAAAAGTAATACTTTAGTCTATTATCAAAACTTACAACTTAATAGCTTTTATTTAGAGTAAAATATTCTTTAAAAGTTCGTTATGCTAGTAAAACACTCAACCATTTCTGACAAAGTTTATTTTGAGCATCCTGAGTCTAGGGACATCAAAGTTCCATTTAAAAAAATCTCACAAACCGACACAATTTCGGAAAATGGGAATATTAAAAATCCAGATTTAATTGTTTACGATACCTCAGGACCTTTATCAGATCCAGATTTCAAAGCAGACACAAAAGGCATCAAGAAGTATAGAAAGGATTGGATTAAAAATCTTGATTCAGAAAATAAATCCCAAATGCATTATGCAAAGAAAGGAATCATCACCAATGAAATGCAGTATGTTGCTATCAGGGAAAATGCACTTCTTGATCAAGCTAAAACCTTAGGTATTAATGCCCCTTATGAATCAAGCTTACCAGATCAGGTGACAGCGGAATTTGTTCGTAATGAGATTGCTTGTGGCAGGGCAATCATCCCTGCAAACATAAACCACACTGAGCTAGAGCCAATGATAATCGGCAAAAATTTTCTAGTTAAAGTGAATTCAAATATCGGTAATTCAAGTCTTAGCTCATCAATTGATGAAGAAGTTGAGAAGCTTGTTTGGTCTACAAGATGGGGTGCAGATACTGTGATGGATCTTTCTACAGGTAAAAATATTCATCAAACCAGAGAGCATATTGTCAGGAATTCTCCGGTGCCCATCGGAACAGTTCCGATCTATCAAGCATTAGAAAAAGTTAATGGTAAAGCCGAAGATCTAAACTGGAATGTCTTTAAAGAGACATTAATCGAACAAGCTGAACAGGGTGTTGATTATTTCACCATACATGCAGGTGTTCTATTGAGATATGTTCCATTGACAGCAAATCGCCTTACAGGGATTGTTTCAAGAGGCGGATCAATTATGGCTAGTTGGTGCCTATCTCACCATAAAGAAAATTTTCTTTATGAACATTTTGATGATATTTGCGAAATTATGAAAAAGTATGATGTATCTTTTTCTTTGGGTGATGGTCTCAGACCAGGCTCCATAGCGGATGCCAACGATGAAGCACAATTTGCAGAATTAAAAACTTTGGGTGAGTTAACAAAGCATGCATGGGAGCATGATGTTCAGGTCATGATTGAGGGCCCAGGACATGTGCCTCTTCATCTTATAAAAGAGAACGTAGAAAAAGAAGAAGCCTGGTGTCATGATGCTCCTTTTTATACTCTTGGACCTTTAACCACAGACATTGCTCCTGGGTATGATCATATTACCTCTGCGATTGGGGCTGCGAACATTGGTAGCTTTGGTACCTCAATGCTTTGCTATGTCACTCCCAAGGAACATTTAGGTTTGCCAAATAAAGAAGACGTTAAACAAGGTCTAATGGCTTACAAAATTGCTGCTCACGCAGCTGATCTCGCAAAAGGACATAAAGGAGCCTATGTAAGAGATTACTTACTTTCTAAGGCAAGGTTTGAATTCAGGTGGGAGGATCAATTCAATCTTGGGTTAGATCCTCAAACTGCAAGAGATTTCCATGATGAAACTTTACCAAAACAATCCGGAAAGACAGCTCATTTTTGTTCAATGTGCGGACCTAAATTTTGTTCAATGAAGATTTCACAGGACATAAAAAAAGAGCATGGTAATGAAATTGAGCTTATAGAACTTGGTATGCATGAAAAATCTAAAGAATTTAATGCTGCTGGAAACTCAATCTATTCAAAGGCTTAATGGCTAAACAATACGACGCTAAATCCATTGAGGTACTGTCTGGATTAGACCCTGTAAGAAAAAGGCCAGGTATGTATACCGATACCAGCTGCCCTAATCATTTGATTCAAGAAGTCCTAGATAATGCAGTTGATGAAGCTTTAGCTGGTCATTGCTCTCAAATTAAGATTAATCTTTTTAAGGATGGTTTTATTGAAGTAAGTGACGATGGAAGAGGTATGCCAACTGATGTTCATCCCGAACATAAAGTAAGTGGTGTCGAGTTAATTTTATGCAAGCTCCATGCTGGAGCAAAATTTTCTGGTGAGGATTACAACTTTTCTGGCGGACTCCACGGAGTTGGTGTATCTGTTGTGAACGCCTTATCAACAAATTTATCAGCAACGATAAAGCGAGATGGAAAAATTCATCAAATGAGTTTTAGTGGCGGAGAAAAATCAAAAGAATTAAAAGTAACAGGCGAGGTTGGCAACAGGAATACAGGAACAAGCATAAGATTTATTCCTGATCCTCAGTATTTTGAATCCTCCAAAGTTGATGTCAAAAAATTAAAACATCTACTAAAGGCAAAATCAGTCTTATGTCCGGGTTTAAAAATTTCATTTTCAAGTGAATTTAAAAAAGACGATAAAGAAACTTGGGAGTATCCAAATGGTCTAGAAGGTTATTTGGGTGATGAGATTAAAGATGAAGAGTTTCTCTTAAAAGATTCAATTTTAAGTTCAAAATCTAATGAAGATAATTCAATTGATTTTGTTATCAACTGGGTTATGAATAACTCCAAAAAACTCCTAAACGAATCTTATGTAAACCTGATTCCAACTGCACAAGGTGGCTCACATCTTAACGGCTTTAAATCTGGACTTTTGGATGCAATTAAAGAATTTTGTGAATTTAGAAATCTTTTGCCAAAGGGAATTAAGCTAACTTCTGACGACACAATTAATCATGCCGCATTTGTTGTTTCATCGAAACTTAAAAATCCACAGTTTGCCGGTCAAACCAAGGAAAGATTAGATTCTAAAGATCACCAATCCTTTGTCAGTGCAGCTACAAAAGATTCTTTAAGTATTTGGTTCAATCAGCATACTGAAGAGGCAGAACTTATTGCTGACCTTGCTATTGAATCTGCTCAGAAAAGATCAAAAGAAGTTAAAACAGTCGCACGTAAAAAAACTTTTCAAGGACCCGCTCTTCCAGGTAAATTATCTGATTGCAATTCAATCGATCTCAATGAAACTGAACTTTTTTTAGTTGAGGGTGATTCAGCTGGAGGCTCTGCAAAACAAGCACGCGAAAGAGGCTTTCAAGCAATCATGCCGCTCAGAGGAAAAATTCTCAATACATGGGATCTAGAAAGCAGTGAAATAATTAAGTCTCAGGAAATTAAAGACTTAGCTACTGCTATGGGTGTTAATCCGGGAGAAACAGACCTATCAAACCTCAGGTATGGAAAAATATGCATCCTCGCAGATGCTGACTCAGATGGGTTACACATAGCAACACTGCTATGTGCACTTTTTTTAAGACATTATAAAAATCTTATTCAAGATGGCCGCATTTATGTTGCGATGCCGCCACTCTTTAGAATAGATTGCGCAAAAGAAAAATTTTATGCAGTGGATGAAAAAGAAAAAGATAAGATTGTAAAAGAGCTTGGTTCTAAAAAAGGAAACCCAAAAATAGATATTCAAAGGTTTAAAGGGCTTGGTGAAATGAATCCAAGCCAGCTTCGAGAGACTGTTATGGATCCAGCAACCAGAAAATTGGTTCAACTTACCATAGACTCAAAAGACAATGTTAATGCAATGATGGATCTTCTTTTGTCAAAGAAAAGGGCAGGGGATAGAAAGACATGGCTCGAGAAAAAAGGAAAAATTGCTAGGGTGGACATATGAGTAATCAAAAAATTGATGCAATCAAACTAAAAGATTATGCAGAGGAATCATATTTAAATTATTCGATGTACGTCATCTTAGATCGTGCGCTTCCAAATATTGGTGATGGAATGAAGCCTGTTCAAAGAAGGATCCTGTATGCAATGAGTGAGCTAGGTTTAAATGCTGGATCAAAGTACAAGAAATCTGCAAGAACTGTAGGAGATGTAATTGGTAAATTTCATCCGCATGGAGACAGTGCTGCATATGAGGCTATGGTTTTGATGGCACAAAACTTTTCTTTTAGATATCCCCTTGTTGATGGGCAAGGAAATTGGGGAACACAGGATGACCCAAAATCTTTCGCCGCAATGAGATATACAGAATCAAGATTAACTGCATATGCAAATCTTTTGCTCGAGGAGATTAAGTTAGGCACAGTTGATTGGCAGCCTAATTTTGATGGCTCTCTTTCGGAACCAATAATTTTGCCATCTAAAGTTCCAAATATTTTATTGAATGGAACTACAGGAATCGCAGTGGGCATGGCCACAGATATTCCTTCTCATAATATTTCAGAAGTTATAGATGCTTGTATTTTTCTACTTGATAATCCCAAAGCTGACATTTCAAAACTTCTCAAGTATGTCAAAGGCCCAGATTTTTCAAATCATGCGCCAATAATTGCTTCAGATGAGGAGCTCATCGAAATTTATACAACCGGCAGAGGCGGTTTTAAAATGCAAGCAAAATGGATAAAGGAGGGCAATGATATTGTTATCGATGCTCTTCCACATCAAGCATCTGGATCAAAAATTTTAGAGCAGATTGCAGATCAGATGAATAAAAAGAAGCTTCCAATGATTGTTGATCTTAGAGATGAGGCTGACCATCAAGAGCCAGTTAGGCTTGTTATCTCTCTTAAATCTAATCGTATTGATGGTGAGGAGGTTATGAACCATTTGTACGCAACCACTGATTTACAAAAGAACTACAGAGCAAACATTAACTTAATTGACCGATCTGGATCGCCAAGGGTATTTGGCCTTAGAGACTTGCTGTACGAATGGCTGAAGTTTAGACAAGAGACGGTGCTTAAAAAACTTAATCACAGACTTCAACAAGTTGATGATAGATTGCATATCCTTGAAGGCCTACTAATTGTTTACGTGGACATAGACACGGTCATTAAAATCATACGACAAAGTGATGAACCTAAAAAAGAACTTATTAAGAAATTTAAGATTTCGGAAATTCAAGCCAATGCAATTCTTGAGATTAAGCTTAGACAGCTTGCAAAACTCGAACAAATAAAACTTGAAGAAGAAAGTAAACTATTAAAGGATGAAAAAAAAGATTTGGAAAAGATCATTGGCTCCAAATCAAGATTAAAGACTTACATTAAGAAAGAACTGCTTGAAATTAAAGAACAGTTTGGAGATGAAAGGAATTCTCCGATTATTGAAAGCTCTAACGCAAAGGCTTTTTCTGAAGAGGAGGTCATTTCCAACGAACCAATAACCATCATCCTCTCAAAAGCAGGATGGATCAGAGCAGCAAAGGGACATGATGTTGACCCAAGCTCATTAAATTATCGGGGCGATGATGGTCTAAGGCATTTTGCACAAGGCAGAAATAATCAAATGGCAAATTTCTTTGATTCAACGGGAAAATGTTTTTCGTTACCATCTTTCTCGTTGCCCTCAGCTCGAGGCATGGGTGAGCCAATTACTGGTAGAGTAAGTGCCGAGTCAGGTGTGTCTTTTCAAGGAGTAATAGCTGGCGCTGATGAAGAAAAATTTATTATTTCAACATCTGCTGGATATGGATTTATCAGTGAAATTAGGAATACTCTATCAAACAAGAAGACCGGTAAGAATTTTATTAAATTAACCCCTCAATCTAAACTAGTTCCGCCTATTAAGATACTCCCGCATCATCAGTTAATTGTTGCCATTTCTTCTATAGGAAGAATGTTGATTTTTTCATTAGATAGCTTACCAATTCTTCCAAGAGGGAAAGGAAATAAAATCATTAATATTCCCAAGGCTAAATTTGAAAGTGGTGAAGAAGCAATGACACATATATGTTTGTTAGGAGCGTATTATTATTTGCTTTTAATATCATCAATCCTTCATCGTATGCAGATGACATAATATTTTGCAGGGTTAGATTCTCTATTTTAGAGTTAAGCTCAAGACCAATCCATAATCCTGCTGATCTAACCGCAGTAAAACAATTATATTTTTTGTTTAAATCATTTAATAAGCTTATAAAGAGTTTTTCTTTCTTAATTACTGAATTTAGAAAGCTTTTTTTAGATACTTCTTTGAAAACTTCATATGAAACAGAGCAAGCCAAAGGATTGCCTCCATATGTTGAACCATGAGCACCAACTTGCATTGCCTTTGCAACTTTATTAGTAGTAAGAATTGCACCTATTGGTATTCCATTTCCCATGCCTTTAGCAGAACAAAGAATGTCTGGCTTTATATTGTACTTCTCGTACGCATAAAGATGACCAGTTCTACCTACACCCGATTGCACTTCATCTATAACAATTAAAGCATTATTTTTCTTACATAACTTTCTAATTTCATTAATGAATACTTTTTTTGCAGGCACTATTCCAGCCTCACCTTGAATTAGTTCGATTACAACCGCAGCAGTATTTTTATTGATGATCTTTTTTAAACCATCTACTTGATTAAATGGGTGCTGCTTAATACCACCCGGCATAGGACCAAAACCTTCGGTCATCCTTTTGGAGCCATTAAGAGCAATAGCCATCATCGTTCTGCCATGAAAAGCATCATTAAAAGCAACGATCTCATTTTTTTTGTTAGAAAAATTAGTTGAAGCATATTTTCTTGCTGTCTTCACAGCCCCTTCAACAGCTTCTGCACCAGAATTTGTAAAGAAGATTTTTTCGGCAAATGTCTTATTGCAAATTAATTTTGCCAGCTTTAATGCAGGCTCATTTGCTAATACGTTTGATAGATGCCAAAGATTTTTTGACTGCGCATTTAATGTTTTTACTAAAGTTGGATGACAATGGCCTAAGTTTGATACGGCAATACCTGAAGCAAAATCAAGATACTTATTATTATTTTGATCCCATACATAACTGCCTTTTGCTTTTTTTGGAATAAATTTAGCTGGATTATATACAGGCAATATGTACTTGTTAAAATCACTTCGAGTAACCATGTAAACATGATAAAGGTTGAACAAAATAAACAAAATAGTTTTTTCTTTGAAATCAAGCCCAACCGTTCGCTTTATGGAACCCAAAGAGTTATTTTTTTTACTCTCCTTTTTTCAACTTGCTTAATCATTGGCCTGGCTTTTTTTATGTTGGGCGCAACACTAATTCTTCCATTTGCAGGTTTAGAGATTTTTTTTGTAAGCCTAGGATTTTATGCAAACTTTAAATGGAGCAGGCAAAAAGAAGTCATTTACTTATCTCACTCAAAAGTATGTTGAGGATTTAATTAAGGAAATCAGATCAGCAATTTCATTCCTTAATAGCTTAGACCCATAAAGGCAGCTTCTTTTTTACTAACTTGAGTTTGCCTTTTTTATATTTAGGCATTGATGAAAACTTATGCTCCAATTTGCCAGAAATTAAAGGCTTGAAATAAGCAATACCTTTTTTGGTTATTCCATATCCATCTTTTGTAATAAATGAAGCGGGCAATTTTTTTTCTACATTTGCAATCTTTTTTAAAGAAGCAGGTTCAATTGTCCATTTATAGGGATTGTTAGATAAGCGTTTTATTACAGGCATTACTCCATGCATATTTTTGCTTGCATACTTAACAGCATGCTTCCCAACCGCAAAGGCTTGATCAAGATCAACTCCCGATGCAATATGTCGAGCACTCCTTTGAAGATAGTCAGCAACTGCCCAATGATTCTTAAGACCTGTTTTTTTACTAATAATATTTGCTAAAGTAGGAGCAACACCCCCAAGCTGCGAGTGTCCAAAAGCATCTTTCAGGCCACTTTCTGCAATAAATCTACCCTTATTATTTTTAATTCCCTCAGACGCAACGACTACGCAAAAACCTTTACTTGCTACCGTATCTTTTACTTTCCTTAAAAAGTCTCTTTCCTTGAAAGTAATTTCAGGTAGAAGAATGAGATCAGGTGCATGAGGATAACTTTCTATGGCGACTGCACTTGATGCAGCAATCCATCCGGCATGCCGACCCATAACTTCCAGGATAAAAACTTTAGTTGAACTAGCCGCCATTGATTCAACATCAAGAGCAGCTTCAATTGTTGAGTTGATTACATATTTAGCAACTGAACCAAAGCCTGGACAACAATCGGTTACGGCTAGATCATTATCCACTGTCTTTGGTATCGCAATGCAATTTAAATCATAGTTAAGTTTTTTACATGCCTCAGAAATTTTTAGTGCAGTATCAGCAGAATCATTGCCTCCGTTATAAGTGTCATATAGCTCTTCATTTAGGGCACCAAGAATTCCGTTTTTGCCCGCAAAAACTTTATTAATTTTTTTACTTTTTTTGGCTTCTAAAATTACAGCCGAAGCAGTTGTATTAATGACTGAAGTAACGCCGCCAGACTGAGAATAAAATGCATTTTTTGACATATATTTATAATTAATGAAATATCGTCTATGGTATCAACAGAGATAAAAATTTAAAAATGAAAATTCATATTCTTGGAATTTGCGGCACCTTTATGGGCGGACTTGCAAGGATATTATCTGAGTCAGATCATGATATTTCTGGTTCCGATGTTGCCTTTTATCCACCTATGTCAGATCAACTTAATGACTTAGGAATTAATCTAACTTCTGGATATGCAGCTAAGGATCTTCCAGGTGCTGATTTGTATATCATTGGCAATGCTCTTTCTAGAGGCAATGAAAGTGTTGAATATATTCTTGAAAAGAAACTTAATTTTACCTCTGGGCCTGCGATGCTTGGCAATGTCCTCAAAGATAAAAATGTCTTAGCAGTATCAGGTACTCATGGCAAAACAACTACCGCAGCAATGCTTTGTAAAATCATGCATGACAAATATAAAGATATAGGATATTTGGTTGGAGGTGTTGCCCAAGATTTAGAGGGATCAGCAAAGCTTGGAAAGGGCGAATATTTCATTATTGAAGCTGATGAGTATGATTCAGCTTTTTTTGATAAGCGATCAAAGTTTATTCATTATTCTCCTAATACTTTAATAATAAATAATATTGAGTTTGATCACGCTGATATATTTTCTGACGTTGATGAAATTTATAAGCAATTCCATCATCTAGTAAGAATTATTCCAAATAATGGCAACATCATTTTTCATTCTGATGATAAAGATGTAGGGAAGCTAATTCAGATGGGATGCTGGTCGAATCTTTTTGCTCTCGGAGAGGAAAGTATTTCTTATAACCATCAAGAAAATATTATTTCAGCTGATAATAATCATTTTCCAGTTGATAAATTACCATTTTTTGGAAGACACAATTATCAAAATGCAGTCGCTGCGATGCATGCAGCTTACTTAAATGGTGTGGATTATAAATCTGCATTTAATTCATTGAGGGAGTTTGGTGGTGTAAAGAGACGATTGCAGGTCGTATATAACAAAAATAATAAAATCGTTTACGATGATTTTGCTCATCATCCAACTGCCATTTCAGCAACAATTGACGCCGTTATTAAGGATCACTCAGGTGGGACGCTAGGCATTATTGAGTTAGCATCGAATACGATGAAATCAGGCCATCATGGAAAAGCTCTTTTAGAGAGTGCTCACAAGCTCGATTATGTGTATTGGCTTGATAGGAATCGTGTACTTGATCATCAGAATGCTTTTGATGACCTTGAAAATTTGCTAAATGTCGCCAATAAAGATTTAAGGGAATGTGAAAACATTCTTTTAATGACCAATAGTGATAGTAAAAAATTAATAGATCCCATAGCAAAAATTCTAGATGAATAAATCCCTTCCAATTTTTCCATTAGGTATCGTTGTACTCCCTGGAAATATTCAATCTTTACAAATTTTTGAACCGCGATATTTAAAAATGATTAAAGATGTTATGCGTGGTGATAATCAATTTGTTATCTCGCTTTTGAGCAACTCAAATCAAGATGTTTCCTTTAAAGACAAAGGCACCCTTGTAGAAATAATAGATTTTAATGATTTACCAAATGGCCTGCTTGGGATTACAGTCAAGGGTACAACTAGAGTTGAAATTTCTTCGGCTGAAATAAATGAGGATGATTATCATGTTGGTCAAATTTTTCCAATTTCTGAACCAACCGTTGATGATCAAGCATTATTGGCAAAGTTTCCTGAACTTATTAATGTATTAAGTCAATTAAAAGAACATCCCAAAGTAAGGGAGTTGCCGATAGACATTAATTTATCATCAGCTGATTCGGTCAGTTTTCATCTAGGAGGCTTAATACCATTGAGCCCACTCGATAAACAATTATTATTAGATGCATTTGATGCAGGTCAAAGATTAAATATCTTATCCAGACTGCTTGATGAGATTTCTAGTTCGTCAAGAAAAGCCTAATTTGATTAAGAACTAAATTTAAGTATTCCTTAATTTCGCACTAGTACAATCTTTTTGCCTACTATTTTTTTTTAGACAAACATTTAATATAGCTTTATAGGGAAATTCTAAAAGGGAGAGAATATGGAAAATACTAAGTGGGTTTTAAAAGAAAGACCAATTGGATTAGTCAAAGATTCAGATTTTGAATTAATTAAAGAAGAAATCAGTGAATTAAAAGATCAGGAAATTCTTCTAGAAAATTTATATTTGTCTTTTGATCCTACTCAGAGAATGTGGCTGAATGATATGCCAGGGTATTTACCTCCAGTTCAAATAGGAGAGGTAGTTCGATCAGGCGGCGTTGGCAAAGTGATTGACTCTAAGCACTCCGACTATAAGGTTGGAGATTTAGTCTTCGGATTTGTTGGATGGCAATCTCATTGCTTGGTTGCACCAACTCAGGATGAAAGATTTAGAGTTATTCCGGATATTCTTCCATTGCCCACAATGTTAAATGTTTTAGGCACAACTGGAATCACTGCCTATTATGGTTTAGTTGAGTTAGGTGATCCTAAACCGGGTGAAACTGTTCTAGTATCTGGAGCAGCAGGCGCAACTGGTTCAGTTGCAGCTCAAATCGCAAAGCTCAAAGGATGTAATGTTATTGGAATAGCTGGCGGTGAAAAAAAATGCCAATGGTTAAAAGATTGTGGAATCGATGAGGTTATAGATTATAAAAATAGCAATGTTCATGAGGAGCTGCCTAAGGTTGCTAAAAATGGCATCGATGTTTATTTTGATAATGTTGGTGGAGAACTTCTTGAGACAGTCCTATTCCTCATTAATATCAATGCCAGAGTTCTTTTATGTGGCGGTATTTCTTCTGGTTATGACGCCACTAAATTACCTGATGGGCCTAAAAATCTTTTTTCATTAATTATTAATAGAGCAACAATGCAAGGATTTTTAGTTTTAGATTATCTCCCTCATGCTGAAAAGGCCTTAGAAGAAATTGGGACTTGGGTTATGGAGGGTAAGATAAAGCACATTGAAGATGTCCAAGAAGGACTTGAGAACTGTCCTCAAACTTTAAATAGGCTTTTCACCGGTCAAAACTTTGGAAAACAAGTGCTAAAAATTTAAACCTTTAATGACGGCTTACTAAGACGAGATCTAATCCAATTTATTGAGTTAATTACTCCTTTTTGCCTTAAAAGCTTCCTCTCAAATTTATATTTTCCTGGATAGTCCATGAAGACTAAGCCAGTGATGATTGTGAGAATTCCTTGTCCTGGCAATACGAGCATTAAAATACCAGACAACAATAACAAGACACCAAAAAAATTTTTTGTAATTAAAACCAATAATTTTAACAATGGGTATCGAGAATTTTGAACGCTGGAAATTAAATTTCTATTTTCAGATTTGAAATAATCTTCTGGCAAAAAAGAAATAATCAGCACCATCATGAAAACTGAGATGATAAGAATGAATATAGATAAGCTGCCTAAAAGAAATAGCAAATCGCTATTCATACTTGACCATGAAATAATTTTCTCACTAATGCTCATTTATTAGATACTTTATAGCTCTTCGAGTGGATTGATCAATCTATTTTAGTTATTCTTAACCTATTGAATATGAAGATATGGGTTAATAACCTTTAATGAAAAGCATCGAACCACTTAATATTTGTATTCAAGCACTCAACGATTTAAAAGCACAAAATTTACTTACATTAGACATATCAAAGTCTTCAAATTTTTCTGATTGGTTTGTAATAGCTACTGCAACTTCAGATAGGCATGCGAAGGCGATTGCTAATAACGTAGTTGAAGAACTGAAAAATAATAATGTAGAAATTATAGGGGTGGAAGGGAAAGAAGAATCTGAGTGGATATTAATTGATTCCGGGGAAGTTGTAATAAATATTATGCTTGATGAGACAAGGAGCTTTTATGATCTAGAAAGTCTCTGGGGAGCTGAAATGAGCTCATCAATATCAAGCGATGAAATTTAAAGTTCACTCAATTTCAAGTAAATCTCAAGTTTGGGAAGAAACCGCGTTAGAATTTTATAAAAAAAGGCTACACGAGCATGAGCTTATTTTTTTAAATCATAAGCATAAACTCTCATCAAAGAACCCTGAAGAGTTGATACAGGCTGAGTCAGGAATATTGTTAAACAAAGTTGAAAAAATAGATCGTGCAATTTCATGGGATATTAAAGGGAGGTCAATTTCTAGCAAAGAATTTGCTAATTTGATTACGGAGTACTCCATGAATGATCATCAAATAGAATTTATTGTTGGTGGATCTCATGGCTTATCTAATGAGGTACTGGATAAGTCAAACCATGTAATTTCAGCCTCAAAACTTACTTTCCCCCATAGACTATTTAAAATAATATTATCAGAACAAATTTATAGAGCATGCTCAATTATCTCTAATCACCCTTATCATAAATAAAGAATGGATTTTCATGAAAGACAGCTAGAGCGCCAATCGTTTACACAGAGATCACTATTGGTGGCATCTCTTTTGCTGATTTTTATTGTAGTTATCTTATTTCGAACTTTTTCTTTACAAATTTCAAACTTCACAGAATTTGATAAAGCCTCCTTAAATAACAGAACCTATTCTGTTCCTGTCCAACCACTCAGAGGGAAAATTCTTGATAGAAATGGCGAAGTCATTTCTGAAAACATAGCTACGTTTGATTTAGTTACTACTCCAAGGGATATTAAGGATGTTGATGCATTTATAGAGAAAATTGAAAAAATTATTGATCTTGATAAAGATGAGATCGATCTTTACATTAAAAATTTTAATTCTAAGGCATTTTTTAATAGAGAGCTGGTTCTTAAAAAAAACTTATCTGAAATTGAAATCGCAAGATTTGAAGTAAGAGGATTTGAACATAAAGAAGCTTTTGTTGGTAAAAGATTCAGAAGGGTCTCAAGGTATGATGAGATTTTTTCTCACGTTCTTGGCTATACAGGTGGTGCTAGAGAGAATAATTTAGATGAACAAAATAGGTTTAGATCTAATAGCTGGAGAGATGCAGTTTTTTCATATGCCAATGGATTGATAGAAGGTAAAGCAGGTCTAGAGAAGACTTATAACCAAAGTTTAACTGGCACATTTGGTATAAAGCAATTCGAGGTTGATGCAAGAGGGCGTCTAGTCAAGGAGCTCAGTTATACCCCACCAATCAATGGAGAAAATATTTTAACTACCCTCGATATTGATACTCAAAAAGTAGCAGCCAATCAAC
>LUMQ01000387.1_pt1 | contig 16146 bp, 24 predicted proteins | sample 729621 | NCBI WGS metagenome assembly LUMQ01 (sample SAMN03860259, study PRJNA289734) | marine metagenome | biome: seawater column; feature: ocean; material: water; isolation source: Red Sea water column Station 12 - depth 25m | place: Saudi Arabia: Red Sea | collected 2011-10-15 | depth 25 m | reverse complement strand
CCATATATATTAAGTGCTGAAGAACCTTCGGTAGCTGAAGTTTCATCTCCATCACCAAACAACAACTGACCATCTGAATGTATAGTTACATTATCTACAAAAACCTTACCGTCAAATTCATCTACTTCAGCAAAATCAAACTTAGCAGAATTTGCTGAACCTGTGCCATCTCCTATTACTAAATTATGAATATACACCTTATCTGCATTGTAAGGTCTAAACTCATCTTCTGTTATTTCTAAAGTTCCTAATACTGAAAAATAAGCTGAACCAGTAGTTCCATCAGGCATAATTCCTTGTGGAAGCATTGTATCACTATAAAGATAAATTCCCCCTGTGCTTTGACTACCTGTTAATTTAAGATTGTAAAAAGTTCCACCTTTTGGAATCCTATGTAAAACTGAATCTAATACTAAAGTTCCATTGTTATGTGTAAAAGTGCCTTCTCCTCCAAAAGCTGTATTAGTTGTTCCACCTATAGTTCCTCCTGTTGTAATAGTAGTAGTTCCGCTTGTTGCAATGTATTCTCCTCCACTTTGTATTTCAAGACTTCCTAACTCAACTGCACCGCCTGACGTTCCAGACCAATTAAGTGTGCCAGTTACACTTGCATCACCATCTACTTCTAAAGTAGCTCCTGAAGTTGTTGACTGCAAAGTTCCTGCTGTTATTGTAAGGTCTCCTTCACATTTTAAATCATCAGGATTTCCTGTTAAAACTATGTCTGCACTTGCGTGATTAATTGTTAAATGATGCAAAGCATTATCTGATTTAAAATAAATGTTAGTTGTTGCTGGAGTAGTAATTAAAAATGTCCCATCATTATTGTCAAAAGTCATTGTGTTATTCATAACTATTGCTTGGCCGCTACTATTTTCTGATGTAATAGTTGTTGTTCCACTTGTTGCATTGAGTGTGCTACTTCCTTGACATTTAAGACTACCAAAACTAACTGCTGAAGCATTACAAGTTAATGTTCCTGATATATCTACATCTCCTGTTACTGTAAGGGAATTAGAACCTGCTGACTTTAACTCTCCTGCCGTTATTGTAAGATTTCCAGATATTGATGTATTACCAAGAAAAGTGCCAATAAAACTTGCATGGTTAATTACTAAATTTCTAATACTTCCAGAAGTGGGAACTATGTCTATAAGTGTAGTAGCAGGTGTTCTTATGTCTAAATCTAAACTTGTTGTGGTATTGTCTGTAATTACACCATCTATTTTAACTGCATATCCATCAGTTGTAACTCCAGTGCCGTCTGCCTCACCTAGCGTTGCTAACTTACTTCCATTGTCAGAACCAATCTCTCCATTAGTTAAAACCGTAAGTGAATTACAAGAATCATTACTCCTTACATTACAAGCATTTATACTTGATGTATCTGGTATTACTACATCATCTCCGTCACCAGGAACTGAACCTGTATCCCAATTAGCTGCTGTAGAATATAACGTAGAACTAGAGCCGTTCCAAGTAACTACTGCCATCCACTAAACTTGCTCCGCATAGACAATAACTGTTAGATCAGCACCATTGCCTGTTGCCCTTACACATAGATGTCTTACTGGTGTTGTTGATATTGCTTTAAGTGCATTACTACTTGTACCTACACTTATGTCATCTCCAACTTGTGTCCAGTCAGATCCACCCTCGGAACCTGGAGTATCTTTCAATGATCCATAAACCTTAGCTGTTCCAGCTACAGATCCATCACTGTTAAAGATCTGAATTGCATATCTGTTAAACAAAGCACAGTCGAACTTATCTAAAACTGTAGTTTCGGATCCTCCGACTGCTGTCTCTGTGTTTTCAAACTTTGCTGCGTTGCGTGTCTGATCTAGTCTTAATGTTGTTCGTACTACAGTTGATGCCATTAGTCTGCCCTCTTAGGCTTCTTAAGTCCCTTGGGCTTTTTAGGCTTTACTTCTTTTTTGGCTTTGGGTTTTCTAGCAGCTTTGCCCCTAGATTTAGGCTTTCTGCTCCCAGTCTTAAGCCCCCCGCCAACGTCTTTTTTGCCGACGGGATCCTTAATCTGTAAGATTCCAACCCTTTTGCGAGCTTTGATTTCAGCAATGAGTTTTTCATCTCTGACCTCAACTTCTTGACCTGGGTAGAATGTGATATTCTGCCCAGTGCCAATCCTCCTAATAAGAGGCTTAGCCCCATGATTGATGATCTTGACCATATTCTAAGACCTCCAATCACTTTAAGCGTTCAAATCTCTTACACTACCGCTGGTGTTCCACCTGTAAGTAATCAATTCCATTGCAGTAATTAATGCAAATTGTTTGGTTAATGATTGTGTTACAGCTAGGTTATCATTAGCTACATAGGTTGTTGGTGCTGCAACTCTCAATGCGAATTGTGGCAAGTCCAACAAGTGTATTCTGGATGTAGTATCTTTTTTAACGTGTTGTGATACAAAAATTGGTATTCCATTGTAAGATCCAACTCTGCTGTCGTAGTTTAGACCAGCTTGTCCGAGAACTCCATTTTGTGAAGCTGCTCCACCTTGTGCTGCATCGTAACGTAGAATAGTAGCTGCGCCACCATCTCCACCTTTGGTTAATAATTGTTGAATGTTCATGTATGTGTCGTGACCTGTTAATAGAATTAAATCTGCGTAGTTTGCTCCATTAGTCATTACACCTTCAATCATGTCATCTAACATTGCGGTTGTAAGTGCTCTGTCAGATCCATCAGCGTGATCTGTGTGACCTGCGTCCATCCAAGCTGCTTCTGTTTGCTTGGTTAGGTTGTACATGTCTCCGTCAGTTCTTGCTGACAATGGACCGCCACTTGGATTACAGTAAGCATCTGTAGTAGTTACACGATCAAGAGATTCTAAGTTATTTCCTGCTGGTGTATCTGCATCTTCTAATAATTGCTTATCCATACCGAAAACGTGAGCATCTCCCATTTCTTTTCTCATAAATGCAGCTAGTCCTTTTAGACCATCATCTGCGTCAGATAGTAATTCTGCTTTGGTTGAGATTTCGTAAGGTGTTACGATTTCTTTTAGAGTTGCTTCAACTTCTTTTAGAGTTGGTGCAGTTGTGTCTCCGAAAGCTCCGCCTTCTGCGGTTCCTGCTGCAAAGTCTGCGTTACCACCGTCATCTACTGGACGAGTTGTCATAACTCTCCAACCTGATTGTGTCCAAGGTTCTTTCTTCAATAGCTTTGCTACTTCAGACTTGGTGTTTAGCTGGTTGTAAACCTTTGCTCCGTATACAACATTGAAAGCGTCAGCAACATTACTTGTTGTGAAATCTCTGTCGCCTTTTTCTATGCCGTATCGTTTTGCTATGCCTAGTGTTCCGCCATAGTAGGCGTTTATGTATTCTTCCATTTCCATGTTTAGTTACCTCTCTCTAATGCTTCTAATTCTTCCCATGACTTGTTTACAAGTTCATTGAAATCGAATTTTGGTTTAGGAGTCTCAATTTCTTTTGGTGCAGGGGTTGCCTTGCTACCTGAATATACGTTAAATCCGTATTTCTTTAATGTTGCTAAGGATTTTTCTAAGGAATCTTCTTTTGCTTTTGGCTTTTCTTCTTTATCATGATAGCCTTTTTCTTCTTCCTCATCTTCCTCTTCCTCTTCTTCATCTTCTTCATGCTCGGCTTTTTCTTCATGATCCATCTTTTCATCATCCATCATTTTCTTATCTTCTGCCATTTCAGCTAAATAAGCCATGACTTCTTTGAGTTTGCCGAGAGTTTGTTCTAGATCCTTGGTAAGTTCATCTTCCTTATTTAGATCTTCTTCTCTAACTGGTTCTTCTAACGCCTCGACTGCTTCAGGAGCCTCTTTAATTTCTTCAACTGGCTCAGATGCTTCCGATTCATGCGTTCCACATGTGCAACTTGACATGACCGCTATTTGAAACCAATTATATATAAAGACTTTTTTGATTTCGGAATCAGTAGCCCTTTAAACCACTTGGACCTGTAGATGTTCCCATATCTAACCTAAACTGCATACCTGATGTTCTACCAGTTCCGCCCCCTGGCTTTTTGTAAGTTTTATCAAAACGACCTGGATTATACCATAACTCTGAACAAAAAGCCCTGTCATCTCTTACTTCCCTTCGTCCTGGTATGTTTTCTAACCTTCTTACATTAGATAAACAATTTTCAAACCATACTTTACCTGGTGTTTTCTTTTTAGAAACTGTAATTCCTTTTTCTAACATTTGCATTATGTCATTTAGATGATCGTTTGATTTCTTAAGTGATTCTGTATTTACTGTAGTCATTGTGCCTTTGCCTAATATATCAGATACTCTTTTGCTACTCCACATTCTGCATGACCAATATCGTGCTTTATATTTAGGACCAGGGCTGTCGCAGTTGTGTCTTGCTCTAAAATTTCTACGCCTTTCTGGATCATCACGCTTTATGTCTAATTTTGGATCTCCAAACTTAACTTGTACTACATTGCCTTTGTCATTTTTAACATATACACCAAACTTTTTGTTGCCACCACTTATTCTAAATGGTTTGTTTAACTCTACTTTACGCCCTTGATATTCTGCCTTAAGTATTCTTTTATCATCATGATCTGTAATTACATCAAACTCAAAAGCCTCTACTGCACCTGGATGTGGTTCATAATCTCCTTCCATCAACATAGGGCCATTACGTGTTTGCATCCAATGATACCCTGATGGTGCTTTTACTTTAACTGGCCCGTCATCTGCTTTCTTTGTAGATTTGGGATGGCCAGCGGGCAACAGATCGTAGTCTGTGGTGTACTTAGGGTTAGAAGGCCTACCTGAGCTTAGTAGTCTTAAGAACGCCTTTACACGACCCAATGCCCACTGGTCTCGGCTACGAACGCTAGGTCTGTGACTGGTAGAGAATGCACCAGCACCCCTACGGAACACTGCTTTTAATGCCCCTAAATTAGCCTTTTTCCCTTTAGCATTACCGACTTTTTTATTGTGTTCATCTCTATAATTCTCTAATGTTTTAATATTTGCTGCACTAAGCTTTATGCCGCCCCTTGTTGCACCAGCAGATCCCCTTGGGTTTCTAGTACTACCTCGCCTTCTTTCACTGGGTTTTGCAGGAGTCTTAGGATCATCTGCAGCTTTTACTACATTTATATTCTTAAGTATGTCATCAAGTATGTCTTTAGATTTACTAAATCTTCTAGCTTGTATTGCTCTCTCCTGTCTAATCGCACCTGCTCTAGTATCGTGACATCCGAGCAACCTTCTATCCTTTTTAGCAAAAAGACAATACTTACCATTCTTGCGTTCTATGATTTTTTCAACCATGCTTTCTACTTCGTCAAGTGTCACTTGTACTGTAGATTTAGCTTTAGCCATAGCTACTTGTCTAACTGTAGCTTCGGGGTTGGCAGGATTGTCACCTACCCACGAAACGGACCATAGATCAAGTTCGTTAATCTGATTGTGGCAGCTATCTTCATCACAAACTTTCTCCTGGTCCATTGCTTCACCCCTAATACTACTGGCTCCAGTGGAACCAAATTCTTGAATTTCCTTCCATACTTTATTATGCATAGATAATTTATCATGAATCCCTACTCTTACCTTAACTTTACCATTTTTAACTTTGTAAGCTAAAGGGAGTCCAATAGGTTGTTCTTCATGCCTATATGAATAAACTCCATATTTCATATAAAAATCCATAGATTCTTTGATCGTCTCTGTTGGTATCTTATCATTTTGTTTATCAATTATTGGAGCTGAAATATATGTTTCCATTACTCTATCATTATACCATTCTGGCCTATACACTATCCAACCTGTATCGTTCTCGTTTTCTTTAAAGATAGTGCTTACTGCCACTACCCTACTTTGAGCTTATTATAATTAAAGTTTTTTGCTATTTCGGAAGTAGACAGACACCTTCATTTCCACTGGAACTTTTAGAAAGAGTAAAAGACTATACTATACTATAGCTAATAACCCGCCGTACCCCTCAATAAATTAAGAAAAAAAAAGTGACATACTTTCTGTAGAGTTCCAGTGGAAACAAAGGTGTGTGTCTCTATACTGATGATTTAAATGCTTCTGCTTCTAATCTTTCAGCTAACATAAGACTCCAAGTAAGTTTAAAGTTAGGAGCATTCTTTACTACAGCTCTTCTAAAATAAGGTCTAGGCTCTATACCTTTACGTCTAATATTCTTAGCAATAGAGTTAGCCATAGCTGGCCCATACCCTAATACACGATCTGTCCATTCTATAATACTAGCCATAAATTCTCCAGATCCCGTTTCAGCACTATGAGGACCAGTTCCATATTCTACTGCTTCTGCATAAGGAATAGAAGTTCCTACTGTATATGTAACTAATCCATTAGCCAACTCCCTTAAACCATCAATTTCTACTGCACCTTTTAACGCCCGATCACTGCCAAGCCCCTGTGGATATGGTTGATTCATCTGTGCAACTACTTCACCTTTTACATCTAACGCAGTCTGCTCTATTGCATCTGCCGTAATTTCCATAATAGCATCAGGCAATATACTAAAATCATTTTGAACGTTGCCCAAATTAGGGTCAAAGTTCATTTCTATTTTAACCATTATTTGTATTCTAATACAGCGTCAATATCGTCATCGCCATATTTTTCCTTCCATTTCTTTTTTATATATTCTTCGCCTCTTTTATAATAATTATATTTTACTTTTTGTTTCTGTTGTTCTCTAACTATGTGTGGCCCTCGTTTCCACTCCAACTCTGCCTGACACTCTTGACATAGCCCACTTCCTAAAATGTGAACTCGCATTCCACTTGCTAAACATTTCTTACAATTACTCATCTTACCATCACCAATACTGTTCTTTGATTTGGGTGCAACAATGCTTTACCCGTAAGTGTAAATTTGTATTTAGCTCCAATACGTTGCTGTAACTCTATCAACTCATCCAAAAACAAACCTCCTGCTGGGATCCTGCCACTTAGTTCCTGATGTGCACCACATGTTCTGTTGTCGTTTATAATCTGCAAACTGTATTTGAACCTATCTCCTAACGTATCTTCTGCTTTAGCATATCCCCTAAATCTACCTTCGTTAAACACATTTAACATTTCTGTTCTAGCTATTCTGCCTAACTTCCAAGCTTGTGTATTGGCTACACCTCTCACCTGATCTACCATTGATGAAATTGCTACATTAAGTGCTGCAGCTTCAAAAATTACTTTGTTCATTTCTGTGTTAAGTTCTTGCTCAAAGTTTCCTAACGCTAAACCTAACGGACCGTTGCTTTGTAAAATTCTTATATCTTCTAAATCAAACTCGTCACGATTATACGACTGTTTACCTAGCCCTGGTGAATCTGCATACGCAGATCTGGCACCATTAAGATAAGCGTCTGTTACGTCATCTTCTATAGCTTCTCGTAGTTGCGTAGAAATCATCAGAGTTATCTCTGACACTGCCTCTCTAAGATCAACTACGTTATCTATACCTTTAAGACTCTGAAACTCTCTGGTTAAGACAGCTCGGAGGTCTCGTAAAGCTCGGTCAATGTAGAGAGATGCTCGCTTGGCTCCGCTTCCTCCAGCGACTCCTCGGAACGCTTTAGAAAATCCTGCCTTACCTTCTCTGCCGACCTCGGTAGTACTAATTCTCCATCCTCCCCTAAGTCCACATCAATACCTGCATTCTGGAACTGAGTAATGATTTGTGCTTTTAGATTCATGTTGTTTAAGTATTGTGTCTCGTTTCTTTCGTTAATATCGTTAAACCTAACTGTCCATGTAGTTACGCCCATAAGCTTCAACAATGGCCTAATCAAGCCTAACTCTACACAACGTTGTGTTTCTCGTATTGTTCGATCAAAGATAGTAATCTGCTCACCTTCTGAGTTAAGTCCACCTACTCCTGACATGTCGCCGACTACTAATGGCATTACGCCATACGATGCGTTTATGTCATTGTTAATCCTGTCCATATAAGGCAACATCATCAACTCATCAAAGTTAGGCATAATGCTTACAAACTTAGCAGTGTTAGATCCTTCCTGACTACTAATAATCGGTATAAAGTTAGGATTACGTCTTGTCTCTTCTGCTATGTATTCTCCTAATCTATTAAGTGAGTCCTCATTGTGACCTGGAATATCTAAGAATCCTTTAGGTGGCCTCTCTAATCGATATACTTTGTTCTGTAGAGATTCAATGGCGAGAGCAGTTTCTATTTTCTTAGAAAGACCTATAATTGGTGACTGACCATATAATCTTGCAGTAGAACTATACTTGTTAAAGTGTATAATTTCATCTCGTGCAAATGGTATCTGCTCACCATCTATGTCATAAAAGTAAGCCATGGGTACTAACTTTGTGCCTGTGTCCTTGTTGTGTGTTCCTGACATAAACTGTCTAGTCAACGGATCAAACATTTTGTCCTCTATGAACTTACCAAAACCATCAACGTAGAATCGCATGTGCTTTGCATCTTCTACCCATAACTCCTTGACTACTTTACCAGTAGTCTCTCCATCATTGTTAAGCATCCTGTCATATACGACACTTACCCAACAATCGTCAAAAATTTCAAGCTGTCTTATGACTGCCTTAAAAAACTCCATGCCTGTAATATCTGCATGTCCATTCGTAGGATCATGTAACACTCTGCTTATTGCTGCCTTTTCTTCAGGGTTGCCAGAGCCTAACTCTACAAACTCCCACTCTTTAGCTACTGCTTGACTAGCTATCCTAGTTATTACAGTTCGTAAGTGTGAATACCTGTCTGCTAATATCTCTAAATAGTTTTGATCAACAGGCGGCAATATAGCTTCCTTGTATGCAAGATCAGAACTTACACCAGAGTACACAGGTGTCCTTGCATCTTTTATCATATTCTTTTCTAAATAATCTTGTATTCCTGACTTCCTAATTGGAGCAGGTTTGCTACGGAATCTATCGAGTAAGCCCACTTGTTATCTTCTCCAATCTAGCGTTTATCTTTTTAAGTTTATCTTTGTTTACGGAGTCTATGCTCCTTTTTAGTTTACGTGACCACGCATGCCCTGCATCGCCACCCATACGTTTCCACATTATATAGCCCTTACTAGGTCTTTTTTTATTATCAAAATTCTTACCTTGTGGATCTACTTTTTCATGTCTCCTGTAGTAAGTGTGTATCTTAATCGCAACAGGGTGACTTACTTCAGTCTTGTTAATTAACATAGAATTGATTTTAGCCGTCACTTTACCTCCGCCATAGCCAAATTTTTTGTAAAGCTCCTTACCTTGTAAAGCTTCTTTCTTAACCCCGCCAGGTATAGAATAACTCATTGCCTTGTACCATGCCTATAAATTATCTTTTTATTAGAAGGTTCTTCAACGTATTTCCTCAATACAGGCTCTAATAATGTGGCAATACTAATGTTTTTGGACTTAGCAATAATCTGAACTTTCTTCTTTGTTTCTGAGGTAATTCCAAAAAGTTCCAGACGTGCCTTATCCATATATATCTGGAGCAGATAGTATATATACCGATATTTATACTTATCTATAGTTGTTCGTAAATTACAGATCGTCTAACTAATATTAACTCCTCATCACATACATCACAAGTAAAAACATAATCATCATCAACAGTATAGTAATCGTTTTTGTTTGCCGAATATCTTGCACCACATTGATTTGGACACATCATCATTGTGTCGTATTCACCATCATTCATAGGGTCTGATAAATCTGCTTTACGTGTCATGCAAAATAATCCCACTTTGTATAGTTAAGCTTTCGCTTGTGATCATCATGAATAGCTAACTCACACATCCACAACGCCATAACTGCATCAGGAGTATGCCCCTCTAATCTTCCATTCTTACCGTAAATCAATCGACTTAATCCATCTACTAACTTACGTGTTCCTGGTCTGCTGTTCTCTGTTGCCTCTTTGTTCCAAGGTATGCTGTATTTCTCTTGCTCCATCTTAAGTGCTATAAGTGGAATACCCACGTCATGCCTGTGTTTTTCTCTACCTGTATTATGACCTACTACTGGCAATCCTGCTAAGTCTGCAGCCGCATGCACTACAAGCCTCTGATAACCATTAGACTCTACCATAATTTTAGTAGGATTAAACCTGTTAGCAAGTTCTTTCATACTAACTACCTGAGCCTCTAACCAACCCTGACCCTTAGCAAACACCTTACCTGACCATGAATACAACACTCTGCGTTCTTGTGTAGGTTTGTGAAACCCTATTATCACATAAGCAGTTTCGTCATTTTTACTATCCATACCTACGGCAAGATCAACACCCATGTAAGTGTCCCACTCTTCGTTAGCTGGTGCTGGCCCCATCTCTAACCCCTTGTCTAAACATGCATTCAATATCTCGTAAGGTATAACTGCACTCTCTGGGTCCAAAGGATTTAACATATACTCTGACTCAAACGCACGGGATCCCATGGTTTCTTTTTCATGCATCAACCTTTCGTATGACCAATACTCAGGCCACCTTGGCGTGTCATCCTGAAGCAACGCAGGGTGCCTTACAGTGTCCCACATCTTATTTTGCTCTACCCAATCTGTAGCGTCACCTACTCTCTTTTGTGTTCCTATTAACAACATCTTAGCTTCAGGCAACCTCATAGGCATCACAACTCTACGAATGTAATGTATAACCTTCTCATCTGTTAAGTTAGGAAACTCCTGAAGTATATCATCCAGGATAATCATGTGAACGTGAGGACCCTCAAGTGCTTTTCCAATACTTGCACCGTGAACCCTACTGCCATTGTTAAAATACTTAGCACCTTTACGCCATACTGCTTTTCTGTCATCTGTAGACTTAACATACCCTTCAAGCCTCCATGAACGCTTACACAATTCCTCAAACTGTTCTAACTTATCCCATGCCTGTTCCAACGTAGCTGAGATATACAAAGCTCTAAAATTTTTAAACGTAGCCATGTGGTATGCTAGGACTGCCAAACTCCAGCTAGTTTTCAAATGGCCCCTAGCACACATTATTGCAGTGTGCGTTCCTTTATTAAACAATTCTTCCCACTCTCTGTGCATATCACCTAGAGGTACAAAGTCAGTAGGCTCATGATCCATATAACTCTGCAATATAGATTCTGCAAACTCACCCATAGACAACGGCTTCTCTGCAGCAAGATCTAAAGCATTGGCAACAAGCCTGGTTATGTCTTTGTCATCCGCTTTATACATAATTAAATAAACTCTCGCTTTCTATCTTACACCTTTTACGGGCTAATTTAAGATATTCCTCGTTTAATTCTATACCTATACTGTCTCTTCCTAACCTTGATGCAACTGCACAAGTAGTTCCAGATCCAGCAAACGGATCTAACACCGTACAAGATATTTTTACACCTTCACAATCACACCCTGCTTCCCAACCTTTGTAGATAACTTGACGCATTGATTCTAACGTGCGTCTTTTTACATCGCTTGGATTCTCGGCTAAAGCTGACGCATAGTCTTTCATTCTAAACAACATCCTCCTTCTGACGTTCCTGCCTTAATACATAACTCAGGTATCTCTTCAGGAAATGTAGCAAAGTGAGCACCTGAATATGACTTAACTGTAATGTCCCATACTGATCTACGGTTACGTCCACTACCTAAATTCTCTTTAAACTTTTCTAAAGTCCCTCTTATTGAATTAGTGTTATTAGAATAAACTGACACTTTACCATAGTCTTTGTCGCCTCCTGTCTGACTCTCAAATGTTACTTGATTTATACGTTCTATTGACGACTCACTATACGGCTCTTTTATTGCCTCATGATCGTAATAATATGTTTTAGATTTCGTAAGTAAAAATATATACTCGTGACTCTTTGTTAAGCGATCCTTTACTGGCTCAGGCATTGGGTTTGGCTTACTCCATATTATGTCGTTCCTCAACCACCAGCCGTCAGCTTGTAACGCAAGTGCTAAACGCCAAGGCATACCTACTAACTGCTTATCTAAAAACCCATCACCTAAATTTAACCAAAACGTCCCGTCTTTTCTAAGAACTCGCTTAACTTCTCTGAACACCTCAACCATATTGTCTATATATTCATCAGGCGTTTCTTCTAATCCTAACTGACCCTCAGATCCATAGTCTCTAAGACCCCAATAAGGTGGTGATGTCACGACACAATGGATACTCTCAGAGTGCAATTTTTTGAGTTCCTGTCGCACATCACCGTTTAGTAGCTTTGGCCTTGTCATACGCCTCCCTATTCGGTCTTACTTCTAACATCTTAACTTGTTTATCTTCATAATGCAACCAATCTGCTATATCATACAAACTCTCACTTTCAAAAACCACCGCACCATTTCTAACAATGCGGATCACAACAACATTTCCTCCGTAAAAGGTGTCTCATTAGCATTTACAAACCTAACCTCTAAAGGATAAAGCAATGCTTTCTTCTTTAAACTCTCCATACTCTCTGTCTGATACACCTCATAAACAACACCCTCATCTGCATCGATCACGTCAGCCCTTAATCCACTTGGTTCAAAGATCGCCTCGGTATAGAACTCGTGTCCCCACTTCTTTAACTGAAAACAAATCTCAAACTTCCTACTTACATGCTCTATAGTTTCATGCTCACTCCAACGCATTACGTTCCTATGCCTATTGGACATGCGTAATAACCTGCTTATTTCATTTCTCTTTTTCTGTATATTCATATATCATTCTCGCTACTTTGTAGGCGACTTGGGGGACGACTCCGTTTCCAAGTGCTCTAAGTCTGTCCACCCTATTGGGAACCCCATTAGCCACTCTACCCACGCTGGGTTCAGTGCACCACTGGTTGTTGATACCGACTGTGAAAGCATTATCTGCTTGCCTTTTGCCATACGTCTCTGAACTGCTCCACTTCCTAGATGACCTCGATCTCTGTTGTCCGATGCACTTGGTGTTGGCCACATGTTCTGAGACACTCTCCCTGCTAGCCTCACTTGTTGACCCTTTTCCTCGCACCTGTTTGCCGCCTCTGCCGTCAAGTGTTTTGCGTCCGTTGTCGCTGGTGTTGGCCACATCTCCATGTGACCCACTGCGTCCTTTAACTTCACTCCCCACCTTACTCCGTCTTTGTTTTTCCTGCTGAAGCTCCCGTTTAGTAATTCTACGTTTTTTACCAGTCCACCTTCCGTGTCGCTTACCCTTGGCGTTGGCCACATCTTTACCACCTCTTCCAGATACAACGGCACTGATGTCCTCCCCGACTTCTTGCGAAACTCCAGACACTTCTCTAACGTCTCCTGACTCCTTGGTCTGCTTACTGCTGTCGGTGGGGGCCACAATAAAGACTCTTTCCCTTCTGTGCGGCGCACCAACGCCACCTGGTCCTCCCGCTGGAAACACGTCCCAGACTGCATCATACCCGCCCTCGGCCAAGTCCCTGAGTACTCCTGCAAACGCCCGTCCAGAGTTTGCTGATAAGAGTCCTGTGACATTCTCAGCCACGACCCACCTTGGTCTAAGCTCGCAAATGAGTCTGTAGAACTCGTCCCAGAGCCACCTTTCATCATTAACTCCACCACGCTTTCCTGCAACGGAAACTGGCTGACAAGGGAACCCTCCGCATAAAATGTCAACTGGCTCGACCTCTGATCCTTTGACTTCGTAGATGTCTTTGTATTTTGGGACTTCTGGCCAGTGTTTGTCAAGGATCTGTCTACAGTAGTCATCTATCTCCACCTGCCATGCGCACTCAAAACCTGCAAGGTCAAGCCCAAGATCAATGCCACCGATACCGCTAAACAAACTACCATAGCGAAGCTCACTTCCTGCCACCAACCTCACCTACCCATTTACCGCATACAAGTCACTTCATAATCCACATCTGACGCTATTATGTTCATACTACCTTCGACATTACTTGCATAACGACCACACAAAGTCCATCCCGTTTCATCCTTATACTTATGAACGATTACCAATCATCTCTCCTACTATCATAGTTTCACAATCATTTACCTCGCAATTAGGACAATCCATCATTGGCCTACCTTGCTTCTTACCACCATAGAACTGATCCTTATGCGTCTGCCTATGCTCTAAGTCATACCTGTGACCACAAACATGACAACTAAAACGCCACTTCATAGATCTCCATACATATATTTGCCATTGTAACAGTAAGGACACTTATCTTCGTCTACAGTCTCTACTATCTCTCCGCAATCTGGGCACTCTATTATGCCACTACCATCAATAAAATCACATATATCTTCCATCATCGTTCCCTCTCTGCACAAACATTACACAACCACCATGCCTTCATACCCTTATACTCCTTGTCCAAATGCACCATGCCATGCCCATGGTATGTCTTGTGCTCATAACAAAACTGGCGCAAACCCATGTTCTTACACATGTTGCACTGGTATGGCTTAACCTTCTTACTCATGGCCCACCCCTTTCTTCAGCGCACGCAAACAATGTACGCAATTAACATGGGCCGCCTTGCGGCCTCGCATTTTTTGATACTCCCCCTGAGTGCATTCATAACCACAAACCGTCATAAAAGGAATGCTACTTGCAGCGTGCTTCTTGCGCAACTATCTCCTCCTCTATTATCTTACGACGATACCAATCTACACCTACCCAAAATCCTGCTATAAACGCAAAACCTATCAACAACGCAACTAAATACTCATTCATTCCTGCATTCCTCGCAATATCCACCATTTAACTCGTAATCCTTAGTTGTCATAGGATAACCACAAACCTTACAACGCCAATAATCAGTCATTAGCCTCCTCACCTAACATATCCTTCAACATCTCCTTCATTAATAACGTAAATATATTCAAACCTGTCTCAAACGCCTCTAACTCTTTATCCTTATATTCCATAACATTGTCATTACGGATCTTAATCGCATGATCAATTAACTCATTTAACTGAACTACCCAAGCATGTAAACTATTTGCCATCTTTCTCCTCGTATCTCCCCATAACCCACTTGTGAAGATCGTCCAATGCACCATAATACCCTGTCAAAAATGCCTTCATTTCATGATCGCCCGTTGGACCCCAAACATCAAGATCATAAACATCATCCTTCAAACCCGCCTTTTTGCGCTTCGCAAAATTTAACACCTCAACCTTACGTATCTTCATCTTAAGATCCTCTGTAGTCCATGTCCTACCATAGCGCTTCCCGTAATTCTGCACTTCGTCTGCCGTCATACTAAAGCCCACACCCTCTCACACTTGTCGCACAACACATGCATACCACCATAGTCTACATCAGTGTAAGACTTAGTCCTACCTTTACACTCTGGACAACTCATTCTTCACCTCTCAGTAGCTTAATGTAGCGCAACAAAAAATTCTGCCGTAGCATGTTGTCCTCTATCGTATCATCTAACGCCCTCTTAATGCACTCTGTAACATGATTGATCAACTCCTCCTTCTCCTTCTCACTCTCTACCCATTGCTCCTGCATCTTTGTCAACGTAGCAAACTCGTGCGCCCTAATGTCCGCACCATGCTTGTTTCGCATGCGATCTAAAAACTCCTGGCGTACTTCCTCCACCTCTCCAATCATGTTCTTCATATCAAGCTTAGCATCTGCCATAGTCTCCGTCATCACCTCGTGCTCCAACGTGCTACGTTCCTCGTCCCAACCGTATTTTTTAGCCCATCTGTCTACTGTTGTGTGCGCCATAGGAGGTTCAAAGGATCCCTCCTTGTTCAACTCCTTAGCAACATCCCTCGTGTTAAAACCCTTCAAATACAGCCTAAAGGCTGCTTGCCTATCTGCTAGCGTATACTTCCTATTCAACCTTCCCTTAGCCATTCCTTTTACTCCTCTCTACGTGCATCCATATTGCGTCCCAGATCTCATCCGCATAAGTGCTCTCATTCTTCTTGCATATCTCATTCAACTCATCCCATAATTCGTTCCTTGTCTCATCTCGACCTGGCGAAATCAAATACGATTTGGGTTTGTTTTTGTTCTTTGCCCAAGGCATAGATACACAGTAGCTACCCGTATATATATACTTCCTATAGCATTTTCTGATCTAAAAAAAATTAAGAGCCCTCGTAACAGATTTTGCTACAATTTATAGACGAACTAAGTCCCCAAAAAGACCCCGCCCCCTTAACACCAAACCCCCCTTTAGGTTTCGATTCTGGAACCCCTGATTGCCCATACG
>LUMQ01000493.1_pt1 | contig 16152 bp, 17 predicted proteins | sample 729621 | NCBI WGS metagenome assembly LUMQ01 (sample SAMN03860259, study PRJNA289734) | marine metagenome | biome: seawater column; feature: ocean; material: water; isolation source: Red Sea water column Station 12 - depth 25m | place: Saudi Arabia: Red Sea | collected 2011-10-15 | depth 25 m | reverse complement strand
TGACCTAAGGTTTGATAAATCCACTTATTCTCATTTAAGTAACTTTTAAATATTTTAGATGAAATATGATATCTATTAAAATAGTCTAGGTTATCTCCAGTTTGCATCAATTCAATATATCTAAAATTAACTTTGTTAATTTTTATATATTCAGCCCAAGAATCAAAATCTTTTTTTGAGGAATTAACACCATTTAAAAGAACCGCATTAATTTTAATATTATCAAAATTTAAACTTTGTAAAATCTCTATCCCTTTTAAAATCTCAGGCAATCTGTCATGTTTTGTAATATTTTTGAATGTTTCTCTATCCAAACTATCAATACTAATATTAATTCCATCTAAACCACTATCAATTAGTAATTTTGCTTTTTGATCAAGATGATATCCATTTGTTGTAATGACAATTTTTTTAATAGAGGTTTCATTTTTTAAAATTTTTACGATTTCATAAAAATCTTTTCTGACTGTAGGTTCTCCGCCAGTTAATCTTATTTTCTGAACTCCTAGTTCTGAAAATCCTTTAGCTAATCTTCTAATTTCATCTATGTTGAGAAATTTTCTATTATCACTTTTATCTGCTTGATAACCATTGGGTAGACAGTATCCACATTTAAAATTACACACCTCAGTGATGGACATCCTTATGTAAGGAAATTTTCTTCCAAAATTGTCCTCTAAATGTTTCACACAATAAACTTATAATAGAAATTAAGATTAATAAATTTAAATGATTGAGTATTTGCCTAAAAAAATAAATATTTCAACTATGGATTGTAAAACTATCGATTGAACAAATTTTTTAATTTTACTTTTTCGTCGCACACTTTTTTGGTAAAATTGTATTTTTAGGAGGGGTCAAATGAAAAAAAGATTAAAAAAATTAAATTTATCTAGAAGAAATTTTTTAACTGGAACTGCAACATTAGCAGGTATTGCTGCAACAGCTTCTGTTGTTCCAATTACAATTGCTAATGCAAATCATTCAGAAGGAAAAAAAGGTTTACCCGATTTTATAAGTTGGAAAGATCGTGATGCTCTGATAGTGCATTCTGATAAAGGTATTGAAACTCATAGAAGCGCCATTGGTGAAAGTTTAATCACTCCTAATCGAAATATTTATATCAGAAATAATATGCCTACAATGACTGATGAGCAAATTGGAAATAGAATGGATTGGAAAGTTTCAATAGAAGGCGTTAAAAATCCTAAGACATTTACAATAGCGCAACTTCAAAAATTAGGTCATGAGACAATGGCTACAATTTTACAGTGTTCAGGAAATGGAAGAGGATTTTTTAAACATAAACCTAGAGGCTCGCAATGGAAAACAGGTGCAGCAGCATGTGTATTATGGACTGGTGTTCCAATGAAAACTGTTGTTGAAGCTTGTGGAGGAATAAACGGTGATGCAGTTTATATGACATCAGCAGGTGTTGATCACCAACCTACAGGATTAGATCCCAAAAAAGCAATGATTGAAAGATCTGTACCGAAAAAAGTTTTTAAAGATGCAATGCTTGCTTGGGAAATGAATGGTGTTCCATTACCTAATGCACATGGAGGTCCATTAAGAATGGTAACTCCTGGTTATTTTGGTATCAACAATGTAAAACATCTTGGAAAAGTAGCTTTCACTACAAAAGAGTCATCTGTTAAGTATATGAAATCAAGTTATAGAATTTCTCCAATTGGAAAAAAAGGATCTCAATATCCATCTTGTTGGGAGATGCCGGTTAAATCATGGATAACACGTCCTACAGATGAAACTGGAACTGTGAAAGCAGGAAAAGTTCAAATAGTTGGTGTTGCTATGGGTGGTACTAAAAAAGTAAGAAGTGTTAAGGTATCAGTTGATGGTGGCAGTAGCTGGAAAAGAGCAAAATTTATTGGTCCTTATTTAGGAAAATATGCTTGGAGACAGTTTGTTTTAGAGACAACTTTATCTGCTGGAACTTATAACATTGCTAGTTTAGCTTCAAATGGTTCAGACAAACAGCCAGAATTGAGAATGGAGAACCGAAGAGGATATGCTCATAATGGCTGGAAGGATCATAGCGTAAATATTACAGTAGTATAAAACTATAAAAAGTTTTAAAGTTAATTAATGAAAATTTTAAAATTTTTATTAATCTCTTTTTTTGTATCCATTACTATTAGTGTAAATACTTTTGCTGATGAAGCAAAAATGAAAAAAGGATTAGAAATTTTTAATGAGACTGCTGGATGTGCTGCTTGTCATGTTTTAAAGGCAGCAGGTTCTGTAGGTAATATAGGACCTAATTTAGATACTGTAAGCATGACAATCGAGTCTGTTACAGACATGGTTACTAATGGATTAGGAGTTATGCCAGCTTTTGGAGAAGGTGAAATTCTTACTAAAGAAGAAATAGATATAGTATCCTACTATGTTGTAAATGCAGCAGGTAAGTAAATATTAGTTTTAACTTCCAGTAATAAACTGGAAGTTAAAAAATAATTTTTTATTGTCCTGGTGCTTTGTAACCAATTTTACTTGCTTTTGCTGTAGCTTTACCAAAATCAATAGCCTCTAACATTGTTAAGTTTTCAACTGCACCAGAAGCTTCAACAACTAATTTAATAGCAGCAAAATCATCAAAGCTTGGTACATCTGTAACAACTATGAAGTCAAAAGATCCTCTTACAATATCCATGCTGTGCATTTTTCCACCCATGGCTTCAGTAAGTTGTTTAACAACAGCTTTTCTATCACTTGCTGGATCTTTAAGAAATCCTTGAAAAGCTTTTGCAGTATAATTTCCCATTATATATGCTTTCATAATTAACCCCTCCTTTTTTAAAAAAATTATAACAAATTTAATTGTGACGAGATATGTATTTTGGGAATTCCTAGTATGATTAATAAATTAATTACTAGCAATTCTATCCATTTCTTTTAATTCAACTTCTAGTTTATTTAATTCTTCACCACCAGCCATCATACTTAGAAGTTTTTCTCTTGAAATATCATCTTTTTTAAATGTACCCATGCTTCTTCCTCTATTTAAAACTGTAAAACTATTTCCAACTGGATAAGCATGATGAACATTATGTGTAATCAATATTACAGCTAAACCTTGAGAGGCTGCTTTAACTATATATTTTAAAACCATAGAGGCTTGATGAACTCCTAGTGCAGAAGTTGGCTCATCTAAAACTAAAACTTTTGCGCCAAAATATATTGCTCTTGAAATTGCCAAGCATTGTCTTTCACCGCCAGACATTGTCCCAACTGCTTGAGAAGGATCTCTAACATCAATACCAATTTGACCCATTCTTTCTGCAGCAATTTTATTAGCTTTTTCAATATCAAATGTTTTAAAGAATGGTAAACCTTTTTGAGGTTCTCTTCCCATAAAAAAATTTCTAGTAACACTCATCAATGAAACTAAAGCTAAATCTTGATACACTGTACCTATACCGATATCCAATGCATCTCTTGGTGAGTCAAAAATAATTTTTTTATCTTCAAAAATAATCTCACCTTCATCAGGTTTATGAACACCAGCTAATGTTTTGATTAGAGTTGATTTTCCAGCACCATTATCACCTAAAAGACACATGATTTCTCCTTTTTTTAATTTCATAGTAACGTCTTTTAAAGCGATTACTTTTCCAAAAAATTTGCTGATATTATTAAATTGAACTAAATACTCAGACATTATTTAGTCTCCGTAACTTTTTTTCTGATATAATTGTTAAATACAACAGCAATTAACATCATTGCTCCTAAAAATACTTTAAACCAATCCGTATCTACATCTGTATAGAATATACCCATAGAAACTGTACCAAAAATTATTGCGCCTAATGCAGCTCCTATAGCTGACCCATACCCTCCAGTTAATAAACATCCACCTACCACTGCAGCAGCTATTGCTTCCAATTCTTTTAATGTCCCTCTCATAGTGTCGGCAGAGCCGGCATCTAAAACTTGAATACACGCAAATATAGTCGAAGCAACTGCAGTTCCTATAAATAAACTTATTTTAACTCTTCCAACAGGCACTCCAACATTTGTTGCACCTACTTTGTCTCCACCTGAAGCAAAGATCCAATTTCCATATCTTGTTTTCATAAGTATCCAAGTTGCAAATAAAGTTAAAGCTATAAACCATATTACCGATGGTGGGATGCCAGTTGCTAAAGGAGTTCCATCAGTTCTTAATTCAATTAGCTTCATTGATCCAAGCCAGGTGAAGAGCCATTGAAAAGTATCAGTGGCAAATATCCATGCTATTGGATCATCTTCAATTAATACTCGTAATCCTGGGACTTGAGTTCTACCTGTTATCAATCTTGTAATTGCTAAAGTAGCACCTCTTAAGATAAACAACATTGCAAGCGTAACTATAAAAGATGGAAGTCCAGACTTTACAACCATTATTCCATTAAAATATCCAATCAATACTGCCATCGCAAAAGCAAAAATAATACTAGTCCACAATGGCCAACCCCAATAAATTGCTGGAATAGCTATACATATCCCAGCGAACCCAATCATAGATCCTATTGAAAGATCAAATTCTCCTCCAATCATTAACATAGCAGCTGCAATCGCAATGATACCTAAGTTTGCTGACACATCTAAAAAATTTAGTGTACCATAAGCACTAAACATTCCTGTGTCACCAGCAACTATTCCAAAAAATATAAATACCAATATTGCTCCGCCTAAAGCTCCAAGCTCAGGTCTATTCAATAATACTCTTAGCGGAGAAATTTTTTTAAGTCTTTCATCTTTTCCAGTTTCTTTCTTAGATTCGATACTTTGAGATTTTACAGACATAAAAAACTATAATTTAAAAAACGCCAAAAAAAAAGGCCTGACTGATATTCAGTCAGGCCTTTAAATTATTTTTTATCTATAACCTTGAGCTGCCCACTTTATAACTTTAGACGCATTGTCAGGAGTTACAAATCCAGGTCCAGTCATTACCACACCAGCTGGCATTGTTCCCCATCTCATGTATTGTCCAAAGATAGCAATAGGTAGGTAACCTTGTAGGTATTGTTGTTGGTCAATTAAAAACTCTACTTTTCCTGCAGCAGCAGCTTTTAACATATTTGGAGACATATCAAATGTTCCAAGTCTTACTTTACCAACTTTTCCAGAAGCCTCTAAAGCTTTTAGAGCTGCTTCACCAGATAAACCAGCACCTAAAGTTAAGATAGTGTCATATCCACCACCTAATTTCGCAGCAACAGCTTTTTGAATTTCTGTTGGGTCATTTGATGTACCTAAAATATCTACTGATCCACCAAATCCTTTTTTGAAACCTGCACATCTTCTATCTAGTGCAACGTTACCAACTTCATGGTTAACACATAATGCTTTTTTTCCACCGGCAGCTTTCATTTTTTGTCCACCACCTACACCAGCTTCAAACTCAGTTTGACCAACATGAGCACTTATTCCTAAAGATGCATAGTCATCAGAACCAGAGTTCATTGAAATAACTGGAATACCAGCAGCAATTGCAGCTTTAACAGATTTTCCTAAAGCAGCAGCATCTGGTAATGTAATCACGATACCTTTCGGTTTTTGTGATACAGCATTGTCAATTAGTTTTGCCATTTCCACCATGTCAAAAGTAGCAGGTGCAGTATATTTACAAGATACTCCCATATCTTTACATCCAGCATCTACTCCGTTTTTAGCAACTGACCAAAAAGGGTCATTAGCTTGACCGTGAGAAACTACAATTATATCTACAGCTAAAGCAGACACAGACATCATAGCCCATGCAACTAAAGCTAAAATAAAGTTTTTAATTGTTTTCATTATTCCCCTTTAATTAAAGTTAACTTTTAAAAACAAAATCTAATCAAAATATTATTTGGTTGTAAAGATGATAGGTTGTGTTCTAGTGTTAGTTGATTCAATTAGAAAGTAAGTTTTTCAAACTTTTTAGAACCGAGAGATTTTTTCGCAGCATTTGCCATTATTAAAGCACGTCTACCTTCCTCAAATTCTGCAAGTGGGCGAATATTTTTATTAATAAATTTTGAAAAATCATTCAATTGTTTTTTATATGCATCTTTATATCTCTCAATAAAAAAATTTAGCAAAGGAGATTTGTTTGAAGTTGAATTTGATGAATAAAATGATGTTTCGTTCTCTCTTATGTTTTCAGATATGATCATTCCTTTAGATCCAAATATTTCAACACGTTGATCATATCCAAAACTACAATGCCTTGAGTTTGTAATTATACATTGAACACCATTTTTAGATTGAATCATACACGATGCCAACTCAAAGTCTCTGATTTTATCAAATCTTTTATCTGAGATGTTGCTACCTGATGCAATTAATTTTAAGGGTTCATCTTTTCCAAGATAGAAACGTACTAAATCAAAATCATGTATCATCATATCTCTAAATATTCCACCTGACTCTTTTAAGTATTTAATTGAAGGTGGTGCAGGATCTCTACTTGTAATTATAATTTTTTCTAATTTTCCAATCTTACCATTCAATAATTGTTTTTTAAGGTTGTTATGACCTGGATCGTATCTTCTATTGAAACCAAGCTGAATTTTTGGATTTAGGTTTTTAATTTTCTTTTTACACTCATTTATTTTTTTTATACTTAAATCTAATGGTTTTTCACAAAAGATTATTTTTTTATTTTTAACCCCCTCAAGAATAAATTTAATATGAGTATTTGTTGTTGATGCTATAAAGACAGCCCTAATTTTTTTATCTTTAAATATTATATTTGGATTATCAACACTCTCTGCTTTGAGTATTTTTGAATATTTCTTTGTTAAATTTTTATCGATATCATAAACATATTTTAGATTAAAATCTTTATTACGCATCAAATTCTTGCCATGCATAATACCAATTCTTCCAAGACCAAATAAAGCTATATCAATCATTTAAAATTTGTATTAAAAGATATTTTAACTAAAAATAATTATTATGTCAGTAAAATTAGGAGTAGCACCAATAGCATGGAGTAACGATGACATGCCAGAACTAGGTGGCGACACATCATTAGAACAATGTTTAGATGAAGCGAGTCAAGCAGGATACATTGGAATTGAGTCTGGCGGAAAGTTTCCAAAAAAATCATCAGAATTACTTCCAAAATTAAGTCAGTTTAATCTTCAACTTTGCTCAGGTTGGTATGGAGCAAATTTAAGAAAAAATACAGTAGAGGAAGAAAAAAAACTAATCCAAGAACAATTAAAATTGTTTAAAGAGTGTAATTCACCCTGCATAGTGTTTGCAGAAGTATCTGGATCAATTCAAGGAGATCCTAATCGAAAATTATCAACAAGACCTCAAATGGAAAAAGATGAATGGGACGGATTTTGCAATAAAATTTCAGAAATGGGAAAATATCTTGAAGATCAAGGAATGCCATTAGCATATCATCATCACATGGGCACCATTATTGAGACACAAAGAGATACAGAAAGACTTTTAGATAATACACATGATAGCGTTAAATTAACTCTGGATACAGGTCATATGCTCTTTGCAAAAGGGGACTCTAAATCGATATTAGAGAATTATAATGAGAGACTTTTTCATGTTCATTGTAAAGATATAAGAAAAGATGTTCTTGAAAAATCTTTAAAAGAAAATTTGAGTTTTAGAGCAGCTTTTCTTGAAGGTGCATTTACTGTTCCAGGTGATGGTTGTATCGATTACGAACCATTATTTGAAGTTTTAAAAAAGAATAATTATTCAGGTTGGTTGGTAGTAGAAGCTGAACAAGATCCAGCAAAAGCTAATCCATTTGAGTATGCAAAGATAGGTTATAAATATTTAACTGAGACTTTGAGTAAATCTAAAATTGAAGTTTTCAAAAATTAATTATCTATAAAGCGAAGTTAATTCGTTGTTACCTGCTGCAACACATGGGGATTTAAAACATGTTCCCACAACCCATTCAGAACCAGGTTCAGATAAAAAATTTGATGACATAACAAAAATTACTCCCATCTCTACTGATTGTCCTGCTTTTCCTTCAGCTTTAATTCTTGGATCTGGATCAGTTTTTACTTTTGAGTCTGTTGAAAAAGGATTTTCAATATTTAAATTATTATTTATATAGTTTACTATTTTTGATGAAATCCATTCTTCATTGCAGGCATCACCCCAAATAGTTTTCTTATCCTCATCATTATTTCCACAATTATTTATTTCGCCATTTATAAAATCTACAACTTTTTGATGATTTTCTTTTACCAGATTTGCTTTTGCCTCAACCGCAGGTCTGGTACTTGCTGTCCATATAAGCATTCCAACAACATAGATGACTGACATAGTTACTAAAGCTTCCAAAAGACCAAAATTTTTAAAATTTATTCGCATAATTAAAGTTTAATTATTTTAGATTTGTCTAATTTTTTTTCAAAAAAATCAATAATATTTTGTATTGTTTCTTTTCCCATTCTTATCATACATTCTTCAGTGAATGCTGCAGTGTGAGGACTTAAAAAAACTTTATCATTTTTAAGTAATGGGTTATCAGACTTAGGTGGTTCTGTCTCAAATACATCTAAACCTGCACCAAAGATTAGATTTTCTCTTAATGCTTTATCTAAATCAACTTCATTAATAATTCCACCTCTAGCTGCATTAACAACAATACAATTTGTTTTCATAGATCTTAAAAGATCATAGTTTACAATATTTTTTGTCTCATCGTTAAGAGGCATATGTAAAGAGATAGCATCCATCTCTTTAACTGCTTCTTTTAAATCATTTACTTTTTTTCCACCCAAAGATTTTATTTTTTCATCATTTATATAAGGGTCATAAACATAAACATTCATTTCAAAACCCAAACATCTTTTTATCAATGCTTGTCCAATTCTACCAAAACCAGCAATTAAAATATTTTTTCCCCAGAGTTCAATTGTTTTTGGTAATTTATTTCTGTCATTAAATTTTCCTAATTTTACTGATTGATCGTACATATCTTTTCTTTTTGAAATATTTAAAAGCATAAACATCACATGTTCTGCTACCGCAACAGCATTAGCAGTTGCTGTTATAGTTAAGGTTGCTCCAATTTCCTTTGTGCTTTTAAGATCAATATTATCGTAACCAACGCCGTGTCTTGAAATAACCTGAAGTTTTTTAGCAGAGCTAATTATTTCATTAGGTAATTTTGCTGTTCTTATTGAGATTGCATCGCAATCAACTATTTTTTGTTTCAAGTCCTCATTAATTTCATCAAAGATCTCAAATTCATAACTGGAATTACCTTTGAGCAAATTTATACCTTCTTGATGAATGTTTTGAATTACAAGAATTTTCTTTTTTTCTGGCACTTTTTAATATGCTTTTGACTCTTCTTTTTTATTTGATGAGCCTTTCATTTTATCAACTATTGCTTTAGCACCAGTACTCATAGCTCTTTGATCTGCTCCAATAGTTACAAAATTAAATCCTTTATCAATCATTTTTAAAGCATATTCAGGTGTACCATTATGAATACCCGCAAAAATTTTATTTTTTTTAGCATGCTCTAAAATTTTTAGAATTTGAGAATATGCTTTTGAATTTTCCGGTTTATCAAATCCTGGTTCTTCACCAATAGCTAAACTTAGGTCCGCTGGCCCAATATAAATACCGTCTAAACCTTTTACAGACATTATTTCATCAAGCTTGTCTAAAGACTCTTTAGTTTCTATCATTGCAAACTTAAGCATTTCTTGATCTGCATGTTTAGCATAATCAGATCCCCCGTAAATAAGTCCTCTTACTGGTCCAAAACTTCTATATCCATTAGGTGGATACATACAAGCTTGTACAAATTTTTCAGCCTCTTCTTTGTTACTGACCATTGGACAAATAATTCCATAACGCTAATGGAGTTACATTTGTAGATGAAATAGTTTGCAACATTGGAAGAGCATTTGAATAATCAACTAAACCATGTTGCATATCTATAGTTAAAGAGTCCCAACCCTGATGAGCCATTGCCTCTGCAGACACGGTACTTGGTATTTGAAGCCAACCATTGATGACTGGTTTACCCTCATTCATCATCTTTTTTATTTTATTTTCTCTCATTTAATTTTTAAGACCGAGATGAGTATATTTAATATTTAAATAATCTTTAATTGCCATTGATCCACCTTCACGACCATAACCAGTCTGTTTAATTCCTCCAAAAGGTGCTTCAGCAACTGCTACAGCGGCTGTATTAACTGCAACACATCCAGTTTCCATTAACTCAGAAGCCTTGTGAGCTTGCTCCATTGAGTTTGTATAAACATAACTACATAAACCTAAATCATTATCATTAGCTCTCTCAATTACCTCATCGAAAGTTTTGAATGACAGCATAGGAACTAGTGGTCCAAAAGGCTCTTGTTTCATGATTGTAAAATCATCTTTTACATTATCAAACACAGTAGGCTCATAAAAATAACCTTTATTAAAACCAGATGGTCTTTTTCCACCTAGTAAAACTTTAGCACCTTCTTTTTTTGTTGTTTCAACAAGCTCCTCAATTTCACTAAGTCTTTTTGCTGTTGTCATTGGTCCAAGCTGAACACCTTCATCTAAACCATTTCCTATTTTAAGCTTTTTAGTTTTTTCTATAAATTTATTTATAAACTCATCTTTTTTACTCTCTTGAATATAAAATCGATTAGGAGATATACAAACTTGACCATTATTTCTAAATTTTGCTGTAATCGCCATGTCAGCTACAGTATCTATATTTGAGTCCTCAAAAACAATAAAAGGCGAATGACCACTTAATTCCATGGTAACTCTTTGAACTTTATCTGCAGCTTTTTTCAAAATTAGTTTTCCAACTCTAGTAGAACCAGTAATAGAAACTTTTTTAACAATATCTGACTCTATAAGTTGTTCCGAAACAGATGCTGGATCACCAGAAAGCAAGTTTACGACCCCTTCAGGTACTCCACTTTCCCTACAAATATCAACCAATTCCATTACGGTTCCAGGTGTAATTACATCTGGTTTACAAATCACTGAACAACCTGCAGCAAGAGCAGTTGATATTTTTCTTGATGCTAATATTAATGGAAAATTCCATGGTACTAATGCAGCAACTACACCAACTGGCTGATAATAAACATGGACTCTAGTATTTGGAAATCGACTTTCTACAGTTTGGCCATATATTCTTTTTGTTTCTTCAGCATTCCATTCAAATATATCAGCAGCTCCTCCAGCTTCACCTACACCCTCTGCTAAAGGCTTTCCAACTTCTAAAGTTAACCATTTTGCGAGAACGTTTTGCTTTTCCCTTATCTTGTCTGCTATTTTTCTTATTATATTAGATCTTTGCCATGGGGCTGTGTTTCTCCAAACTTTCAATCCTTTTTCTGCAGATTTAAGAGCCTTTTCAACATCAGATCTTCCAGCTTTAGACGCTTTACCAATTATTTCCTCAGTTGCAGGGTTGATTACTTCGTAAGTTTCATTTTTCTCAGATTTTTGCCACTTCCCATCAATGAATTGCCCAAATTTTTCGTACATAAAAATATTTCTAAGTTTTTTAGTGAAATTAATTTATAATTTTGTTTTATATACTCAATTATGAAAAAATTAAAGCTTACATGTGCTCATGCAATAGTTAAGCACTTAATTGCTCAAAAAATATTAATTGATGGTAAAAAACAACCACTTTTTCCTGGAGTGTTTGGTATCTTTGGTCATGGAAATGTTGCTTGTCTAGGTCAAGCTTTAGAAGAAAATAAAGATAAACTTCCGACTTATAGAGGCCATCACGAGCAGAATATGGCTTTGACTGGAGTAGCATACTCAAGAGCCAAAAGAAGAAAACAAATTTTTATCGCTACAAGTTCAGTTGGACCGGGATCTACAAATTTGCTTACAGCAGCAGCCGTTGCTATGAGTAATAGAATACCAATATTATTTTTACCTGGTGATACATATGCAAATAGAATGCCGGATCCTGTTCTTCAACAAGTTGAACATTTTAATAATCCAGGAATAACTGCAAATGATGCTTTTAAATCAGTTACGAGATATTTTGATAGAATTACAAGACCAGAACAAATTTTGCAATCTTTACCACAAGCTATTCAATTAATGATAGATCCTGCTGATGCTGGTCCAGCTTGTTTATCTTTATGTCAAGATACTCAAGGTGAAACGTTCGATTATCCAGAAGAGTTTTTTAAAGAGAGAGTTCACAACATTAGAAGACCAAAACCAGATGATTTTGAAATTAAGAAAGCAGCAGAGAAAATTAAAAGTTGCAAAAATCCAATAATAATTTCTGGTGGGGGCGTTTTTTATTCAGATGCTATGGAAGAATTAGGAAACTTTGCAATTAAACATAATATACCTGTTACTCAAACAGTGATGGGGTATTCTACTATGAAAAGAGATCATTCACATTTTCTTGGACCTATTGGAGGTTTAGGCGGTAAAGCGGCAAATAATTTTGCAAAAAAAACTGATCTTGCAATAGCCGTTGGAACTAAATTAGCTGATTTTACAACAGGCTCGTGGGCAAATTTTGAAAATCCGGATTTTGGATTAGTTTCATTAAATATAACAAGACATGATGCAAATAAACATTTAGCTCAAGCCGTGGTTGGGGATGCAAAAGTTTCATTAATCGAACTTTCAAATGCTTTAGGAAGTTGGAAAGCAAATGATGATTGGTATAAAAAGTCTAGAGATGAATTAAAATCCTGGAATGAATACGTTGATAAAGAAAGTGGTCCAACAAATCAAAAATTACCAAGCTATGCTCATGCAGTTGGTGCAATTTATAGAAATTCAGATCCCTCGGATATTGCTGTAACAGCAGCAGGTGGTTTGGTTGGAGAAGTGGTTCAAGTTTGGAGACCAAGAGAATTAAATACTCATGAAACAGAGTGGGGATTTAGTTGTATGAGTTATGAAATTTCTGGAGCTCTCGGGATTAAAATGGCCAATCCAAATAAAGATGTAATTGCATTCGTTGGAGACGGTTCATACTTATTATATAATTCTGATATTTATTCCTCGGTTATAACAAATAATAAATTAATCATCATCGTCTGTGACAATGGTGGTCACGCTGTAATTAATAGACTTCAACTCTTTAAAGGTGGAAAAGAATATAATTGTTTACTAGAAAGTTCTAATACACCAAATCTAGTTGGTGTTGATTTTGCTAAACATGCAGAAAGCATGGGAGCTAAATCTGAGCAAGTAAACTCTATTTCCGAATTAGAAGAAGCATTTAAAAGAGCAAAAAAATCTGATGTGACCTATGTTATTTCAATTAAAACTCATTCATATCAATGGCTAGAGGGATCAGCTTACTGGGAAAGTCCAACATTAGAAATTCCAAACACCAAAGAAAATGAAGAGGCTTTAAAATTACATAAAGAGGGAAAAGCTAAACAAAGACAAGGTGTATAAATCAACTAAATGAATAAAGTTTTTAAAGTTGGATTGATAGGTTGTGGTCATATAGCTGAAACTTATTTTAGAGCCCATAAGTATTTTAATAACTTCAAAATTATCAAATGTGCAGATGTAAAGAGTGAAGCAGCAAAAAAGTGTGCTAAGACCTATAGAATCCAAGCTGTGTCTGTAAATGAATTGTTAAAGGATAAAAGAGTAGAGATCATTTTAAATTTAACACCACCAAAAGTTCATTATCAAATTGCAAAAAAATCTTTATTAAATGGAAAACATGTTTATTCAGAAAAACCTTTGGCTATTAATCTCAAAGATGGAAAAGAATTACTAAAAATTTCAAAAAGAAAAAAATTATATTTAGGAAATGCTCCAGATACATTTTTAGGTGGTGGTAATCAAAAATCTAAAGAATTGTTAGAAAATAAGAACATTGGAAAGGTAAATTTAGGAAATGCAATTTTTGCCTTTCCCGGTGTTCAATCTTATCATCCTAATCCTGAGCCATGGTTTGCTAAAAAAGAAGGGGGACCAGTTATTGATATGGGTCCATATTATCTTACTGCTTTAGTAAATTTACTTGGACCAGCTAAAGAAGTTAAAGCCGCAAGTTTAATGAGAGGAGCTAGTTTTAGAACAATTGGTATTGGACCAAAAAAAGGAAAAAAAATTAAAGTAGAATGTCCGACAACATATTTTACAACTATAATCTTTAAAAATGGAAGTATTATTAGATTAACTCTTTCTTTTGACGTTATTGCCCATCAAAGAAATCATATAGAACTTTATGGCACTAAAGGATCAATGATCGTCCCTGATCCAAATATGTTTGGTGGATCAGTTTTTGTTTGTAAAAAATTAGGTAATCCTTGGAAAGAATTTAAGACAAATCATATGAAATTAGGAAGAATAAATATCAGAACTCAAAGTTCTAGAGCAAATGAGTCTCCAACAAATGCTAATTATAGAGGAGTAGGACTAGCAGAAATGGCTTATTGTATTGATAAAAAAAGAATTCACCGATGTAACGGCGAGGTATCATTACATGTTCTTGATTTAATTCAATCAACTATGAACTCTGCAAAAACTAATAAGGCAGTTAAATTAACTACTTCATGCAAAATACCAAAATTGTTTACCTATAAAGAAATTCAAAAAATAATGAGATAATTTATGCAAATAGGGATTGATCTTGGAGCTAGTAAAATAGAATATGTTTTGTTAGATGATAGTGGCAATGAACATCACAGAGAAAGAATAGAGGTTCCAAAAGATTATAAAAAAACTTTAACAGTCATAAAAAAAATAGTAATTGATTTAGAAAAAAAAGCTGGAAAAGAGTTGCCTGTAGGTGTTTGTCATCCAGGTATTCATTCTATTCAAACTGGATTAGTTAAAAATGCGCCAAACTCTTTTTGGATTAACGGTAAACCTCTACAGAGAGATTTAAGAGCAGAAATTGGTAAAGAAATTTATTGTGAAAATGACGCTAATTGTTTTGCTCTATCTGAGGCAATCGATGGATCTGGAAAACATTATAAGATTGTTTTTGGAGTAATTTTAGGCTCTGGTGTTGGTGGTGGATTAGTTATTGATAAAAGAATAGTAAATGGACCAAATGGGATAACTGGAGAGTGGGGACATAATCAAATTCCAAGTGTTTGTATTGATGGAATTCAAATAAAAAAAACAAACTTAAGAGCTGGGGAAATTGAAAATTATGTTGCTGGTTTAGGAATTTCTAGAGCATTTAAAAATAAATTTAAAAAAGATTTACCTGCTCAGAAAATTTTTGAAATGTACAGAAAACTTGATTTAGATGCAGAAAAACTAATTGATAATTATAAAGATCAACTAGCGATGTCGTTAGCAACTGTTGTAAATATCATAGACCCAGATGTATTTGTTTTTGGAGGTGGTGTTTCAAATGAAATTGATTTTTTAGATGAGATTAAACAAAAAATGAAAAAATTTGTCGCTGGAGGCGAATTCGAGGGAACATTTTTAAAACCAAAATTTGGAGATGCTAGTGGTGTCAGAGGTGCGGCGAGATTAGCAAGAACAACAAATTACTAAATAAGTTTATTATTTGCATATCATCAAGTTGAAATAATAAATGATTTATCCTATTATTAAATTGAAGGAGTAAAAATAATGAAATTATGTAGAATTGGTAATATTGGAAATGAAAAACCAGCATTAATCGATAATGAAAATAATTACAGAGATTTATCATCTGTAATAGATGATTTAAATCCAGAGACATTAAATTTTGATACAATTGAAAAAATTAAGAATACTGAAATTTCAGCTTTGCCAAAATTGGATTCCAAATTAAGAATAGGCGCTTGTGTTTCAAAACCAGCTAAATTTATTGGAATAGGATTAAACTTTAAAGATCATGCTGAAGAACAAAATTTACCAATTCCAAAAGAACCGATAATTTTTTCAAAGTTTACTAGTTGTATTACTGGACCTAACGATCCAATCATTGTCCCAAAAGGATCTAATCATACAGATTGGGAGGTTGAATTAGGTTTTGTGATTGGAAAAAAAGCAATAAATGTTAGCGTTGAAAATGCATTAGATCATGTTCTTGGTTTTTTTCTTGTTAATGATGTTAGTGAGAGAAACTTTCAAAAAAATAAAGGTTTAACCTGGGACAAATGAAAAGGTTTTGATACTTTTGGCCCCATAGGTCCTTATATAGTTACAACAGATGAACTACCTGATTTTCAG
>LUMQ01000197.1_pt1 | contig 16521 bp, 16 predicted proteins | sample 729621 | NCBI WGS metagenome assembly LUMQ01 (sample SAMN03860259, study PRJNA289734) | marine metagenome | biome: seawater column; feature: ocean; material: water; isolation source: Red Sea water column Station 12 - depth 25m | place: Saudi Arabia: Red Sea | collected 2011-10-15 | depth 25 m | reverse complement strand
TTCTTTAGAAAATTCTCCAGTCTTGAAAGAGGCATCCTATTCTTCTCTAATTACAGATTCTGTCTAAGTTTATTTATTCAATGAATTATACCAGAATGACAGAACAAATCTTTCCGCACTCTCAACCTTATTTACATAGTGAAGATAATGTGAGTTTGAAAAGATTATGAGCTTTCCTGGCTCTGGTTTGACTTCAAAATTTTCAAAACAAGTGTGTCCGCCAGAGAAATTATTATTTAGATATAACATTGCAGCGAACATATCTGGATTATGCACATTGTTATCATCTACATGTGGTTTCATAAACGTGCCGATTGGCCATCTCACCACTCCTACATAATCTAAATTAGCATCTGAATCAAAATTTTTACAAATACTATTTACTCTAGTTACAACTTCATCATCTAAAGAAGGAGCAGTGGGATCAACATCTCCACCATAGTATGAAGCTCCATGATTTTTCCATTCAACAATAGTTGAGTAAGTGTCTTCACTGTTAGAATTAATTTTCTCTTCTTTATTTGCAAGAGATAAATCAATAAATCTTTGACACTCATCAAGAGAAATAAAATTCTCTTCAATATATATCAGTTTCTTCATTGATTATACCATATACTAAGAGCAAATCTTTCACCATTTACAACCTTACTAACTGAATGTTCGTATATAGAATTTGAGAAGATAAGTAACTTACCTGTTTCTGGTTTTATCTCACACTCATTAAAACAAGTATGACCACCATCAAAATCATCATTCAAGTAAAGAACTGCTGCAAATAAATCTGGTTCTTGATTAGGCCTATGTGGATCGATATGAGGTCTCATGAAAGTGCCAGAAGGCCATCTTACCACACCAGCATAATCTATAATCACCCTTGAATCAAATGTCTTACAAACATTTGTCACTTTATCAACAGCGTTATTCTTTTGTGATTCAAAGTATATTCCGTCAAGAGTTGTTAGGTATGTATCACCACCTCGACTCTCACCACCATAAGGCATCTCATTTTGATTTGACTTAGATAGTTCAATAAGTTCTTGACATTCATCGGGAGAAATAAAATTCTCCTCAGTGTAAATTATTTTTTTCAAGTGGTGATTGTGTTAGGTGGGCCAGCAAAACGAGGATCAGTATAAGTTCTCTTATCAAAATCCACTTTTTCGGGATTAAAGTTTGGATCTGGATAATCCTCCCAACTGTCGCCCTCATATTCAACAATCAGAGGGTTGATATCTTTTCTTTCACCATACACATGATAGAAACAATCAATAGTCGATAGATCAGTAATCAAATCAGTATTAGTTGAATCCTCTGCAATAACGATGAATTCATTATTAAACTCTTGAATTACAAGATTTTGATTTGATCCAATTGGTTGCAACTGAACAGTGATACTATCTTCATGAACTAAATCCTTCCAATAGTATGGCAATTCAATTACATTTGATTCTTTTAATCTACCACGAAAGTAAACTCCTACTTCTGGGCCTTCAATACAAGCATAACGAAGACGATGACCCTTACCTTTTGTAGGATGAACTAAATCAAATGGTTTTGGTTTTGCGTCTGCAGCCGCAAATCTACCTGCAAGCCTACCTTTATTACCACAATCAGTTCTTCCACTTACATAAAGATCTCCTACAATATGAACTGCGTTTACACCAGTTTTACCATCTCCTACAAATTTACTATCACCATCAACTTTTAAAGCTAAACTTGCGTTACATCTAGGATTAAGATCAAATGGATTTTGTGATGCAGAGTTTGATGCTATGTTCATCACCGCTTCATAACCTGGCGAGGCAGCAGTATCTCCAACATAAACTGGGCCATTTAATACCGCAGTTCCTGTAGGAGAAGTGTCGGGTGGAACATAAGAAACATCATTTGTTCCTACAACTATCTTATCTGTTTGAGTTTTTGAGATGTTCATTCTAAATTGATGGTGGTGTAATTGTTGTTGCAGCCTTAAGAACTTCAGCCATCACTCCGTAATTTATATCAGCGAATGATGAGGCCATTGCAAATCCATACTTAAGTTCCATGAAACCTTTACTTATTATATTAGTAGTATTATCCGCTTTTATCAAGATCTTCTCACCTTGAAGTCGAACATCGGGTGCATCTATAGTAGCAACTCTATTTGCTTTTGCAAGAAACTGTCCATCCTGTCCGCCGCCAACAGCTTCAAAATTAATGTTTCTCGCTCTAAATGTGATGTCTCCATTTTCAACATCAAAAAGAATATCACCTTTTTTGCATTTTATAATTTTTGCTGGAAGTTGACTAATATCGCCAGGGCTTCTAACTTTTAGTCCTTCACCAAGAACTTCCATTGAACATCCTGGCGTGTATAGAACTGCTTTACCTGTGCCAGGCCCTTTACCAGTGCTACCTTGACCAGTTCCAGAATGAAATGAAAAAGATTGTGCCTCCTGTGTTTGAATCTCATACAAAGTATCACCATGTATGCTACTCTGTCCACTTTGAATACAATATCTTAACTTAGCTTGTCTTTCTAAGTTTTGTTTATCTCTTGGAACTTTAGATCCGCCTTGTGGTGTAGATCTTCCTTTATTTGATTCTGTTGATCCTTGAAACGGAACAAATGGTGTTTTACTTGACATTTTATTTTGTAATACAACTAATAACAGTAACGGCTGATTGTCTCATACTCTCTGCTAGTTTAGACGCATCTTGGACTTTTGTAAAGTTTAGAACAGGAAGAAGTCTAGCTCCCACTCCACTTTCACTATTTATTGTTAAATCAGGAAGATTTGTAAATCCAAATCCACCATTAGTCACTTTTGCACCTATGATACGTCCATCTTGTATTTCTAATTCAACTTCAGCACCACCTGATCCATCACCAGATGTGCCGTCACCAATTGAAGCGACATCAAATGTTAAAGAATCACCAACGCCACCAATTTCTGAGTTAGTAACAGTAATTGTTTCATCTACAACATATCCAGAACCACCTTTTATGATAGAAACTGTTGCAGCACCGAATCCATCGATCACGATAGAAAATACTGCTCCCTTTCCAGATTCATCAGTAGTATATGTAAATACATTATATTTTCCTGGCACTCTAGTTCTATCAGGACGACTAATTGTATCTACCGCTAAAATACTACCAGTTGTCGCACCACCACTACCACCATCAACTGTGACAGTATCACCATCTTCGTAACCAAATCCAACGTTAGTTACGACTACATCTCCAAGTGATGTGACAAATGTTTGTTCTCCATCATAATTAGCATTTGGATCTGGTGTGACTTCTGTTGTAGTTAAAGTTGTAATTTGATTTCCATTTTCATCAGTCATTATGTTTCCATCTTCATCAGTCATTGGTTCAAGAGTTGTTTCTGTTGTATTTGGCAGATATCCTTGGCCTGGATCAGTGATCACAACATTTACAACACCCAACTCGGTTCCATTTGGATCAGATACATATAATCCATCAGTGTTAGGTTCACCACCAGCAGTGATGCTAAGTCCATTAAATGCAGGGACATTCGCATCAGCGCCACCAGCGCCAATACCACCAGCGCCACCAGCACCTATGGATGGTATACCACCAGCAGCACCAGCATTGACACCGCCAATTCCAGCTGCTATTGGTGGTGGTGGCAATGGAGGAAGAGGAGGAGCAACTGGTGTTGGGGATGATATTCCAGTTACCTCAAAAGTAACATTATCTTTTGGTGAGGATCCACCAAGATCCTTACCAGAAAGAGTTACGATTTCACCTTTTTGATATCCACCACCACCTCCACTAATTACTATGGAAGAAACTAACTTTTTATCATCAGTAAATACGTCAAAAAATGCTCCTTTTCCATCAATTGCACCATCTCCAGCAATATTACCAATAGTAGTTTCCTTGGTATATGGGCCCTTTCCTTTTTTAGGAACAGTAGATGTATATGGGCCTATTGAGGTAATTGATCCAGTTGGAGTTCCATCCTCCGCTGGTTCTGAGATTTGAGGTATAGGTGTGGTTAAACTTGTGTCGATATCGCCTGCACCATCACCTGTTCCACCACCAATTCCACCAACAGGTGGCGTTGCAGGGCCACCAATGGTTACAGGGAATCCTCCAGCAACTAAACCCTGACCACCATCACCATTGATGACAATTGGTTGATCTCCAACAAGTAAAGGTATGCCACCAGTTCCACCACCACTCACAGGTATTCCACCTAAACTACCGACAAGTATCGGATCTCCATCCTGTGTTGTAACTGACTGACCAGTCGGTGATGTCACAGGTATTCCACCTATACCACCAGCGTTTACAGGAAGTCCGTTTGAAGTTACTGGTAATCCTCCAACAGCACCAGCAGCGACCACTGAATTTTCAGCTATTGGCGATACAGGCCCCATAACTGCATGTCCTCCAGCTCCAAATCCTTTATCACAACTATCAAAGAATGAAAGTAATGGTGGTTCTTGAAATCCAAATCCTGGCCCATTAATTGATACACCGATAATTTGTCCAAGAGCATTTACAATTGAACTTCCACTCGCACCTTGACCACTACTACCTATGAAATCCACTCTTGGTGGGCCACATTTAAGAACATTTGTTGAACAATCTGGAGCTGATGGTTCTGCTGGAATTGCACTATCAAGAGTATCCAAAAGTCCTGCTTCTAATTTTTTGAAACCTATTTTATCAAGTATTCCACCAAAATCATCAGGGCCATTTTTTGAAACACCATTTTTAGAAGAGAATGAACTTGGTTCTGGACAATTTAATCTGTCACAATCAAGAACATTTGTAATAATGTTCGCAAACTTAATCGCTTTTGAAAAAGTATCACTTGGAGCACCTATCCCACCACCTTGAATATTATTCAACTGAGAGAACATACCACCTAACTCATTATCAATAATACCGTTAATTTGTCCAAACATATCACTTAAAAAGTTTTCGATTCCACAAACAGGAACATCTAAAACCTGTCCTATCATATTTTCTAAACTTTTTGAAAGATAGTCTGCAAGACCCTCTTGTATCTTTTCAATATTACAGAAAATAACATCAGTCAAACTTTTCGTCGCTTGACCTACAGGTGCTTGTAAACTTTTAGGTGTTTTATCTTTTAAACTTAAATTTAATTTATCTAAAGTATCTTGAATCAACCATGATCTAGCACGACGAACTAATTTTGTTGTTGAATTATGAATTCTTGCAGATGTTATTTTTATTTCGTCTTGAATGTCAACAACGCCACCATATATCGGATCAACAGCAGATCCACCTCCAATAGCTTGCAATTGTTCCATCTTCCGTGTGAAGTCTTTGATTGCGTTACTTATTTTTGATATCTCATTATCTTCGCAAGGAGTGAATTGATCTATAACAATATTTGTTGCTGCTTCTTTTTGTTCCTGTGCTGGAGTTTTGACACTCTCACCATCAGTAAAAGTTCTAACGGCTGGTGAAGCTGGTTGCCAATTTGGATTATATCTTGTTTTACCAGATCTTTGAACAACCTTTGGTGGCGTATAAGGAATAAATTCTGTATGTTTTTTACCATCGAAATCTTTATTTGATAAAAGATCTCCCACGAAAGATTGTTTAAATAAAGTTCCAAAAATTACAGGTTGTTGTGCATCATCACCATCAAAGAAAAATCCAACAACAACTTCTCCACCTTGATATTGCATTGTCTCACCAGCACCACCTACAGTCGTAGTATTTGATGGCAGAAGAACGTGTGCTAAGGGTAAATCTTTATCAGGTAAATCGTCCTCAGCTTCATGATAACCTACAATACGAACACGACATCTAAAAGTATAAATGTCTTCACCATTTTCTGATCTCTTCTTTTCTAAAGAATCTCCCCACTCTCCTTTATCTGGATCGGTCACTTGACCAATCCACCACTTCATAGGATCTTTTCCAAAAAAGTTTTGATACATTTAATTAATCGTCATAGATTAAACACTCAGGTTCATCTGGGTGTTGATCGCAAAATAGTTCTAAAGCATTTGGGTCATGATGATCCCCTGCTTCAATTTCTGACTTATGATGTTCGACATACTCTTCAAGTTCATGTAACTCCTCTTTTGCATGTCTTCTTGCTGCTGGATTCGCTTGTGGGTCATCAGCAATCTTTTTATCGTATTCAATGTGGTCTTCGATTGATTTCATTTGATTCTCCTGTTTCTTTTATTTAAGCGGTAAATAAATCTCTAATTAGATTAAGTTGAGTTGAAGATTTTCCATCTTCCATCACATGTCTCAGTTCTGAAATTAAATACTTTCCACTGATGTCATTATCCTTTTCCTTTCCAAATCTATCTGTGGTGTCTTTTTTTGTTTCCGATTTAAGAGGAAATTGAACTTCAATTACCTGACCAGCTCTTAACTCAGGATTTATTGGAACTGATATATTTAAAGACTGAGAAAATAGTAAGTTATTCCTAATATAGGATAAATTTTGATAAACGGCAAGCTCATTTCTTTTCTCAACTTCTTTTTTTGTTGCTCCAGACTGTAAGGCTCCCTGATCTAATATTCTAAACATCATTCGAGTTGGTTTGTCTTTTAATGTATCTATCACCTTCAAAGGTTTTTTTGATTTAAACTCAGAAACATTAAAGTCAATCACCTCATGAGCTTCATTTTGAAGATCTATGTATATTGTTTTATTTGAATACATTCCCATTCTTGCGTTCATACCAACATCATTTGATTGATTTAATCTACTCTCTATGATTCTAAGATCAGTTTCCGTTGGACGATCTGGTTTTTGATATAAAAATTCTGGATCCTGTTTTAATAAATTTTCAACTGATTTAAAATGATAACCATCTCGATTCTCAAAAAATAAAAAACCAAAATTCCTAGAGGATGCTTGTGCTTTTGGACATAACCATTGAATAGTCTCAAAAGGCCTTTTTAAATTACCAACAAAGGAATATTTATTCACAGCATCATCTGATTTTATTTCTTTTTTGGTTTGAATGCCTTTTGGTTCAGTCTGTAGTAATTCTTTAACAATCTGTGTGACGTTTCCTGTAAACTTTTTATTGACTCTACAAGTTTCATTAACCAATGATTCATCTGAAACAAATTCTAAAGTCGCTGTTTGTTTATTTGTAGAAGTCACAACGTCTCGAACAGAGTTCAGAACCAACTTTTGTTTTTTTGACTCAATTTTAAATTTTTGATCAAAATCAGGTATGATCACTTCTAAATCTATCATCTCTCCACCAGTAATTCCTTCTTGACTGACCATCTGGTCGATATCAATAAAAGAAACAGTCATAGATATGGACGGGCTTGTCACACTTTCATAATAATTAATGGAAGGATTTCCACGAGTTATGTCATAGTCCTCCTCCAAAGAGGATCCGTTTGCAACCAACTGACATTTAGAAATAAAATAACTACCTTTGTAACTCATAATATTATCCTATTGACAATTGTTTATTTGATATCATATTAATAAAACTCACAGAACTCATGGTGGATGCAACTGTTGTTGTATCAACATTTGATGGTTGTGCAGGCGCAACAACAGGATCATTTGCATTTATTGGTTGTGGTTGATTATTACCCATTGGCACAGGTAGTAAAGCAATATTACTGCCTTGAGTTGAGGTTGGTGGTGTAAAAATACTCTGAGATAATTTATCCGTTTTACTTTCTACCACAGGTGTAACAGCACCCGTTTTCATGAGATATTCTGCACTCTTTTTAAGTTCTTCATCATAACCTTTATCACCTTTCCTCAAAGTTCTACCATCTGGAGTCTCTATTATAGGAGGAGGGGATTCGTCAAAGTCATAAAAATCTGGATCACTGAACTCATCATAAGTGTCAAACTTTATATTATTCTTTTTAAGTTTATCTTTCTTATTAACTCCCATTTGATCAAAATCAAATTTATCACGAGTTACAGCATCTAGAATGCCCATTCCGATCCTTGGTAGTCCGAACTGTTTACCTCCCATTCTGTCAAGATCAGTAATGTTTCCAGTCATATGATCAATTAAACCAGCAGCGAGTCTTGGAGCACCCATCATTTTTCCACCTCTTCGATCAAGATCAAGAACATTACCAGTCATATAATCAATTGACCCAGTAAGACCTCTAGCTAAACCTGTTGGTTTTCCACCTCTACGATCCAAATCAGTCAATCCTAAAGTTGCAGCATCTACAAGACCAGTCATACCTCTCATCAATCCAGTTGGTTTTCCACCTTTTCGATCAAAATCAGTAATATTGCCAGTCATGGCATCGATGAGTCCGCCACCAAATATTCCTCCACCTCTTCGATCAAAATCAGTTATGTTACCAGTAAGTCTATCTGCGACTCCACCAAGCACTCCAAATAAACCTCTTTTGTCTTCTTTTACGGTAGGTTTTGTAGTGGTTTTAGTAAAATTAAAAGGCCTAGACTGACTCATACTAATTGGATCATCAAGTTTTCTAAGTGATTCTATTTTTTTTACACCTAAGTTCGGAAGCAAACCACGGTGTTGCATAGTTTTTAATTCTAAATCAGATAAACCATCACTAACGTCAATCTTTCCCTCAATTAATCCTTCATTCTGTTTCTTATCTTTTAAATTGTTAGCAATTTTAATACCTCCAGCTAATGCTCCGAAGCCTGGTATCATTCCTAAAGCTATGTTCTTTGGATCTATTCCACCCTGTTTTTCCTCTTTTGATTTTCTACCAATTTTTTTTAAAAGTCCACCATCACTTCTTTTATCAAAGTCAAACAAATTGCCAGTCATCATATCTGCAACTCCACCAGCAACACGAGCACCAGCCATAGCAGTTTTTCTTAGGAATCCACCACCACTTCTCTTGTCAAAATCAAACATATGACCTGTTGCGATATCAGCAGCACCTCCAATAGCACGTTTAATTCCACCAAATAATCCACCACCTGTCCTACCTTTACCTCCTACAGTAGTTTTACCATCTATACTTTTATTAAAACCTTTTAATCTAACTCTACCTTCTTTATCAGTGTAGATAGCTTCCTCTGGAAATCCATTCAAAATCAATATTCTTTTCTCTACTTCATTAGCCTCAGGTGAGTTATAACCATGTATTTCTCTTTGAAGATCTAATTCCTCTTCAGCCTTATAAATGTCATAATCTGTTTGAGACATATCGCCAGATACAACTTTACCTCCTCTCACAGTAGCTTTAGTAGCATAACCACCATCATTATATCCCTTCAATACATAATCGGTTGGTTTATTAGTTGCACCAACTGAAGAATTAAGACCTTTTAAAGTATCAACACCAATTTTTTTTACAGCGTCTTTTGACATGACAAACTCGCCAGGAGTTAATAAAGCAGGCTCACTATCTTTTACTGAACCACCTTTATTATATCCTTGTATCAAAGGACTCACAGCTGCACCTGTCTCTAATTGAGTTCCAGTTCCTAAATCACTAAAGAATGTATTATCAACTCCTAACTTTCCTCTGTATTGATCTCCTTCTTCAAAAAATTCACCACTTCTAAATTCTGTTCTTCCACCTACAAATGCAGCAGCCTCTTTATTCATTTTTTGATCTTGTAAATCAAGAACAGTTTGATCATACAGAGATTCTATATCTTCCATAGATCTATCATCCTCTCTCTTATCATAATATGATTTCATCGCAGCAATAGCTGACTCTCTATCTTTGACATTCATGAATTCATCGGACACCGCTGTATCTGGGCCCTCATCAACATTAGGATCTATGTATGTTGGTTGATATTGACCATCTCTTAAAAGAATATCAGAGATTGTGGGTTCTGGAAATCCAGAGCCAGTATTTTTAAAAGAAGATTGCGTATAATCTGTAATTGCAGTTGTTCCAGGCCCATCAGCTATATCTTTTTTAACTTCATTCACACGATTATAAATTGACTGTGCGACATCTACTCTCGCTTGAGGATCTCCACCTTCCAATGCAGATACAGCAGTTAAGAGAGAAAAATCTGGTGTATTAGTATCCTCCACCTCAAATGGATTTTCATTTACTCCACTAGCAGCAGCATTTATTCCTTCTAAAGTCTCAACACCAACTTTTTCTACAGCGTCTTTTGTTACAACAAACTCGCCAGGAGTCACCATGGCAATCTCACTATCCTCATTATTATTAGAGATATTGTTATCAGTATCTAATACTTTACCACCATCATAAAATTTTTGTATGTTTTGTTCTTCTGTTCCCTTTTCAGTTACATCTTTTTTAAAAATTGGATCTATTGAATCAAGTTGAGAGGATATTGGATTAAGAAAAGTATTGAGACCTCTAGCCACATAGAAAGCAGCGAATCCTGCTATCATTTGTATAATATTTGGATTTTGAAGAGCTCTAGAAATTATATTTTCACCAACACCACCAGATTTAGTTTCAGTTTCAGTTTCATCATCAGATACATCTTCTTCAGTATCATCAGTGTCAAATGTTCCTCTAACTCTTTTAAATCTTCTCTCTTTTTGTTCTTGATCTTCCTCGGAAAATAGTCTATCCTTTTCTTCGTCTTTTTCAATTGTAATATATTCTTTTATCTCTTTTATTTCTACTAAGACATCATCAAGACTCTGAGTTAAAGCTTGAATCAAAGCTTTGTTTTCATTAATCGCATCCAGATTAACATTAGTTTTTTCAAAAGCACGATTAGCCACCTTCTCAACCGACACGATTGATTCAAAGAAATTACTTAGAGTAATTTTTTTTCTAGGTTGTTCTAATTCCTCTTCATCCATACTTTTGGACACCCTCTTTTTGTTGTCTCTTTAGATTTTCCTTCTCAATATAGTCTGAAATAAGAGTTACATAAATGTCTCTTTCCCAAGGCATCATATTTTCGAGCTCCGTCAGGCTATATTTATGGTATTGCATGAGAGCGAAATTGATACGGTAATAGGATTCAAGATCCTCTCTTGCAATACTTAACCGAAAAAATCGGCTAGACCCTCCAGAACGATACTACTTTTTTCTTTTGTATTTGGATTGATTACCTCAATAGTGTGAGATAACTTAGGCATTGTTGCAAAAAACTTCTCAACTTTCTTATATTGTTTTGAATTTAACTGTTCAACAAACTTAACTCTCTCAGCTGACGTAAATTCTTTAGCTTCCCATGCATCCTCCTCTGTAAAAACAGTATCCATGCAATCAGCTACCACTTTTAAAGTTTTATCAACCATAGTTTCTGGATCATCATTCATGTCAAAATTATTTTTAACAAACTGATTTAATGATGGATATTTCATTCTCATGGTCATATTATCATCAATAACAATATCAGTTGTGTGATCTTCTGGTTTGACAACTTTAATCTCATCCACATATATTGTGACTGGAACTGTTGTTTTCTTATCATCAGGACAAGTGACTGTCATTTTAATATCTTCACCAATTGATTTTGCACGAATATTCAAAAATACATATTCAATGTCAAATGTTGGAAGATCATCAACTTTTATTCCTCTTGTCAAAATGCATTTTTTTAAAACATCTTGAACTGCGTTTGTGATTTCATCTTGATCTTTTGATTCTAATGCTAAAATTAAAATCTTTTCTTCTTTAACAAGAAATGGACGATATTTAATTTTTTTATTAGACGATGGTAATTTCAACTCATATGTGGGAGTTTCAATTGTTGGTAATGGCATAATGCTGTATTCAGTAATTTATTTAGTAGAGACCACCTTGTCTTCTAGTTGTAGTTCCTAAAGGTAATCCACCTTGGCCACCTCTTGGTTTTAGTTGACTTTTTAACTCTGGATTGGATGGTAAAAACTCACCGTTTATTGGTATTTGATGAGTATCACTGTAACCAAAATCAGTGAAGAATCTATCATACGCAAACTTCACACTACATTTTAACACATTTGAATCGCCATAGGCAACTCTCATTGATGTTAAATCAACAGGCCATACATTCACAAACTCATAAGTTGATAGTTTAGATTGATAATCTGGTTTTGGGCCTAATGGGTCAGGCTCTACAAAAGTATCTCTCTCAAATTTAGTAAGATGAATTATCTCTTTATAATCTTCTGGATAATTAAAACGTCCATAGGCATTTAAGTCTCTCTTATTTGTAGCAATTGGATTGATATATGTCATCCATTTTTCTAAAACTTCTAAAATAACCATATCTGCATCAACATAGAAGGTCAAGTTAAGAGGTGGGAAAGTTCTAAGATTTGGAAACTCCTCTATAATACCTTGATGATGTCCAGTTGCAAGATCTGTTTGAAAGCTTGTGCCTGGAATCTCAGCTTGTGTGCATAATATTGACATTTTATCTGTGTATCTTCTACCTTGTGATCTTTTATCTTCTGGAGCAAGTCTTCTACTACCAGAGTAGACATTGCCTCTGCCTCTACCTCCGAAAAGAAAACCATCACTTTCTAACCATATATCAGCTTTACCAAAGGAAAAAGTAACTTGATAGAATGTATCAATAGACGGCCGTGCGACACTATCTCTGATATCCGTCATATCACCTTGAAATATATCAGATCTTCTTGGGAATATACTTTTACTAGACACGATAAATAAATTTGGGTTGTTATTACTATATATGAGCTATAAAGGAATATATAAGCCTTCTAATCCTCGAAAATACAAAGGCGATCAATCTAATATTATTTATAGGTCTCTTTGGGAGCGAAAATTCATGAATTATTGCGATTTAAACGAAAATATTCTTGAATGGGCATCTGAAGAGTTCTGGATCCCTTATCTAGATCCAACAACAAATCGTGTTCGCAGATATTTCCCTGATTTTTTTATTAAATATAAGGACAAAGAGAGTAATATTCGTAGATCAGTAATTGAAGTGAAGCCAATGAGAGAAACACTACAACCAAAGGCAACAAAAGGAAAATCAAGAAAAACACTAATTAACGAATCCGTCACATATGCTAAAAATCAAGCAAAGTGGAAAGCAGCGAGAGAATTTTGTGCAGATCGTAAACTAGAGTTTAAAATCATGACTGAGAAAGAGTTAGGTATCAGATGAGTATTCTTCAAAACATACTGAATAAAGCTAGTGGTCAAGTCAATGAGGATTTCTTTCGTAGTCAATTAATTGAAGAACTTGGATCTACAAACTTTGAAACTGATTATGCAGACACTGCTGGATTTGCGCCTGGCGAATTATATTTTTTTAATTATGAAGCTCAAACAAAACAACCATATTATGATCAATATCCACTCTCATATATAATTGAAATGAGAACTGGTGGATTTTTAGGTTGTAATCTTCATTATGTTCAATTAACCCAAAGAGAAGAACTTGCAATAAGCTTACTAAATAACTCTGCTCAAGGTGCTGTTGCGGTTCCTCAAAGAACTCTACATAAATACCTATACGCTGGTGTCAGAGGTCAACCATATCGCATTCCCAATAGTGAATGGTCAGATGTAGCACAATTACCAACCGAGAGATTCGTTGATAAGAGGGGAATTAGTGTCCCACGAAGCAGAATTTACAACAAAAACTAATGGCAAGCAAAAAAAGTAAACCATATTCAGTAGGCAACTCAAATTACTCTTTCGAGTTTGATAGTGATGGAAAATTGTTGGGCATAAAAAAAGAAGATGCAAATGGAAATTATAAACCTGTAGATCCAACCAGTTCTGAATTTAAAGGATTACAAGATAGTCCTCAAGCATTAGATGCATATAACGTTAACAAACACAAGGGGAATACTGATCTTTATGAAGATGAAGTAGAGCAAAGTCCAGATTTACTTAAAAAACAAGGATATGATAATGATAAGAAGAAATCTGATAATCAGGGATCTATAGACAATGATTTGATAGGTCAATCTGTAGCACCCAAACCCAGTTCAGCAGATGTATATAAAAAAGGATCTGAGTATTCTAGGGCTAAAGAACAAGGTAAAGAGGTCTATGCATATCCTTTTGATTTAAACACAGATCAGGATCATTTAAAAATTATAAAATATAATTATGTTAGACCTAATATAAATCAAAGTAAACCAAACATATCTGGAGATCCTACTTCAAATACTGCTGGTGATAGTGTCAAAGGCAGCATATATGGTGGTGCAGTATTATTACCGATGCCAAAAGTGGTTGACGTAAATGGTGCTGAATGGGGTCGAGATACAATAAATGCGTTTGGACTTGCAGCTCTACAAACAGGAAAGACGGTGGCTAATCTTTTAGGAGCAACACCAGGCTTAAATAATGAAGATAAACAAGAACAAGAGGTATTGAGAAAGGCTTTAAAAGATAGTGGTCAAATTACGGATAAACAACTTCAAAATTTTACAAAAGCACTTGGGGAAGCTGGTGCAACAACTGTTACGACTGGGGCAGCTGGTGCAGCAGCGGGTTTATTAGGAACCAATCTTAGTCCAGACACTGTTCTTGCACGAACTGGTGGTGTAGTTTTAAATCCAAATGCAGAAATGTTATTTCAAGGGCCTGTTATAAGAGATTTTAGTTTTAGTTTTAAAATGATTGCAAGAAGTCAAAAAGAAGGTGAAACAATAAGAAAAATAATTAAGTTTTTCAAAAAAGGCATGGCTCCAAAATTTAGAAACGTGGTTCTCATCAAAGCTCCTGATATCTTTATTTTAGATTATCGAAATGGTGCTGGAACATTAAATACGGTAAATAAATTTAATCCAGGCGGTCTTGCATTAACAACACTAAATGTTGATTATGCTCCAAGTGGATATTGGTCTGCATATCGGGATTCACAACCTGTCGCAGTTAAAATGGATATGACATTTACTGAGTTAAGACCAATATATGAACAAGACCAAACAGATGATGATTCAAATAGTGGTTTAGATAGTGTAGGATACTAACATGACATACTCAGGTTCATCAAATTCATATTTCAGAAAAGTCCCAAATCTTGATTATCCCTCTTTGGCGAATAATCGAACTTCTGCTTATGATTTTCAAACTGTTAAAAATTTATTTAAAAGGGCAGTTATTCGTGATGACATTTTTAATGAAATCACAGCGTTTACGAAATATTCTGTAGAAGGTGATGAAAGACCAGATCAAGTTGCAGCTAATTTCTATGGAGACTCTGCACTTGATTGGGTGATATTAACAACAAATAATATTGTTCATGTAAGAGATGAATGGCCAATGGGAAATAGTGATTTTTTAAATTATCTTAATTCAAAATACACAGAATCAGAATTATCAAATATTCATCACTACGAAACTGAAATATTAAGAGATTCAAGAGGAAGATTAATTCAACCAGAGGGTCTTAAAGTTCCAGAGGGTCACTCAGTAACCTTTTTAGACAATGGCGTTTTGAGAACTGAATCAAAACTAAAATCATACACTTTTTTACAACATGAAGTTGATATGAATGATGAAAAGAGAAATATTAGCATTTTAAAACGAGGGTATCTAAGTTTATTTTTAGACAATGTAGAGGAAATTATGGAATATAAAGAATCAAGTCAATATATCAGTGATAATTTGAAAAAAACAGAAAATCCAAGACTTATTTCTCCATAAAAAAAGAGGTCGTAAAAACGACCTCTGGCGTAAAAAATGGCCCGAAATTTTTTTCGGGTCTTTTTGTATTTTAAAAGCGATTTTTAGCCACCGTCTAGATCGCAACCAATAGTGCCTCCAACCACAGCACCTAAAGGAATTGCCCACCAACGACCATCACCTCTGGACATTGCAGCGCCAGCACCACCGCCTAGTAATGCACCAGCAATTTTTCCATCAGAACAATCATTGTTATCATATTCAATGGTTGTTTCTCTTCGATACGCATGATTATGTTGACAAGGAACTTCGACAGTTTCTTCCCAAGATCTTACATGACCTGGCGAAGAGGATGTGCCAGGCACATACTCTTCTCTATATTCACTTCGATAACATTTTCTCTCATGTGAATATCCAGCTTGATATTCATCTGCAAGAACTGAAACTGGAGTTAATGCGATCAATGATGCAAGTAGAACTTTCATGATTAAGACTCAGCTAGTTTTGCGAAGTAACTTAGTGCATCCTCTTCATCCTCATCTGTATTCACAGAGGATGGAGTTGTGTCAACAACAGCACGACCTTCACTTAAGTCCTCTAAGTTATTATCTTCATCAATAACTTCGGGGTCTTGTCTTTTTGGTGCAACAGTTAGACCAAGAACATAATCAAGTCTCTTCTTGAGATCTTCATATGATTTGAACTGATCTGGAGCAACAATCTCAGAAAGTGAGAATTCTTGTTTCCAAACTGCCTCCATTGCATCGTCATCATCTAGAAGTGGAGCAGGAGCAGCAAACTCAGATGAGTCATAGTTCCAATACCCAGCAACCTTTTTGATTTTGATTTTGAAGTTTGCACCAGCCCAGAAATCAAATGGGTTGATTGCCTGTTCATCTTCAAACTCAGGTTGCATTGCAGCAGTTATCTTATCAAAGATTTTCTTTCCGTATCTAAACAAGAATACTTTACCTTCATTCGCTGGGTTTGAAGGGTCTTTAACAACATAAACGTTA
>LUMQ01001106.1_pt1 | contig 16553 bp, 27 predicted proteins | sample 729621 | NCBI WGS metagenome assembly LUMQ01 (sample SAMN03860259, study PRJNA289734) | marine metagenome | biome: seawater column; feature: ocean; material: water; isolation source: Red Sea water column Station 12 - depth 25m | place: Saudi Arabia: Red Sea | collected 2011-10-15 | depth 25 m | reverse complement strand
TTACTTAAAAAATCTTTTTTTAAATCTTTTTATAAGGTTAGGTTTATTCCTTACTCTTTTAACCACATTTTCTGCTTCTAGTTCTACCAACCTACCAAGAATAGAAGCAAGAAAAACATCTTGATGCATTTGGTGTCTTACTAAATGTGTACAGTATCTTTTTATATTGTCATAGTCTTGACTTTGCATAATTTCTCTACAACGCATTTCGACAGATAATTGCAACTCTGCTGGTGCTTCTTCTATCTCTATGTTGAGAAATTTTTTTACGTTCATTTACTTGGAAATAATTGTTTTTCAAGAATGTCAACAGCCCTATCATCAAGAGTATTAGTTGTTTGTTTACAAATAGCTCTTAATAAATCAACTACAAGACGTTTTACAGTAGTAGTTGTAAGAAAGGTCATTAAGATTGGTTTTAAAATTTTAATCATAATTTATTGTGTTACTTTCCAAACATAACAGTATTTGCTAAATTTGGCACATACTACCCTTAAGCGGTGGTCATCTCGTCTTTATTCTGGGTAGTATTTTATGACAGAAGAACAAGAAGAAAAAGAAGGTACTGATTGGGCAGAAATCTTTGGTCATGCTGTCCGATTTATGATTCTTTGCTGGTCTTTGGCAATGATGACTCTCGGATATATGGACAAGATTCGTAATGATGGTGCGTTTTTGGCCGGCTTAACCAGTGGGGTTTTAGGCAGCTATGGTATCTCCGTTAACAAAAAGAAACCTACAAACGCTGCTAAGATAGTAGATAACAAGGACACAAATGTAGGAATCAAATGAAAAAATTATTTGCTTTGTTATTGTTTTTCCCATCAGCTGCATTTGCTGATATAAAACAGGAATTTGTTACATCAGCACAAATAACTGTTGATATGCCATATGTGGTTACAAATAAGGTTGGAACTACATATTCATTAAGTGGTAATAATATTACACCATCTGTAACTGTAGGAGATACAACAACATCTGGAAAGATTGGAGGGATCAATGTTGGCAGTTTATCTGACGGGGTGCCAGCAATGATTCAAACAGATACATCAATAACAACTGCTGGTTCTTCCTTTAGCAAAACAGAATCTGTAATTATGGGAGATGCTACACCATCTGCCGTAACTCCTAGTTCGGGCATTGCATCATTACCAGTATTAGGTGGACAAACTACTATTGGTTCAGGCGGTACAGCTGGCTCACTTGCTTTAACGTCATTGAGTTCTGGTGTTCACACCTGTACTGCTGGTGGTTCGGGTACAAGTTGTATCGGATCTACAAAAGTAACAATTACAATAGATTGAATGTTATTAGCATTAGTTTCTGCTTTATTAGCAATTTTAATTTATGGCACTTGTTCTTTTGCATTATATAAAATTTTCATTTATAGGAATAATAGTTATATGGATAGATTTCGCAAACGCAACACCTGTGGTTCCACAGTTTCGCTCAGGGTCACAAACCACCTCATCAACAAGTCAAAGTGTTATAAATGAAACGATTACATCATATCAATACAGAACTGGTTACTCATATGCAGCAAGTGGACATAATATCGAAGCTGAAACAGGATATATCAACCCTACTGCTACAACTCAAAGCACCCAAACAGTTGGAGGAGTAAATTTTAGTTGGACAAGTCCAAACCTAGAAGAAGTGCCACGTTGGAAAATTGCAACAGATGGAGCAGCTTTTTCAATTCAAGAAACATTAATAACCCCCGGATTAGACACAGTTACAAACATTACAAGAACCATAACCACATCAACAACTTCAGAAACTACAAGTACCTTTGGGCAGTAATTTTATTTTTACTGCCTATCAAAACATTTGCTAACACAACTGTCAGTTCTCCTCAATCGCAAAGTACAGGCGTTGTAAATAATAATGCCACAATGATAACCCCATCTTCACTACCTCAAAACAGGTATTCTCAAGGAATAGTTTGTACTTCGCCTAGCCTTACAATTACCCCATATTTAACAGATGCTTGGTCATTTAATCGACCTATTGAAACTGTAACGAGACAAGCCATATATGATGAAGATACTGGGGAAATAAAGTACTATCAAGAAACACCACGCTTTGAAAAAGACAACTACAATTTAAACTACGGAATAAGTATGCAGTTCAATATACCGCTCGGTAATGGTGGTAATTTATGTAAAAAAGCAGCAAAGGTAAATATAGAAGCACAAAAACTTCTTATAAAGAAAACACAATATGAAATAAGTTTGTTTAGGTTAGAGCAATGTGCCAAGCAAGCAAAACTTGGGGTTAGTTTTGTCGCTGGTAGCCCTAGTGCAGTAACTTGCCAAGATATTGTTATAACAGTACCTCCAAATCAAGTATTACCACACAAACATATAATTAAGAAGTAGACGAGCAACGGGTATTACACTCATCTACGGATATTTATTTTACTTTATTTTTTTTCTTAGTCAATTTAGTAATAATCTGTTTTACAAGAGGTTTTACAATATTAATAAGAATCGGAGTGCTAGCGGCAACCACAGCAATAGCAGCAGCATTAGTAATAGCAGGGACATTAGGAATGTATTGCTCGGTAAAGCTGGTGTCCTCATACAAAGTAATGCATTTGCTTCCATCTTCGTTTAATTTATGCCCTATGACACGTTCTAGTCTTTTATCGTTACGAAAATCCCCAACACGTTGATCTTTCTCTGGGTCAGGGCATTTTATAAAAAACTCTTTTTCTTTCTCAACTTTTTTTTGTGTAACAGGTGGTTTTGGTTCAGGTATTTCAGGATCACTAGATGTTATTGGTGTATCCTCTGACATTATTAAATTATTTGGTTGATAATTCATTGGATTGAAACTTGGAAATGGAGCATCACAAACAGTAAATACACCATTAGGGTCATCAAGTAATAAATTTCTATTTCCAGTATTTTTTATATCTCTATGTTGATATGTACAAGCTGGAACATTTATTGTTAGTGGAATTATGTCTACTGGCTTTGTAAAATCAAATATTGGTTGTATTTGTATTTCTGGTATTTGTAAATCTGGAATACTCATTAAAGAGGCATTGCAGGGTAAGTTGTTTTTGGTATCTGCAAAGGTATTTCTTCCATCATTTTTTCTTTTAAATCACCCATAAGTTTGTTTTTTAAGTCTCTTTCAAACTCAGGACTTTGCATATAGCGTATCGCAACAAAACCAAAGGCAGCCATTGACCCAGATAGCAAAAGAGACAATAATGAAGCTACTTGGCAAATTTTATTAAACATATGTTTAGAGATGCATTTTTAAAGGCACTTATGCCTGTAACTATTATAACTTTCTGCGGAATCTGTGCATTAGCACCCCTTTATGTGGGGCTGTCAATAATTTCTACCAAGGTACACCAGAACTCTCAGTAGGAGTTTTTGTTTTTGCTATTTGATCAGCAACAATTTTTTCTAAACGTGTAACTTTATCAGCACCTAAAACAGCTTTTGCCCATGCAACTGCATTTTCCTTAGTAACACTTTTATATTCTGTAAATGATGAAGAATCAGGATCAGCTATTCTTACAGAACCATAAACATAACCAGTATGTTCTCCATCAGCATCCGAAGCTGTCCAGTGAACAGTGGTAATAACATCAGATAAACTTCCGACAGTTTTTGTTACATCTAAATTTGTAACATCCCAAGTAACAGCCATGATAATAAATGTTTAGTTTTATTTTACTTTGATTCTACAGCCTGAACAACATTAAGTTTTTCTAGTTGCTTTAATGCGCCTTGATCTTCGATAATTGGTTGCATTAACTGATTTTTTTCTTGAACTTTTTGATCTATTTCTTTTTGAAGCATTTGTGCTTTTGCAATATTTAAATCAAGACGAGTTTTTGTTTCGTCATAAAGTTCTTGTGGTGTTGCCATAAAATTTATTTAATTTATCTAATTTTACTAAGCTGCTTCTAATACGGCAACTCTTGACCGTAGTGATTGCAGTTCTTTTACAAGTAATGGAACAAAACAAGCATAATCAACAGTTTTTGTTTTAAAATCATCTTCTCCTGTATGTACAGCATGAGCAAAAACAGGTTCTAATTCTTGTGCAACAAAACCATATTCTTGATGCTTACCATTACTTTTCCAATCAAACTGTCGAACCTTAATTGCATCTATTTTATTGGCAGCATCATTTGAATCTTTAATATTTTCTTTTAATCTTTCATCAGAACTGGTTGCTAAAGATGTACTTGAGTCATCGTAGTTTAAACCACCACAATAGGTACTATTATGAGTAAAAAATATACCATTAACAGCACCTGAGGCAGTTTTCCCAATAATAATTTGATTACTTCTTATCTCAACACCTATTCCTTGTGCGTTACTTACAGATTTTCCAACTAAAAAATTTCCACCTGAAGTAATTCTACATTCTTCAGTTTCATTTATTCCAAATATAATTCCTCTACTAGTTGCATTAGTATAAAAATTGACTGCTGTTCCGTCTAAAGCTATTGCTGCTGAATAACCGTTTCCACCAACTTGTAGCTGACCACTAGCACTAGAATCCATTGAAGTATCAGTATTATCATCACAACCAATTTGTCCAGAAACAAATAATGTTGTGACTGGGGTTGAAGTAGTGCCTAAAGTTAATTTTCCAGTTTCATGTAAAACCATACGAGTTCCATGATTTGAACCAAATAATAAATGGTCAGTATCGTGGTCATATTGAATAAAACCTTCCAATTCAGCATCACCTGAGGTTCCATCAGAGAAAAATATATTACCAGTGCTAGTTGTTCCCGATCTAATAGTGATTCCAGTAACAGCTGAAGTTGCAACTGTTAAATCATCTGCTGCAGCAGCACCTTCAGTAGTAGTACCAATTAGGAATCTTCCATTTGAGTCGAACCTAGCAATTTCACTTGAATTTACTCCAAACGCCAAAGCCCTAGATGTGGCATTAGTATAAAGGTGCATTGCTGTGCCATCTAATGCTATTCCACCTGAGTAGCCATTTGAAATACACTTTAACTGTCCACTAGCACTAGAATCCATTGATATATTTGTTCCTGTATTAATTTCAAGTGGCGGTGTGATAGTTACGGCATTATTGTCAATCTCAACTCTTTCAGTGCCTCCAGTGGTGACATTTAAAACATTTGAAGATGATCTGAATACTCCAGTGTCCAAATCCGACCTAAAACTGAGGCCGGGAGCGCTCGCAGTGCCATCTTCAAGAGTTAAAGTTCCGTCAAGTTGGAAAAGTTCTATCCAGCCATCATTTGCAGAATTTCGTATCTTCATTACGGCGGCTGAAGTATCAGCCCACCATTGATAAGCATATTTTGTTGCCGGCTCTGAAGAGTTTGAGTTATTACTTACGATTGCAGCAAGAGCATTATTTAAATCTGTACGAAATGCCGCCCCTGATTGGTTGGCTATAACATAATCATGTGTTGCCATTACTTAATCCTTTTAATATAAGTATATGATAGTTGATAACTTAAATATAAACATATTTACCCTCCTTTACCAAACCCTATTGCTGTATATCTAAAATTTAAATTTTTAAAATTATTACTTGAATCCCTAACCTCTACTACAAACTGTGTTCCTGTAATAGATGTAATTTTAAAATAATCACCAGTTACAGCACCTTCTAATGTAATTCCTACTGTTGGTAAAAATGCAGTGGTTGATCCCCCAAGAGAACCAGTGCCTGTGAAAAAAGGATTTTTGAAAGTTACTGTTTTTGCAGAGGTTCCTGATGCAATAAGACCATTTGTTGCATCAGTATTACCAACACTTGTTTCTGACCTCTGTTTAACACTTGCTTCATATCCAAGTTCTGTAACATTTATATTTTGTGCAGGGTCACTTGACTCTAATTCACATTTAAATTTAAATCCTCTAGCTGTATATTCGCCATTTGCAAAAGTATTAAATTGAGTAAAGTTTGCTCCATAGGTACAAGAAGTTCCGCTAGATATTGTTGCACTAGAATCTGCTGTCACTGTAAATGTACTTCCAGTAATTGTTTTTATTTCATAGTTTCCATCTGTTGCACTTCCAGAAGTAAAGTCAATAATAACTTGATCTCCGACAGAATAACCATGTCCACGTAAGTGGCTGCTGTTGAAGTTGCAGTATCTAATTGTGTTGTAGCAACAAGTAATTTTGCCCCGACATCTTCTGCTAAAGTTCCATCAAATTCAGTCCAAGTGTCAATATTAGCAGTCCTTGAATCAATAAGATCATTTGGCAAAAGTCCAGAAGTTACAAATCTTCTTTTAAGAGTAAGATTAAAAATGCCGCCCATTTCAACAACATTTTGAAATTCATAGGAACCACTTGAAGCGATAGGACCGGCAAAATCGATATTTGATAAATCATCAATATTTTGTGTTATATCATCAAACAACAATGTGCCATCTAATAATAAACCATCAAAATCTGCGTCATAAAAAGTATTTGTTTTATTACCTTGAAATGGCGGCGAATCTGTATCTTCTCTTTCTGTTAGTATTATTTGATTTGGTTGTGGGTCTGGTTGCGTAACAATTATCCTTGCCGCATTGTTTGATCTGCGTCCACCATCATCAAGAAATTTAATACTGTAAGTTCCAGTTAAAGCAGGGACTAATGTTTCGCTAATATTTCCAGAAAGTTTTGGTATTATTTCTGTTGAATTACTAAATGTTGCAACAGCAGGGTCAACCGATGGCGTATGCCTTACCGAAATAGAGCCTCCGTGGGTTACGTCAATGTCCGTTGCAGGATTAAACCTTAACCTAACAAATAAATCTGAAACAGGTTCTATTGTTAATCCTGTTGGGTCTTCTGGTAATGCAGTTTTTCCAACAGCGTTAAAAGTAAGATTGTTTGAAGTTGCAGAAAGTTGGCCTTCAATGTTGTAGCTAAAAACTTTAAACTCATAAACCCCAAGTTGACTATTTAAAATTTCAAAGTCAGGACTTGAAATTTTTGTAGAAACAAAGTTTCCATTGTTATAACGATAATTTACTTGGTAATTAATAACTCCAACAATAGGCTGAAAACTTAAAACAATTTTTGATACCGCCTGATTGTTTATAGGAACAATAGTTTCAACAGCAGAAAGGTTTGAAGGAGGTGGTTTTATTTCATTTAAAACTGATATAGTTCTTGTTGGTAATGATGAACCATCTTCAATAAAATCATATTTACTTTCAACATATGAAAGTGCTGTAATTGAAAAATTTATACCATCTTGTTCTTCAACAGTAATAACTCTAAATTTTTGCGCCTGTACTGTTGTATTTGCTAAAAGCCAAACAGTATTTACATTAGGAGTCTGGGAAAATGCAGAACTAACAGTTACAACACCTGCGGAAGTAATACTGGAAACATCTTTTGTTTCAACAGTTCCATCTGGTAAAACAACACTTAAAGTTGGAGAATTAGTGGTTGCTAAATCAGAAGCATTAGCATCATCAATAGTCATTACTGTTGTAGATGCAACAGCAGATAATCTTCCACCTCTTCTAACGCCAGCACGTACAGGGTCAGCTATATCAATAATTGCACCCGGCCTTACAACAGCACCAGCATCTATTGAAGTTGTAAAACTAACAAGTTCTGATTCATTTTGTTCTGCAAATAATATTGTTCTACCTAATCTTGCAGCTTGGCCTCTTGATGTACAAGCAAAAGCCTTTACTTGTTTTGTAATAATTCCAAACTTACTTTGTGCAGTTGTATCATCTACAACTTCAAAATCTACATCTTGGCTGTCCATATTAAAGTATGAAACAGCAACAGCAGTATGTCTTTGTTTCAAACTACTGCCAGAATAACTAAAACCTTCAGATGAAATATTGCTTAGATTAAATAAATAGCTTGCTGATTTTGGCGAATCTTGAGTGATCGTAATTGAACCAGCAGTAAAAATTGGCATACATCGCATTACACCAGCAAGTTCATTAATAAGATCAAACGCTTCACTTGATGATTGAATATTTACATTACAACTAAATCTGGCTTCCTGTCCTCCAAGCCCATCATCAACAAGAGTGTTTGCAAACTTACTGGCAGTTACAAAAGAAAATAAATCAAGATTACTGTCTGTTATATGATCTCCAAATCCATATCTTGTATTTGTAAGAACATCTAATAAAATCATTGCTGGACAAGAAGTCCAAACCGCCGCGCCCATAACGCCGTTAAAAATATAACCACTTGGATAAACAATTCGGCCTGTTGCAGAATCAACAGTTGGGGTTCCAGAACTTGAAGCGCCAGCTCCCGGAATCCTTACTTTGATACCACGAATACGGAATTTCCGGCTAGGAATAGAACTAAATTGTTCTGAATCTAATCTTATTGCGTTATAGGCGGAGTTGGCATATGTAGAAGCATCATCAATTATTTCTGAAAAACTTGTCCATTGAAATGAATTTACTGTACTGCTTTCAGTGCTATCCGCTGTAATTCTTGTAACTCGTATATCAACAGGAAAAGAACCAGTTAAATTAACTGAAAATTCTTTTTGATATGCATCAGCGGTTCTTCCAGTAACAGTATCAGTATGAACGTCTGTAAAACCACCAGAATTATATTGAACAGAAATTTTAAATTCTACTGTATCACCTAATAAGTCTCCTTTATCTGTTGCGACTTGTATTTGTGGAAATGTTATTGTAATTTTTACACGATCAACATTTGTATTCGTAATTTGTCTTGTTACTGGCGAAGATGTTGTTACTGTAATTCCGACAGGTGTAGATGAAGAAGAACTTTCAATACCATCAATTTTTGTTTGGTTTGCAGTTCCATGTCTTGAATTAAATGTTACATCTTGAAAATTAAAATCAACATCTTGTGGATTTGTTGATGACGCTGACGAAGTTAAAATCGGTGTATCGTTTAAAAATACATCTTTGAGATATGCGTTTTTGTATGCTGTAGATGTTTTGTCAGTTATACCTTCTTTTGAAGCTGATGCACTCCCTTCAATTTCACCCTCAGAAATTAAATCTAAAAAAGTTACAAACTGCTTACTGTGTAAAGTATCAGGAGTTTTTGTTGGTTGTGGAGGTGGAGAAGATTTTGAACCTCCACCAAATGAACCACGAATAATTTTTTTATTATCGGTCATACTTGTACCTGTTCAGTGTCTATTGAAGAACTTATTACAACAGAACCAGTAAAGATTTCGCCATATACTAAAGGAACTGGCGTTCCAGCCCTACTTGTTTGTTGTGTACCACTAAAACTAAAAGACAATCTTGGATCTTGTTCAGAACTAAATTGAGGCATTTTAGGTGTAGGAAATAACATATCACTTACACCGCTTAAAACTAATCCAGCACCTATACCAAAAGCGGCTTTTGCACCTAAACCAGCGGCGGCAAATCCACCAGCACCAAAAGATAATGGTGCAGTAAATAAACCACCTACACCAAAACTTAAAGCAATTAATGCACCACCAAATAAAGCTTTACCTATACCACCAGAACCAGATATTACAGGAACAAATTTAATATCAGATCGCCCTACAGGAAAATGTAATTCATCAATATTAAGATTTTCTTTGCCTATTAAAACTTTATAATATCTATTTGCCATATGGCTTTCTAACTCTGGAAAATTATTTACAAGAAAACTTACAGCTTGTGCTGTTGTATTAACTGCAGCTTCTAATTCTTTATGACCTGTGATTTTTACAAGTTCGCCATACAGTTTTATTTTACGCATCATAGCGATAACGACCCCCTGTACATTTTAACAACCAAGGATTGTATGGTTCTTTACAAGATAGTCTATCTCCTAAATGATGTAAAACATCACCATCTACAAAAATTCCAACATGATTTAAACCTTTACCTAAAATACTCATTGCTAAGACATCGCCATTTTGTAGTTTTTCATCTGGTGCTAATACACGAAAACCTGCTGTAATTAAATAATTATTAAAATCTCCATCTTCTTTTGATTGTGGATTTTCATGAAATATCTCAGGTGTAAGTGGCCTTGTAGCTTTTTTAAAAGTAATTCCTTTTTCTTGTAAATACCAATCCTCTACCAAACTTAAACAATCAGAAACACCCCAAACCCAAGTTCTTCCAAGTAAAGGCGGTTTAAATCCACAAGGCTCATAATATCCCCAAGTTTCTGTTTTAGGATTAACAATATACCAAGGCAAATTTGAATCTTCACAGCTTATTTTATCGGCTTCTGAAGCAACAGGCGGTGTAATTGGGTGCGAATGTACAATTCCAATAATTTCTCCAAGTTCATCTCCTTTTACAAAATCTTCTGGATTCATAATGAAACATTGATGTGAAGTCATTGACAAATTTTGACAAGGAAAATATTTTTCTTTACCGCGAATATTTAATAAAAGACCGCAAGATTCTTTAGGGTCTTGTTCCTTAGCGTGAAGCAATGCGTCATCTTTCCAAGTCATTAAACAGCTAATCCAATACTAGGAAATTCAGCCCTTGTGCATTGTCTTTTTGGCGCACGAACACCAATAAGATCAATAGGGGCAGCTAATTCAAAAACAACGACATCTCTTGTTTCTTGTGATTTTCTATCAATAGAATATATTTCTTGCGGAAATTCAGCGTTTGGGTCTGGTGTTCCATAGGGATTTACATTGCCAGCAAAATTCACAGCATCAATAAATTTCGCAAGAGTTCTTATTCTTGTTACTGTTGCACCTGTCAAATCGTTACCAGTTGTTGTTTCGTTTACTGTTAAAAGTATTGATGTAATTGTTCCAAGAACATTGCTTACAGTTAAAGTTGGTCTTGGTATCTGGCCTTTTTGATACGCAAAGCCTTCTGCTTGTACAGGAAATCTTTGGTATGTATTACCAGCCCAAACAATTTCTCCGTTAGAATTTAAACTTGAACCAGCATGAAATCTATATGTTGTGGCTGACCCATGTATGGCAGAAGTAGTTGTTAATGTAAATAATTCAATAATTGATGAAGGATTTATTGATTGAATATCACTAATAACACTAGAACTCATGGTTCAAATACCTCTCTAAATGTACAACTTAGAATAGCTCTATTATTGTATGGAATTGTTTTTGTCCAACTTTCACATACATATTTTTTAGCACCAGATACAGTTACAGTAACATTGCCACTATTTGTTGCACTGGCAGCAGCCGTAACAGTAAAAGTATTTTGGTCAGCAGCAGTAGCAACAATAAATGTACCATCTGTCGCAGAGCCAGAAGTGTAGTCAAGCGTTACAGTTTCACCAATAGCTATACCATGTTTAGTTACAGAAATTGTAACTGTGGTTCCAGATTGGCTGTAGGTACCTGTTTTTGATGTACCTTCTCCTGTCGGTGTAAAAGTAAAGCTTGCTTGGTCATTAGCTCTACTATCTAAAAATGCTTCAATTACATCTGCATCTGTTTCTGACTCATTAAATTGTACAGTAAATACTTTTGGGTTTTGATGACTAGCTAAACCAAATAAGACTCTGTGTTCGTAACCATCTGCAAAACGAACAAGCCTTTTTACTGGTTGTGACTTTTTACTAAAGCCAACATATGTAGGAGTAAATGATGGAAATGTAGCCATTATGCAAGTAAACCTCCGGGTCGTTTTTCTTGTACTAACTGAGCTTGTATAGCGGCAGAAAGAACAAGACCAAGCTCTCTGCTTTCTTGTTCATTACCTTCTACATTAGAACCTGATGCATCTACATTAACAACAATATTATTTGTGACACCACCACCGATTCGATCATTTGGAATTATTGTTCCAGCAGAAGTTGGTACAAATAATTCTGGACCTTTCTCCCCTACGATTGATGGTTTACCAACTGGTGGTCTACCACCATTAGCAAATCCGGGCAATTTCGCAAATGGACCACCAAATACAGAACCAAGAAGTGTATTTATGCCAAGCCTTAATAATTGTGATCCAATATCATTAAGAATACTTTTTGCTGCTTCTCCAAGTGATTGAGTTCCTTGTATTGCACCAACTAAAGCATCAGAAATTTTTTTCGCCATGAATTTCAACAGCAGCATTTATTTGATGTTGTAGTTCTACTTCTTCCCTGTTTCCGTTAATACTTGCTTCTAATAATTCTTTTTCTAATTGTTTCTTTTTAAGAAAGTCTTGAAATTTTTTACTTTTATCATCTTCTAATTTATTTTCTTTTTCTGTTTTAGCTATAATATTGGATTTTGCTTCATCAATTTTTTTATCAGACTGAACAGTATTTAATCTACCCTTCAATATTCTTAATTCTGCTTGTTCTTCCTCAAGTCTTTTCTTAACATGACCAGCCCTTTTTTTGTTTGTTTTTTCAAGTTGGTTTTCTAAAGCTTTTACAACTTCCGCTTGATCTTCTATTGCTGCTGTAAGATCAGCTTCACCACCTGTCGTTACTAAAGCATCAAATTTTTCTTTTTCTCCACGAAATTTAAAAAATGCTGTTGTTAAAAGGCCTAAACCAGTAGCTATAGCAACAAACGGTATTGCATTTAAGGCAATAGTCGCTATACCGCCAGCAGCAGCTACTTTTATTAAACCAGCACTAACAAGTGGTAATGCTATTGCAACACCTTTTGCTGCAAGGGCAATCGCTGTAAATACAGCAGCAGTTTTACCAAGTGGTGATTTAAAAAGATTATCAGCAGCATCTATTAAAGCTGTTAAACCTTTTGTTGCTGCTATTAAAGCTGGTTCTAATGCTTTACCTAACGTCTCTGAAAAATCCCTAAATGATTCCCCCAATGTGTCAACTTCACCAGCGAACCCTTCTGAAGCAGCTTGTGCAAGACCGTTATAGCTTTCCTCAACAATACTTAAAATCATTGCATGTGCTTCAGCAATTTTATTTGTTTTCATTAACTCTTTTATTACTTCTGTTTGTTGTTTCGTAAAAGCAATACCAGAACGATTTAAGTTTGATAAATTTCTTTCAGGATCTTGCAATGCTTTTGCTAATTGCATAAATGAAGTACTTACATCAACTTGGTTTACCTGTGCAATATCTGCTGCTGCCTGAGCAACTCTTGAATATGAATCAACACCAATATTTCTAAAACTTGTTAATAAATTAAAACCTCTTGTAAATTCTTCTTGGTTAAATAAAGTTTGATTTCCAAGTCTATTTGCGGCTTCTTGTAATTCATTTAGTTGTGCAGTACCAGCACCTAAATTTTGTAAACCTTGAGTAAGTATTGCAACATCTCGTTCTCTATCTTGAAAAGTTCCTATTGCATTACTTACTGTTGCAATAGCAGCACCTACAGTTAATAACGGTGCAAGTGAAGTAGCTAATGATGCTCCTAAACCTTTAGCTGCGGTTGATGTTGCTGCTAAAGATTTTGTGGCACCATTTGCATTTCTTGAAAGTGTTCTTGTTGCTTGCGAAGTTTTATTTAAAGAAGATATTGCATTTCTTGCTTCGACTCTTAAGGTAACAATACTTTCAGCCACTTAGCTTATCAAATACATTTCTTTTATATTACCTGTTTTTCGCTCTTTCATGCATTCTTTTTTCATTCTCATATTTATTTTCGTAATATGCAGCCCAATATATTAATTCTTCTTCTGTTATATTTTGTCTTAACTCTGTTAATGTTTTTCCTAATTCAGATGCGAGAAACAACTCGAAGTTAAGCCAGTTATTCCTCTTTAAGCGTTTTTTGCTGTATCAACATCTATTTTTAATTCAAACAAAAATAGCTCAATATCATTTAAAACTTTCTCTGGTAATAATCTTTGTAAGTCAATAGCATCTGCCAAAGCAAACATTTTTGACCCATCTTCTTTTTGTGCAATTTGACAAAGCAGTTGTGTAGATACCATTAAAGCATCATCAGTACCAACAGCAGTTTGTGCTTTCTGTCTGTCGTATCTTGTTAAAGGTGGAAAGTAAACATCAATTTTTTGACCAGAAGGTAACTCTAATTCATATTTGCGTCTTGTAGACATTACATCACTGAATCCCTCAGTGATGATGTCAATGGTTCTTTTTGTTGCCATGTAAAATTAAATACTTTTACCTAATGTACTATATAGCTGAAGTTATGGCACCTGATGTAATAAAGTTAATTGTTATGACTTGTATCTCGCCTAAAGTTGCACCATATTCTGCACCAGTAATAATTCCAGAAAAGCTTATTTTTTTTGCTGAAGTATCTGCATCTGGAAATAACTCAAATAAAGCGTCTGCAGCATCGCCAGTTACTAAAACATCATCAATAAAAGATTGGTAATCAGAGTTGCCAGCAGTATCATATAAAAGCTCACAAGAACCTTCGCCAGATATAAGACCACCAATAAAAGTTTTTGATGTATCGCCTTGATTGGTTGTTTCCATTGTGTCTTTTGTGATAGATAAAGACCAAGACCTTGTTGCTCCAACATCAGCTTCTGTTCCCGCTGCATTATGGAACATAACTTTACCTACATCACCCTTAATAGCTGTTGCCATGACAATAAAAAAAAGTATTTACAAATAGTTTAACCTTTTTCTGACTTTTTCACATCTTTTTTTGAATTTTGTTGTGCCTCATAATATTTTCTACATTCTGGATCCCAATAATTTGCATTTCTTCTGCCTTTTACAGCTTCTATTGCATCAAGCATTTCTTCTGTAATTTCAAGCTTTGCCATAATTAAAGTCCTTCATATGTTTCAAATGTTACGCGCAGTTGTGTTACAAATTTACCCTCAGGCGGTTGTGAGAGTATCTCTGGTCCAACTACTGCATCAAAGATAACATCTGAAACTGTAATTCTATTGTAAAGGTCTCTCAGTCGTTTGCAAATAGTAAGATTACCACCACTACCAATACCTTGTTCTGTAAAAACATTTATAGTCAAAAGACCTACAATTAAAGTATTTGCATTTGTTTGATTTCCTTGCGATGTTATTTCTCCAGACCCAAAACTTACTTCGCATTGAACAAAGCTTGCATTACCAGTTGAATCAAATGCTTGATTACTAAATACAACAGGTATCACAGGGCTGCTTGCTAACTCTGTGGCCAATCTTCCTTCAATAGTTGATCGTACTGTATTTAAATCGGTTGCGGCCATTATTTACTCCTTATAATTTTTCTAAGTTGTTGTGGTATATAGCCAGTTGTAAGTTGCTTGGCTTGTAATTCTGGAAAACCTTTTATTGTATTTTGTCTTGTTCTATATCTTCCTTGCCAACTTGGTGGTAATGAAGTTCCATAAATAACTGGTTCTGCATATTCCATTTTGTTTATAATGGTGCCTTTAAATTTTTTTTTATTTATATCAGTTTTCCAATCATTTCTTAAATTACCAGTTTCTCCAACAGGTGTAGCTTTCTTTGCTAATGCAGTCCACTGTAAAGTTGTTTTTTGTACCAACTCTTGTACTGCTTCTTTCATCAAATCATCTATTTGTTCAATTTTAATTTGTCTGGCCATACTTACCTCAAGACAAGTTCAAAGCTTATTGGTGTATTATTTTGTTCATTAGTGGTTACAGATATAATTTTAAATTCCACACTACTTATAACAACTCTATCTTTTGTAGTTGGTACAAAAGTAATATCGCCAGCAGATATAGTTAGAATTTTATCTTGAGATTCAATAAGATCATTTACCTCAGACCGATTTACATTATTTAAAGAACCTTTAATTGTAGTGTCAGAAGTTGTTTCTGTTATAGCACCAGTAGTTGTATTGTATGAACCAGCAGTTACTTGCCTTATGGTTACATCTCCACCAAGTTTACTTAGTGTCTTTGATGCAGCTTTTTTTAAGGCGTTTGCAAGGCTCATATCAGATAAGCAATAACAGTTCCACTGTCAAGCTTGACACTTGTAATTACACCTTCAATGGCAGTATTAGATTTAAACTGCAAAGATGTTAAATCGCCTGTAATGTTTTCTGCTACAAGCGTATTAATAACAGAATCTTGTAATGCTTTTATACAGCCGAATCGACCTGTATGTGCAGCAGTATCATTAATAATTTTGGCAGCTGGGTAGTAGCTCATTGTTAACTCCTTTTAATTGCGACATTGCTGGGTCCACTTATTCGTAAACCAGTAAAGTACCGTTCAAATAGTGGTGGTACTCTATCAGCACCAACCGAACCATAAAAATTAGGTGTTGCATCAAGATTACCGATTTTAACATTTTTAAAATCTTCAAGACCACTTAATCCTAAACCATTACGATTATTATTCAAGTAAACAGCAAGTATGACTTGTGCCTTCTTAACTTGTTCAGGTATTTCTGTTTCTGCAAAATAATCTGTTGATATTCTAAATGGAAAGCCTATTGAATATGTATTGATATAGGTGTCTGGTTTTCTTACACCTTGTCTTGGCCATTGTAATGCTTGTGTATTTGTTACTCTTGCTCCTAAAAATCTTTCTCGGTCAACTCTAACCGCAGCAGTATATAAAGCTCTGTTTTTATTATCATTACTTGACCCGTCCCATGCAGCTACATCATCATCTGCAACAAGACCCTCTATTATTGAATTTGCATCTGCCAAAGTAATGTAACTGTTAGCTGATGCTCCGCCTACTGTTGCGTCTATCGTGATTGCCATTTTGTTTTACTTTGG
>LUMQ01000249.1_pt1 | contig 16555 bp, 18 predicted proteins | sample 729621 | NCBI WGS metagenome assembly LUMQ01 (sample SAMN03860259, study PRJNA289734) | marine metagenome | biome: seawater column; feature: ocean; material: water; isolation source: Red Sea water column Station 12 - depth 25m | place: Saudi Arabia: Red Sea | collected 2011-10-15 | depth 25 m | reverse complement strand
CTGTCACCTAGCACACGGAGATTTAGCATAATGGCAAGTGAAATTAAAGTAGATACAATCGTCAATGCAGGGGGAGATAATGACTCAGGTATTGACCTAAGTACGAATGACAATATTAAGTTTGATATAGCAGGTAGTCAGAAAGCTATAATTGATAGCAGTGGAAATCTTGCTGTTGGTCTTTCTAGTGGTATATCAAGCAAACTCCATGTAGCATCAGAGGTTAGTCTTGGTCCTGATGGAGATAATAGGCTTATAATAGGCTCTACTTCTGGAGGTGTTGGGTCTATTGGTCAGAGAGAAGCAGGGAGTAGTAATTTTAGTTTTATGAACTTTACAGGTGGTAAAGTAGGAATAAACACGGCTAGTCCAGTTACAAAATTACATGTTAATGCTGATTCCAATGACCTGTTTACTTTGGAAAGAAGTGGTAAATCTTCTGGTAGTGGTTTTTTTGGGATGAATATTGAAACAAATAGTCAGATAACATTGTCATATGATGATGGTGCGCCCTTTGTTATTGGTACAGCTTCTGACCCAAGTACTGCTAGTGGTTTTGCAGAACGATTTGCAATTGCTGCTAATGGAGATTTGACTGCAACAGATACTAGCATATCTTCAAATTCTGATGAAAGACTGAAGAAAAATATTGCTGATTTTACATACGATTTAGAAAAATTTAAACAATACAAACCTAAAACTTTTGATTGGAAAAATCCATCTGTTCACAATGGTAAAACAGGCAACAGAGGTTTCTTAGCTCAAGACGTAAAAAGCATTGACGATAAATGGGTTGGTGAGACTGAAATCACTGAAAAAAACCCAGACTATGGTATTATTTCAGATAATGTATCACTAACATCTAAACTAGGTGATAAAGATACTATGTACATATCTGTAATACAACAACTTATAACCAAAGTAGAGACACTTGAAGCCAAAGTAAAAGAATTGGAGTCTAAGTAATGGCATCAACACTTAAAATAAATACATTAACAGGTGTTAGCACAGCAGGGTCAATCGCTGTGACAGGCGAAGGAAATAGCACCACGACTAATCTGCAACAGGGGTTGTGTAAGGGTTGGTGTAACTTTGATGGTACAGGTACGGCTGCATTTAGAGATACCTTTAACTTTTCTAGTTTATCTGACCAAGGCACAGGGCAATATGACTTAAACTTTACAAATAATATGGCTAATACAACTTATAATTGGAACGCTTTTCAAAGGGGAAATCACCCTACTCAAGGAATATCTACCCCTAGCACCGACACACCAACAAATCAGATACACGACCATAAAATTTTTGTACAAGCTTTTGACTCTCTGCAAGACTTAAACTTGGCAGGGGGTTCATTATTTGGAGACTTAGCATGAGCAAAGCAGCAGAATTAGCAAACCTTATAGGCAACATCAACGCAGGGGGTGGTGGAGTAAATAGGAATGTCATAATTAATGGTGCAATGAATGTGGCACAGAGAAGCACCTCAGAAACTGGGGTGGGTTCTTCAGGTGGTTATCTTGTCTGTGACAGATGGCAGTTGGCTGTTGGTAATACTGATGGTAGGCTTACTATATCACAAGATAGTTCTGTGCCTACAGGAGAGGGATTTGCGAATAGTTTAAAACTAGATTGCACGACAACAGATACATCTATTGCTGCTGCAGAAAATTTAGTTATTCAACAAAAGTTTGAAGGACAAAATTTACAGTCTTTTGCAAAAGGCACATCAGGTGCTAAACCATTCGCTGTATCTTTTTATGTAAAGGGGAACGGTAATGCAACTTATATGTGTGAGTTAAGAGATAGAGATAATGATAGACACAACACACAACAATTTGCAGTGACAAGTTCATGGAACAGAATTGAATTAACCTTTAGTGCAGATACAACAGGAGCATTTGATGACGATAATGCTAGTAGTCTTGAGTTAAGATTTTGGCTACACGCAGGGTCTGATTTTTCAGGTGGCTCATACACAGCTAATACATGGGCAAGTACAACAAATGCTAACAGAGCAGCAGGTATATCTTCCTTCTTCTCAAGCACAGATAACACATTCTTCATCACATTTGAGCATGAGCCTTTTGATGTTACCCTTCAAAAATGTCATAGATATTTTTTCAAAAATAGTTCTACACAAATTCCAAGTGTTGTACTAAGACCAGATAATATTCGGAACTTTGATATTGGATTTCCTACAATGAGAGCAAGTGCAACTGCAACAGTAGGTTATAATGATGATAGCACTGGTGTGTCTATAGCTGCCCAAAGTGTGTCGGCAGATAGATACAGAGCTAACACAGCAGCAACTTCAAGTTCAAGTAATGACCCTAGACTTACTTCTTTTGAAGTAGACGCAGAACTATAAGGAATTATTATGAATATAACATCAGCACAATATGGTAAAGATGAAAAGGGAAATAATTCAGGTGTAAATGCAACAATAGATGGTACAAAGTGTTTTGTGCCACTAGACCCTGCCAACAGACACTACGCAGAAATACTAAAACAAGTAAAGGAAGGCACATTGACCATCAAGGACGCTGAGTAGTGTTTGACCCAATCACCATATCAGCAAGTCTTGGAATTGCTTCTCAGGCTTTCAGTAACATCAAGCGTATGTTCCAAGCAGGACGAGACTTGGAAGCAATGTCACAGGACTTGTCACGATGGATGGGAGCAGTCAGTGATGTAGACAACGCACACAAGTCAGCCAAAAACCCATCAATGCTACGTAAGGTGTTTGGTGGTGGTAGTGTAGAACAAGAAGCCATAGAAGCGTTTACTGCAAAGAAGAAGCTAGAAGAGCAACGCTATGAGCTAAAACAGTATTTGATGTTCACCCACGGAAGCAAGGCATGGGACGATTTACTTGCAATGGAAGGGCAGATACGCAAGAGAAGACAGAAAGAAGTATATGACAAGCAAGTGTTTAGAGAGAAAGTTATAACATATGTCGTACTTGCAGTGGTTCTTGTTATTGGTATTAGTCTTCTGGGTGGGTTTGTATACAGTCTTATGGGGTTCGACAGAGGATGGTGGTAACTGCGTAAGAAAGGACGGTGGACAGTACACGTTTGAGTGGCTTTGTGCAAATAAATATGGTACAATAACTTTAGCACAATCAGAAAACATCAAACAATGTTACACCTGCTTTCTCAAGAAGTTCAGTGACTGGACGTGGGAACAAGAGAAAAGACTAGGCATACGAGAAGACCCAAAGTATATCACATGCCGTAGATACAAAAGAGTGCAAGCAAAGAACGGACAACAAGTGTGCTTGTACAGGGGAGCAAACGATACATATACGCTAGTGGTTGAAGGTCAGTGTCCAACAGAGTACCGTTGCAAGTATGACCCAAACGGCAAAGAGCCTAACATAGACAATGTAGTGGACTCACTCAACGATAAATTTAAGAAGTAAACATGGAAATAGACCCAGTAATATTTTGGAACGTAGTGTTGACACTCATCATAGCTCCTGCAGTGTGGGCTTTTCGTAACATGATGGCAGAGGTAAAACGTATAGACATACTGCTAAACAGAACACGAGAAGACTATGCATCACGAGCAGAAGTAAAAGATGAGATGCAACATGTAATGGAAGCATTACACAGACTAGAAGATAAACTAGATAGAGTATTAAGTAGAGAGAACAGATGATTTCATTTCAAGGATTTAAGCCATCAGGCATAGAAAAGATAGCTAACGCTATGGGGTTTCAAGGTGAAGAGAAAGATTTTAAGAAGTTCTTAGAAGAAAACCCAGATAGACAGGCAGAGATGCTACGTTATCAGGACATAGCACGTAAGATGGTAGAGGGTGGGTATGTCAACAAGATGCAAGAGGGTGGTTTAGCAGATCAACCAAATGTGACTATAACTAAAGACCCAACTAAAAAGAAAGACATTCGTGATATATCATCTAGTATGGTAACGACACCTAAAGTGCCAGCAGGTGCAAAGGTTACTCCGTTTGGTATACCTACAGGTGATGCAGGGCAAATGATTCCTACAGGATCTGGACAAGTGGATGATACAGCACCACAGGCTAGAGTAACACAAGCAGGTACAACAAAAGCATACAGACCTAGAGGAAGAGATGTTTTTTTACAGCCTTTTTTTACAGAAGAAGAAAGAAGAAGACAAGCAACTATAGAGTCAGATCCAAGACAGCCCCTAATTAGTCCACCGATACAGACAGATGACCAACCTGCTACAATGCAACCTGACACGGCCATAGACAAAGTAACAGCCGTAACAGATGCACTTGAAGCTGCCCAAGTAGACCCAGATGATCCACGAGCAAAAGTAACTGCAGCTACAGCTACCAAGTCAAGCGTAGAAGATATAGATGCAGCTCAAGGTACGGCAATCAAGCTTGAGAATCCTGTACAAAGAGAGATACAAGATGGTGAACTTGTTGAGCCTGTGGCCAACGCAGAGAAAGCATCTAAGTTTATAGAGCAAATACAGGCTGCAGAAGCAACTCCATCAGAGAAAGCAACCGTACAAGGACAGCTTGCATCACTCACATCCAACTTTGATGCAAAGAATCCACCAGCATGGGCAGCTGGAGCATTAAGAGGTGTTCAAGCTCAGATGGCTCAGAGAGGTATTGGAGCATCTAGCATAGCAGGACAGGCTATGGTACAGGCAGCACTAGAGTCTGCACTGCCAATAGCATCTGCTGATGCACAGACACAAGCATCCTTTGAAGCACAGAACTTATCTAACAGACAAGCTCGTGCCATGTTTGCTGCCCAGCAACGTGCCACTTTTATGGGCATGGAGTTTGACCAAGCGTTTCAAGCAAGGGTGCAAAATGCAGCTCGTGTAGCTGATGTAGCCAATATGAACTTTACTGCAGAGCAACAGATTGCTATGGAGAACAGTCGTATTGCAAATACTATGAATTTGACCAACCTATCTAATAGACAAGCAAAAGTGATGGCACATGCAAGTGCGTTAGCAAATTTAGATATGGCCAATCTTAACAATCAACAACAATCTGCTGTCATGAACGCACAAAACTTTATGCAGAGAGATATGGCTAATTTATCTAATCAACAGCAGACAGATATATTCAGCACACAACAAAGAATACAAAGTATTTTTACAGATCAGGCTGCTACAAATGCAGCTAGACAGTTTAATGCTACCAGTGAAAATCAAACAAAGCAGTTTTTTGCGAACTTAGATACTCAAGTGTCACAGTTTAATGCTTCTCAAGCCAATGCACAAGCACAGTTCAATGCAGGTGAAGCTAATGCTATAGAAAGGTTTAACACAGAAGTACAAAATCAAAGAGATCAGTTCAACGCTAATAACAGACTTGTAATAGATCAGGCAAACGCACAGTGGAGAAGACAGATAGCAACAGCCGACACTGCAGCAATCAATCGTGCTAACGAAATAAATGCACAGAACCTACTAGGAATATCAAACACAGCATATAATAACCTGTGGCAATACTACTCTGACGCTATGCAGTACGCATGGACAAGTGCAGACAATGAGAGAGATAGAATTGTCAGACTAGCACAGAGTCACATATCAGCTAAGTCGAGCTATGATATAACAAAGTTACAACAAGATCATTCTTCAGCATCTAGCTTTGGTAAGATGGTGGCTGCATTTGTATTAGGTCCTGAGTTTTTTAAACTATCATTGTAGGAGATTTTAATGAGTTATAGTCCAACAGATCCATCTTTTTCTGCTTGTTCAAACATGAATAAAATAATAGAGATGTCAGAAAAGAAAAAACCAAAAACTAATAGCAGGCCACTAAAAGGTCTGCTAACTAAGATGGGAGATAATCAAAACAACACTGACAATAAAAAAGCTAGTGAGTTAATGAAAGCTATGGAATATGTAAAAATGTACAGAAGGGTAAGACAATCAGATGATTAATCCAGAACCACAAGTAACTTTAGATGCACCCATTCCCGGAGAAGGTTTGACACATGAGCTAGGTGATAGACCTTGGCAGAAACCAGCACAGTTTACCAAGATTGAAGAAGTTATGCCTTTGTATGAAGAAAAAATATTGGATGAAGAATTTTTACCACAGCTTTTAAATGTTATAGAAACTGGGTTTCCATTGACTACTATAGCTAATGCAATGCAAAGTGCTTTTGTCATGGAAGGTGTACATAGTGTAGATGTAGGGATGTTAGCATTACCTGCTGTCGTGGAACTTCTCATAACGGTAGCAGAAAAGAAAGATGTTCCGTACAACTCTGGTCTTAAAAAGATGCCAGAAAATATGAGAAACATGGAAGCCACTATGATGCCGTTGGTAATGAAAGAGCTTGAAGAAGAAAATAAAATTAAAAAAGAAGAACCAGAGGAAGAGGATCTTATGGTTGAGGAAGAACCTGCACAGACAGGTTTAATGGCTAGGAGAGTATAATGAGTTTAGGACTATCTTTTTTAGGAGGTGCTGCAGAATATGTTGCAGATGCTTTTGCTTACAAAGGTAAAATGCAAAGTGAGTACGATGTAAAAACAGCTATGCAAGAAAAAGAATTTGAGATGAGAGATAAACTAGCTGAGAAAAGTTTTCAAAGAACCTTCAAAAAACAACAAGAAGATCTTAAAAAGAAATTAAGAAATCAATATGCCAGCCTATCAACCAGATTAGGACCTGACCAAAAAGGTATAATAAGTTTAGCTGCACAACACGGTAGTGCTGGCTTTGATAGATTAACAAAAATATTGGATAGTGCTGAAGCAAAAGGTGTAAAGCTAGATATGGGAGAACTATTTAACTTTGATCCAGTAGGCATGGAAAGCTATCTTGAAGGAAAAGGTAGCACAGCACTTATGGAAGAAGCTATAAAAATAGCAGCAGGTGAATCAACATTAAATTTAACTTTTTCTGAAACTGATTTTACAAAAGGACTATTTAAAACAGAACCTACCACAAAAACTACAGCGACTGGAACAATAGAGTTTCTTGAGCAAGCAAAATCTTACTATACAAATACAGGCACATTGCCTACCAATCTGGGTGGTTATGCAATAAATAATGAAGACCAGCTAAATAAAGCTCTTGAAGAAGCGTATAAAAGAAAAAGAAAACTATCAGAGATGTCTGTATCTTCAGGTAATAAATATACATCAACAGATGTAAAGACAGATATAGGCGATGGTATTGATTTCATATATGAGAATGAGGGTGTAGCAAAAATAAGTCCTTTTGGATCGCTTGAAAAGTTTGATCTTGCAAGTATTATAGAGAGCAAAAAAGGTAAGTCTATTTCAACTTTTAAAAGTTTAGTATTTAACTTAGAAAATCATTTTAAACTTGCTCATGGCGTGAGTAATTACGATTCAGAAACAAGAGAGATTACGTACACTGAAGCGTATGGAACTGCAAATCCTAATTTAATAAAAGAACCAAGATATAATAGAAGACTAATAACAGAGATTGAAACAAATAGAAGTATAAACATAGAAAACTTGATAAATGTAGTAGATAAATATATGCCTAGAGTGGATAATAAAATAAACTTTAAGCAGCCTGATCCTGATGCTAACATAGACTTTGAACACGCTATTCTTGGTGGTAGAAATGGAGTTAGAGTATTTAAAATTGGTGAAGCTTTTACGGACAACGGAGAAGCAGAAAGCTATATGACTAATAGGGCTAATTTTTTAAACAGGGCTGTTGGGGGTAAATTTTTACTAGGAGACATAGTATTAGATGATAATAATGTCCCTATAGCAATACATTTAGGCAATGGAAACTTTGAGTATCTCTATGATCGTGACTTATATTTTGGTAAATAGTAGTGGACTTTCAACAACAACAAACAAATACATTCTCTGAGGATGAGTATCAAGAGTTTTTAAGACAAACTGTAACTAGATCCGATCCTAAAGATGACACAAAGTCTGATTTAACGCAACCTCTTGAGCAGGTTGCTAATAAAGAAGAATTAAGCGTTGCAGATGTTATTGTTCCCCCATTTATGGAGGACGATAATTTTAAAGAAGAAAAAGAAATAGAGCAAGAGGAACTTGTTGAAGAACCTTTTGTACTTTTTCGCAACACAAAAAAAGCCATCAAAGACATTGATGAAGCTTACGAAACACACTTCCCAGAACTTATAAATACATATCCAGAACTAGCAGAGCTATATACTGTAAAGTATAAAGGTAAAGATACCTCTGAGAATAGAACTCTTTTTGTTAAAGAACAACTAGATGAACTCAATTCTATAAATAAACAAACATATCAAGATAGGGTAAACTCTGGTAAAGAAGGTGGTCTTATGCAGATGTGGAATTTAGTTACGTTAGGTGCGTATTCTAATCTAGTGTATGATATAGGGACTGCCTTTAATGAAGACTTGCCAGAAGCTTATGCTAAGTATGGGTACACACTAAGAGATTTATTAGAAATGTCTGCAGGTGTAGTGCAAACTATTGCAGGAGCAGGAGAAAAGAACGGTGTTTTACCTGAGGATTCTGCATCTCTTATAGACCCAGATGAATTTGCTGATAAAGCTATAGATATTGGTATGGAATCTTTAGAAGCATCTACAATATTTGCAGGTAGTCCGGGATACATCGCATCTAAATATGTTATGTTTCCTGCTAGATATGCAAACAAACTAAAAGTAGAGGATCAAATTGCAAGACTTGTGAACAATCCTAAATTTATGGAACGTGTTGCAGAAAAGACACAATCTCTAAAAGCTACAACAAAGAAAAAAATAAGTAATGCTGTTGCTAAGAACATAAAAGAGATGAACAAGGTTGCACAGATAGCTAAAAATGCAGATGCTAAATTTGAGATGTCTAGTTTAGCTCCTAACTACTATAAGTTTTTTGGACAGACACGAAAAATGAGAGAAGAAACTGCTCTAAAAAACAAAGAAATCGCAGAACAAAACTTGGAAATACGAGATGCGTACATAAAACAGTACGAAAATAGATTAATGTTAAATAGAAGAGAAGATCCAGAAAAAGGTGTAATTACTCTTGATAGAAGTGATCCTGATTTTGTAAAAATATCTAAAGAAAGACCTGATGGACATTTAGAAATAGACATAGAGAAGGTGAAAAATGTTGGTAGTGAAACTTTAGATGCTGCTGGCTTTGAGGGGACTGAAGCCTACCTATTTATGAGAGACTTTACAAAAACATTTAATGACGGTGATTTAACAACAGCTATACTTGACCCAGATAAATTAAACGGTATGGTAGCTTTCACTAAATCTTTAAAAGATAAAGGGCTAAAGTTTGACAAAAAGAAAACTTTTTCTGAAAACCTATTTGAGATGACAGTTGCTAAAAAGATAGAGTTAGGGGACGATGAAGACTTGCTTAGAATGTTAAATGATGCAGGTTTATCTTTTGAGGATTACATGACAACCATAATAACCTCTGGCTCTGAAGCAGGATCATTGTTAAATAAATTATCGCAGATGAAAAAAGGTATAGAGGGAAGAGTGTTCTCCAACGCAAAACGTGGTGGTGGCAAGACTCGTAGACAAAGAACAGAAGATGAAGAATATTGGAAAAACTTGGCCAACACAGACAGCTTTTATGGTGCATTAAATAATTTATCTCTACGATACGAGGGCATGAGAAGAGGTATGCTGGTGTCGCAGTTGGCCACAGCCGTGAGAAACTTTGAAAGTGTTTTTCTAAGAGTTCCTGCAGAAACTGTAGTTAATATAATGGATACAGCAATGTTTCAAGCAGGTAAAAATATGCAAAATGCAAACGGAATAATAGGAAAAACTTGGGGAGCAGGTAAAGGTTTGGCTTCTGTATCGCCACTAAAACTCACAGATGTTTCTAACATAGCTAATCCAAACTTAGTGAATAAAATAACAGGTAAGGGGATTACATGGACAGACAACTGGAGAGGAAGCACTGCAGCTTTAAAATTATTGTTCACTCCTGACAAACAAGATGATATACAAAGAACGCTAGAAACTTTTTTTAAGTTAGCAAGACAACCTGACCAATTTCATCGTTTATTTGCTACATTAAATGACATAAATCAAGTAAAACGAAAACTAACCACAAAGATTGTTACAGATAAATCTGGTAAATACAAAAGATACGTGGATGAAGGAATCACTATGGACAAAGAACGTCCAATATCAAGTGGTTTTATGAGTGGGGCAGATAAAGTTTTAGCTGAATTTGAGAATGTAGTTTGGACACTAAATTATTTCAACAGATGGCAAGAACATTATGCAAGAAGAAATATATCTTATGGTGAGTTGTATAGGCAGGTATCAAGAGAGTGGGGCATCGACCTTACACGTTTGATAGACAATGGTTTTATTGATGATGTCTTAAATGATGCAACTACATTTTCAAAAACAAATGGTCCTTTTAAGGCAGGGCAAGCTCTTAAACCAAAAGATGCTCCATCAATAGTAGAGCTAATGGAAAGAGCTACTAAGACTGCTTTAGATCAAACATATGGTAATCCCCCTAACACAAAGTTTCTTAGAGATTTAGAGAGAATTGTTGTGAGAACAGGTATCCCCGGAACACCTTTAAAAGGTACTTCTATACTTCCGTTTCCAAGATTTATGTTTAGTCAAATGGAACTTATGGCAGAGTACACTGCAGGTGCAGCAGATCCTGTAGTTAGAAACATAGCAAGAATAGTAGGAGGTACACCTCAATTAGTTCGTCAAGGTAAATTACCTAAGTTAGAACTTGGAGACAGAGGTAGACAGTTGCTATCAAGAAACTTAGTAGGTTTTGCAGCCATTGCTGGTGCTTGTTCGTACAGAAGGTCTGGAGAAGCCCCTGCAGATTACTATATGCTACACAACCCTCTTGACGAAAGAGATGAAATTAATATAACTCCCCTACATCCTTTACGTCCTATATTATTTATGGGAAATTTGTGTTCTATGGTGGTAGACGAACCTGAAAACGGAATAAAAAGAGTGACTAAATACCTTGCAGAAGAAGGTGGTGGTAGAGAGTTGCTACAAACCTTTTTAGGCACAGGTGTTAGGATGGGTATAGGTTCAGATTTACTTGAAGGTGTGTTTCAGTTTGCAGAGCTAATACAAAATGCTGCAACAGAGGGTAATGTAGAAGATTTTTTAGCACAGTCTAGGGTATCTAATTTTGTATCAGCCTATATGTCAAACTACTTACAAACACATGTAACCTATCTAAACCAGTTCACTGACGGTCAAAGAATGACAGGCATGAGAACTGACAAATTTAAAGAATATCCCAAACCCATAAGTTTAGATCCTACTGTTAGTGCCGATACAGTTTTTAAAAGACCTTTTAACAAGTATATGGATGTCATTGAAGAGAAAAATTTACAAGACAAATTGTTCTTATTTGATGATGATTTAAATCCTAAAAAGAGGATTGATATAGGACAAAAATTTCTAGGTTTAAGTAAAGAAACTGCCGATACAGAGGACGAAAAGTTTTTAAAGAAATTAGGATTTAAAGATTTTATTATTATAGGAAACCAATTCTCTGAAAAAGGTAGAATAGAAACTATAAAAATATTAAAGGAAGAAACACCTAAAATAGTAGAGATGTCAAGAGACTACTATGATAGTATGATAAAAGAAGATTTATCAATCTATGAAGCTAGACAAAAAACAAAGGCATTTATACAAGGGTCTTTTAGAAGATTAAAAAGTAACAAAGATTACAGAAACTTTGTACAACTTCAAATGACAGAACCAGAAATGTTCTATGATATTTACAAAAATAGAATAAAGAAAGCGTACAGGGGAACAGCTATGCTAGAGTGGACACGGACACATTTTGAAAGTGCAGGAGAAAACTCAAAGGCATTTGACTATACCAGCACAGAACATCTCATGCAGTTGATAGGTATAGCCATAAAACAAAATCTTGAAGACGGTAATAGAGCAGATGCAGGTGAAATATTTAGTGATGTCATAGACGTATTAAAAGATTTACCAGACTCTCCTACAAAAGAAATTACAGGACAAATGAAAGATTTATTTAAACAGGACTAATCTTTCTAAGTAATTCTCTAATCTCTTTTAAACTCTTGTCGTGTTCATCCAACTTAATATTTATTTCTTTCAACACCTCAAACAGAGTGCGTGGCTCTCTGCTTTTTCTGTCCATGAAAGCCTTTGCTTCTTTTTCTAACTGCATCTCTACCTCTAGTTAAATTATCATAGTAGGCTGTGTTGAACCCACGTTCCCATTCTCTGTATAACATTGTATCAGAGCCATAAGGGTTACGAATCTTTCCATATGCAAACGCATCATAGCCTTTCATCCACTGTATCTTTAAAGGTGCATCGTGTTTGCCTAGACCACGTTCTTTTCTGGATAAATACTTCATACTAAGCTCCTATATCCACTATCTCACAACTATCGCCAGAACAGGCAAAGGTCTGAGAAGAATTAGTGTTATCCTCTTTCTCATAATCTGTAAACTTATTCCAATCAATATGACTGAACTTACTGCTAAAATCATCGTATACAGCTTTTGTACAATCTTGATAGGGTGCTTGTTGATAAGTATGATCGGAGTGTGGTAGAAAAGAAACACCAGACATTTCGTCAAAGTGTTTAAATACAAACGCACCAACTTCCATCCACTCATCATCACGCACAGATATTGTAACAGAAGGCTTGTGTTCACACCAATGTCGCTGGTAGAGAAGCCACATCTCTAGCTGTTGAATAGCTGTCATGTCGTTTCTCACTACAGACTTCTTTGGTGACTTCATAGGAAAGCTAAACACCGTTTGTGTATCTGGCTTCATGAAGTCTGCTTCACTTGGTATACCACTATCTATCATGAAGTTAGTAAGAGGATCTTTATTATCGCCCCTAACGGTACGAATATAATAACTGCTATGACGAGGGTGGATACCACTGCTTGAGTCCACAAGTTGCGATACTGTCCCACTTGGTTTGACGCATGTGATAGCAGTGCTTTGGGGGATACCAAAGATTGCTGACCACTCTTTATTTGTTTCAACTGCAATTTCCCTGAGTGCTGTGAGGGTTTTTTCAAGCCCATGTTTTCTCCCATTTGTTAGTTCATTATCCATAATGCCTGTAAGGCTGACACCAAGAAGTCTTTCTTCTTCTGTGTTCTTATTCCATATCTTTCGCAAGTATGGAAACTTTGTAAGAGTAGCTTGTGCTGTGCCAAGTATGGTGGCAAGCATAACCTTTCTTTTCAAATCATCAAACTTATCTTTCTCTCGTATCACAACTTCTGTGAGATTGCAGAACTGGTAAGGACGCAGTATGATTTCACTACAAGGATTGCAACCAAACTCATGGTCTGCATCTCTTCTACCAAACTTCTTTGCCTGTTCTTTTGCTGATATCCTGTTGAATATACCACGTTCCCCAGACTTTGATTCCACAAGAGATGTCCATTCACGTAAGAATGTCTCGCCATCTGGCTTGTCAGTGTAGCATACAGAGTTGTTTGATAGAGCCATCTGTGGTGCTGTCTCCCACCATTTACCAGACTTAGCATGTCGCATACGTTGATCTGAGAGGTTAGACAAACTAATCATTGCTGATCTACGCACACCACCAGAAACTACAACTTCCCCTACCTTACACATAAGGTTATGGCAATCGTAGCTAGACAGCTTACGACCTGCATTTTGTTTGAACAGAGCTACAGTAAAATTAAATAAGTCTATTAGAGGTGCAGGGCCACTGGCTCTACCACCGAACACTTTTAGCCTAGCACCTGCAGGTCTTACTTTTGTCATGTCCCATATAGGAATTTCTCCCATGTACAAATGTCCTATTAGTTTACGCAATGCCCTTGCCCAACCCTCTTTGCTGTCTTGCACATTTATGCAAGTGTCAACTTCATCCAAAGTTTGTGGAATCTCTGGTAACTGATTTACGTACTGTCTTTCTACAGAGAAGCCTACACCAGTGCCACACAAAAGAATATACATAGCTTCATCAAAAGCTTTTGGATCATCAACAGGCAAATAGCTGCAGTTATATCCAGCTGTGTTATCTCTTTCAAGAGCTGGCCCTGCAGTCATCAATGCTCTCATAGAGGGCATCACTTCTAAATTAGTTATAGCATCGATAATCTGTGTTTTAGGTAAATGACCTTTGACTTTCTCAGTAATGTAGTCCACGTACCTCTGCACAGTTTCTTCCCATGTTTCTCTTCTGTTCTCTTCGTCAATCCACCTAGCATACCTAGATATTGCAATAAATTTTTGATAATCATTCATACTAACTCTCCATTGTTATTTTTATATGTTTTACTTTTAGCCCATCAATATCATAGATAAACTCTTCTAACGCTTCTTGTATCTCCTCACTAGGATCACCATCAGCAGGGATTGGATATTCATCTTTGTCCACATCCAATGTTAAATATATTTTAACAACCATTGTCCAACTCTATACCAAAAGAAGTAAATAAATCTGGAGACTTTTTGTCATCCCTTTTTATCTCTATCAACTTATTTAGATACCACTGTGCTTTCTCTAAATCCTGCACACCGTTCTTGTATCTGTATCTCCACAAATACTTCATTATATTTCCTTGTAGATAATATTCAAAGCCTTCTCCAGTGGCTGACATTATTGCGTCTATACACTCTAAACCATACTTGTTGTAGTGTGGTGGACTATTTACCATATCTTTATCCTTACAATTCATTTCCCATTTGGCCATACTATGCACTCCCATCTGTTTTACTGTTAAAATTAATAGTTATTATATTGTCCTTTCTACTGATTATCTTACCATTCTTTTTAGGTGGGTCAATCTCTTTTTCTAATATACTATAAAGTTTTTCTCTAGCAGTTGCATCCTCTTCCATAAGAACAGGCACAGCCATAATCATTCTAACAAAGTTCATCAAAGAAAAATAATCCATGTCGTTTAAGGGACTGTGGTCAAAGGCATCTACACTTAAATTTATGTTGCCTGTCCACACACCATCAACAATCTCTGGTGATACACGAATACTCATTTCTTCGTCTTTGAAACCTAGATAGTTTAGAATTTTGTTTTTCATATCTTCTTGTTCCTAAATTGTATGAGTTCTGGATGTTTGTTTGTACCTCTTTTCTTTAGCCACTTCTCTGGTATAACTCTAGTGCAATATAGAAAGTCATTCTTCTCGCACCATCTACCATAAGAGGTCTTAGATCCTTTTCTCAGTTTGTTGTTTTCGTTTTCAAAAACAAATCTAATGTCTAATTTAGGATGTTGTTTCTTAATTAACAAATGTTTCCGTCTATCAGCTACAGTAAATCTGCCCTTAGTTTCTATTATAATACCGTTTGGCAATACAAAATCTGGTGTATACATACGATAAGCTAGGTCTTCCCATTCTATCTTCATACCCTCGTATATAAATGGAATGGAGAGTTCTTTCAACTCCTCTGCGATCTTGACTTCAAGACCACTACGAAAACCTAGCCTACGTGCTACCTTATATTTAGTAGACTTAAACACCTACCACCAAATAGATGTAGACCTGTTAAACGGAAAAGCTCTTAGGCCAAGAGATTTTAACTCTTCATTAACAGCTTCGTCTGCCGATTTTCTGGCATCCATAGCTATCTTTAATCCCTCATACTTTTTTTCACGATAAGCCTTTTTCATCTCTAAGAGTTGCTTTTCCATTTCAGATATTTCACTAGCCATTTCCTCTAGTGTAGGACTTGATTTGTCATTCATGCTACTTGCTCCTTTCTAATACTAACATACGAAACAATCTTCGGCTCTTTAGCCTTAGACAACAAAGATGGTAGCTCTTGCAAGTTCTCCCAGCACGAATGTTTGTATCGGCAGAAAGAACATGTTTTACTTAGCACCCTGTTGCCAGTTGGCTTACCTCTGAATGTTTCTTCTTCAGATTCATAACACCGTTTAAACACATTACTCTTTACTGTTTTGACGTTTTCTTCAAGCTTTTTAACCTCTTTGTCAACGTCTATATTTTCGGCAGGTACGTATTTAAAACTACCATTAGCTTTATTTACAACCCACCATCCCCCTGCTTTCTTACCCAGAGCTTTGGCATAGCCAGCCAGTTGACCAACATAACCAAAAGCATCATCAGCAGAAAGTGTATCAAAAGATTCAAACTTATTTCTGTAAGACCAATCAGAAGCAGACTTAATATCATCAACAGCATCATCCAATACTAAATCATATGTGCCACTAACTTTTTCATCTGCAACATTCAGATATACTTTGTCTGAATCTTCAAATTTTATTTTTGCTTCTTTCATCAAACCCTTGAATACAGCTTCAACTATATCTCCCAACATCATGTTCATGACAAAGTTATTGGGAAGAGGTAAAGCTTTTTCAGGTTGGTTCTTTTCAAACCATAGCTGACAGGTAGGTTTGCCTACGTTAGACATTCTAATCCTGAACTCTTTCCTGTTATTCTTAGAGCCAAACTGACGGTGTAAGGCTTCCTTTATGTCTTTGCATATCTTATTGATATTCTTGCTAGACATAATGGCTTCACCGTCAGTGGCTTTCTCCAAGAATCGGTGCAGTTGTAGTTCTGCCCTATGCTTCATGC
>LUMQ01000446.1_pt1 | contig 16577 bp, 17 predicted proteins | sample 729621 | NCBI WGS metagenome assembly LUMQ01 (sample SAMN03860259, study PRJNA289734) | marine metagenome | biome: seawater column; feature: ocean; material: water; isolation source: Red Sea water column Station 12 - depth 25m | place: Saudi Arabia: Red Sea | collected 2011-10-15 | depth 25 m | reverse complement strand
GCTTTAATTGAACAAATAAATAATCCAGTTCAATGGTCAAAAAGTATTCAATTACTAGGCGAGTTATCAAACAACTTTGTAGAAATTGGTCCAAAAAAAGTTTTAAGCAATATTATTAAAAAAATTGATGATTCATTAACAATTACAGCCTATAATAGTATTGAAAACTTGTAAAATTGTTTTATGCTTAACTTTTCAACAAAAACAGCAATTGTAACTGGAGGATCAAGAGGGATTGGGAAAGAAATTTCTCTTATTCTTGCTCAAAATAATTTTAATGTTGTAGCAGTTGCTACAAGCGAAAAATCTTTAGATTCAGTCAGAGACATAAAAAATATTCACCCTTTTTGTTGTGATATCTCTGATGAAAAATCAATTGAAGAACTATATGAATTCGTTATTTCAAAATTTGGTCATGCAGATGTTCTTGTTAATAATGCCGGTATTCATATGGATAATATTCTACTAAGAATGAAATCTGAAGAATGGAATCAAGTAATGAATGTTAATCTTAATGGTCCTTTTCATTTAACCAAAACAGTCTTAAAAGATATGGTAAAGAACAAGAATGGAAGAATTATTAATATTTCTTCTATTTCAGGAACAGACGGTAATAAAGGACAAGGAAATTATGCTGCATCAAAAGGTGGACTGTTGGCATTAACAAAGTCGCTAGCAAAAGAAGTTGGTCGTAGAAACATTACAGTAAATTGTATTGCACCAGGATTAATTGAAACTGATATGACTTCTCACCTTTCTGATACTGTGAAACAGGGATATTTAGATAGAATTCCTTTAAAAAAACTTGGAAAACCAAAAGATATTGGACAAATGATTTTATTTTTATGTTCCGATGAAGCCAGTTATATTACAGGACAAACATTTTATATTGACGGTGGAATGTCATTAAATTAATAAGGAGATATTAATTATGTCATTAAATGAAAAAGTAACAAATATTATCGTAGACAAACTTAGTGTTGAAGAATCAAGAGTTGTGCCTGAGGCAAGTTTTCTTGATGACCTAGGAGCAGACTCATTAGATACTGTAGAACTTATTATGGAGTTTGAAGAAGAGTTTGATTTAGAAATTCCTGATGAGGATGCAGAAAAAATTACAACTGTAGGTGCTGCGCTAGAATACATCAACAACCACGCAAAATAATTTTGAAAAAAAGAGTAGTTATCACTGGAGAAGGATCTATTTCTCCATTAGGCCATAATTCTCAATCTTTATGGGAAAACCTTGTTAAAGGAAAATCTGGTATTGATCATATCTCAAGCTTTAATACTGAAAACTTTTCAATAAAAATTGCTGGAGAAGTTAAAGATTTTGAACCAAATAATTTCTTTGAAGCTAAGGAGACTCGTAAACTTGACAGGTTTACGATGTTTGGTTTAATAGCAGCGGAACAAGCACTTCAAAATTCTAATTATAAATCCTCCGATGCTGGAGTTATTGTTGGTACAGGTGTTGGAGGCATGCATACACTTGAAGAAGAACATCAAAAACTAATTAAAAAAGGTCAACGTGGCGTATCACCATTTTATGTTCCAAAAATGATTCCAAATATCGCTGGAGGACAAATTGCTATCAAACATAATTTGCATGGTTTAAACTTTTCAATGTCTACTGCCTGTTCTTCTGCTACAGATGCAATTGGGATGGCATACAGATTAATATCCAATGGATACTCCAAAGCTATTCTTTGTGGTGGAGCTGAAGGAAGTATTACCCCTCTTACTCTTTCAGGATTTGCTAATATGAAAGCCTTATCAAAAAATAATGAAAATCCTGAAGGTGCTTCAAAACCATTCGATAAGTATAGGGATGGATTTATTTTATCAGAAGGTGCAGGAATGTTAATGTTAGAAGATTATGATGAAGCAAAGAAACGTGATGCTAATATTATTGGAGAAATTATTGGTTATGGAATCACGAATGATGCCTTTCATATCACTCAACCTGATAATGAAAGTACTGGTGCATCAAACGCAATAACTATGGCACTAAATGATGCTGAAATTGATACATCTGAAGTGGGATATATTAATGCTCACGGTACATCAACATATTTTAACGATATGCTGGAAACTCAAGCCATTAAAAAGGTTTTTGGCAAGGATGCTAAAAATGTATCTATAAGCTCAACAAAGTCTATGACAGGCCATTTGCTGGGAGCTGCTGGAGCTATTGAAGCTATTGCATGTATAAATACTCTAAATAATGGTATTATTCCACCAACCATCAATTACAATAATCCTGACCCTGAATGCGACCTAGATTATACTCCAAATGAAGCATTCAAAAAGGATATAAATATTTCTATGAGCAATTCATTTGGGTTTGGTGGACATAACTCAGTTGTGATTTTTAAGAAATTTTCTTCTTAAGTAAATCAATTGATTTCACAGCATCAATATCAACATCATTTAGAACACCACACCAGTAACTAATCCAATCAATATAGTTTATTAAAAAAAATAATGATGTTAGATTTTTTGGCACCTTATCAGGTACTGATATATGAGCAATGTGGGAGACTTTTTTTGATAAAATTTCATTTGTGATTTTCATTCGCTCAAGATTTTTTGGCCATCCTATATGAATCCAAATCATAGAAAAAGATTTTTTATCTATATTATTATTTTCCCAACCAATAATCTCATTATGATTCATTTCTGGGATCGTAATATTATATGATAACATCTTACTATTTTCATTAAGTTGAGATTTCAAACGAAATCCAATTGATGAGAGGTCCTCTTCCGTAACAATTATTGGCATAGTCTTATGAATTTTTTTTGCTAAAGCATATACTTCAGACTTTTTAGTGGAAGATTCTTCTGCAAATGATTCAAGGCACTCAAAATCTATATTTGAAACTCCTTCCTTATCAAAAAGAGATATAAGAAATGTTAATGCAAATCCTAAAGCTGATCTAGGTGGATATCCTTTAGGTAATAAATGAAATTTAATATTGTCAGACTTAGCTTTTTTAAGCAACTCTCCTCCAGTTGTAACAACTAGTGCGTGATCAGTTAATCTTACAGAGTAATCATAATATGATAAAGTTTCTTCAGTATTACCTGAATAAGAGCATATAATGACTAAGGTATATTCGTCTATTGGAGTATTTGGAAAATAATTTCTCTCAACAACTATTTCCATTTCAGGAAATAAATCTTTTAGAATTAGTCCAGCAATAGCGGAACCACCCATACCAGCAATTACTACTTTACCTACCTCTTCAAGATTTAAATTATCTTCTTTAATATTTTTTAAAGAATCCTGGATATGTTTTGGAAAGTTTTGAATGTGCTCAATCATTTATTCCTCTTAATAATATAGCTAATTAACTCATTTAAACCACCCTGAATCTCATCAGGAAGTTCATTTATTATATCATTACATTGACTGATATAATCTGCCAAAAGCTTATCAGATTCTTCCTTTAGGTTGTTTTTAATAAAAAAATTATAAATTGATTTTTTCTTATTTGAAACATTTTCGTGATTAGTAGATTCAATTAGCTTTTTCCATTCGCTTAAGTTTTTTTCCATAGCAAAGCATGTTAAAATTGTTTTCTTATTCCTTTCTATGTCTGAAAAAGTACCCTTACCCATATTTTCGCTGTCTGTTTCAAGCTCAAGAATATCATCCTGAATTTGAAAAATAACTCCCAAGCTTCTTCCAAGTTTTTTTAATTCATTAAGATTTTTTTCATATTTATCACTGATAAGAGAAGAAATTTCAAAACATAATTCAAACAATGATCCGGTTTTTTTTGAACTCATTAATAAATAATCAGCTACACTTACAAAGTCCTTGTTTTCAAACTCCATGTCATAAGCTTGACCTTCACATATTTCTAAAATGACCTCATTATATCTTATTAAAATAGCTAAAGTGTTTTTTTTAATTTTGCCAATAAACAGTGGTCCAAGCGCTCCTAAGCCATCTCCGGAAAGAACAGCATGAGCATTATCCCATTTTTTGTGAATAGTGGCTACATTATGTCTTAAATCATCCTCATCCATAATATCATCATGAACAAGAGTGAAATTATGGAGAAGTTCGACACCTAATGCTCCATTTATAGAATCTTCTTTAGAATTTTTAAAAAGTTCTCCAAGAAATAATACAATGATTGGTCTTAAACGTTTTCCTGGAGATTTTACAAAATATTTTATGGGATCATAAAGATATGATGGACCTTCTAAATCTTGAATCTTAGAAAATTCATGTAGAAAATTATTTTTTAAATCGTTTAGTTTATCCATTACTATCTAATTCTTCTAAAATCCTTTGAGTATCTTTATATCCATCTTCAGCTGAAGGAGCTCCAGCTTGAAAAACAAGACAATTTTCTTGATTATGCATAATCTTTGCTAGTGGATAATCGTTACCACCTTCCATAGTTCTATCACCAATAAAAATATATTTTTCATTTGGGAAAAACTTTTTTACCTCACTTAATACTTGAGATTTATTCATACCTTTTGGAGTAATATCAATGGATATTTGACCGCCGATTACTGCATCAAGATTATTCCATTTCATTATAATCTCTTCAGCAATATTATTTCTTTCATTTGATTCACAATCATATTCAAAATAATTTAATCTTTGTTCTAATGAACAATCTCTTCCTACAACGCTGAAATTGAGCATGGAACCTCTATCTTCAATATGATTACCTGCTCTTACAGCATAAGGGCTTTCCTTAAGTTTGTCTTCAAGGAAGTCTAATAAATCATTTTCTGGTTTAAATTCATGATTATAGGAAAGTTCTCCATTCTGCCAAAGTTGATTTCCTCCGCAAGTAAAAACTCCTTCTGATAAATTTAATATGTATTCAGGAACTTGTTCTTTAATCTTCTCTAGATTACTTCCACTTACCAAGAAAAAAGTATGATTTTCAGCCCAATTACTATAAAACACTTCAAAATCTTTTGTCATTTCTCTTCTTGAGGGAGTTAAAGTTCCATCCATATCAAAAATAAATATATTTTTCATTAATTATCCTTTATTGAAGCAAAATATCTATTTGCTTCTTTTTTTATATTAGGTGCTAAATATAACGCAGAAATCATTGTTGGAAAAGCCATAAGAGCAAACATTGCGTCTACTATATTAACTGCTAGATCTAGTGATAAAACAGAACCTAAAACTAATGTTAACACATAAAATATTCTATAATAAAACTTTGAATTTGCGCCAAATAGATATGATGCACACTTGCAGCCATAATAAGAATATCCAAACATTGTAGATAAAGTAAATGTTGCTACAGAAAAAATAAGAATATAGTCTCCAGCTAAACCAAGATAATTTGAGAAAGATTTTTGAGTCAAAGAAACTCCAGAGTATGTTCCCTCTATCCATTCGCTTGAAAGAAGAATAACTAATCCAGTAATTGTGCAAACTATAATAGTATCAATTAACGGTCCAATCATTGCAACTAGACCAGATTTGATTGGCTGATTATTTTTAGATGCTCCGATAGCCATAACCTCTGTTCCCATTCCAGCCTCATTTGAAAATGCCATTAAATGCACTTGAAAAAATATTTGAGAAAATAGCAGGAATTGAAGAAGCATTTGATAAAACAATAAATAAACCAGATAATAAATAAACCATTACCATGAATGGTACTATTTTTGATGCAACTTCAGCTATTCTGCTCAAACCACCAAAAATTACTGAGGACACTAGGATAGCGATAATTATTCCAATGATTAAATTTAAATTAAATGATTGTTCAATATCGAATGATTTTACTACATAATCTGACATTATTTGAGTCAATTGATTAGCTTGAAGTAATGACAAACATCCCACTAATCCAGCAATGCTGAACCAATAAGATAGAAATTTAAAATTTTTTCCCATTCCTTGTTCAATAACATACATTGGTCCTCCCTGTAAAACATTATCTGAATCATAACCTCTGTACATTATACCTAAGGAGCATGTAAGCACTAATCCACATCCAAAATAATGCTCCTGGACCTCCCAATGATATGGCTACAGCTACTCCTGCTATGTTTCCAATACCAACAGTGCTTGATAGTGCTGTTGAAAGAGCTTGAAAGTGTGAAATTTGGCCTTCATCATCTGGATCATCATGTTTACCAAGTAAAATCTCAAATGCATGTTTAAAATATCTAAATGGAGTTAGCCTTGAATAAATTAGGAAGAAGACTCCTCCTCCAATAACTAAATTTGCTACTCCAAAATTTCCCCATAAGAAATTTGATAACTCTGCAAAAAAATTATTAATTATATCCATGATTAAGTAAGTTACAATATAATGAAAAAAATTGACTTATATATTCTCAGAGAATTTTTAACAACTTTTATTATAGTTTCTATCTTTTTTACTTTGATTTCATTGATTGTGGATGTCTTTGAAAATTTAAACCGTTTTATTGATAATGAAGTTTCAGCAAATATTTTGTTCGACTATTATAAGGCATCGCTTCCATCAATGGTCAGCGTAACTATTCCTGTATCATGTCTTGTTTCTTCTGTATTTACATATGGAATGATGATTCAGAGAAAAGAATGGCTAGTATTTAAGTCTTCAGGACTGAGTCTATACAGACTTTCTACACCAGTACTTTTGCTTGGATTGCTATTGAGCATTGGATCTTTTTATTTCGATAACTCGATAGTAATAGATAATAACAAGACTAAGAATGAAATAAAAAGTACATATATGTCAAAAAATAAAAGTAGAGCAAAAAATAAAAGTGTATTTGAAAATGTTTATTTTCAAAAGAACCAAAAAGACTTAATAGCATTAGAGAGGTTTAATAGTAATAACAATGTTGCTGTAAATTTGAATTTTCTCGAAGTAGAAGATGGAATGCTATTAAAAAGAATTGATTCGAAAAAAGCAATTTGGAGTACTGAATTAAATCAATGGAATCTAAAGGATTTTTCAATAAGAGATTTTGATAGGGATGGTTTAGAAAAAAATGTAATTATCTCAAAAAATGACTCATTGATTACTTTAAACTTTTCACCAAGTGATATAATAAACACCGCAAGTTCATCAGAAGAAGTATCATATTCAGAATTAAAAAATCAAATACAATCTTTGAAGAATAATGGTGTAAATACTCTTAAATGGGAAGTTGATCTAAATTATAAAATTGCATATTCCTTTATCTCAATTATAGTAATATTTTGTGGAATTCCTCTTTCAGTTTATCGTTCAAATACTACTTTAGCTTTTGGCGGAGGATTAAGCTTGGCTACAATTTTTTCATACGTAATTCTTTTAAAATTCGGTCAATCGCTAGCTTATGGAGGCGTACTTTCACCATTTTTTGGAGCTTGGATGTCTAACTTTGTATTTATTAGTATAGGAATTTATCTTATGCTTAACGCTAGAAAATAAAATTATTTTTTTGATTCAATTTTATCAATTGAAGTAATGGTAAACTTTACATCTTCCCCTCTGATTTCAAGTGTAAAGTCTTCTCCAACTTTTTTACCAACAACTGACCTTCCAAAAGGAGAATGATAAGTAACAATAAATGGATATAAATCTAACTCCTCTTCTATTGGACCTAAAATATAGTAGTCTTCTGGCTTATCTTTACCTTCCTCGTGAATAGAAACTTTATTTCCAAATCCAGCTTGATCAGTATTAATATCGCTATGTTCAATTATTCTAAAAGGAGCATGAGATTGCATAAGTTGAATTTTATAAACTATTAAGCTTTGTTTTTCTCTTGCTGCATGGTATTCAGCATTTTCTTTTAAATCACCATGATCAGCTGCTTCACTAATTTTTTCAGAAGTTTCTCTTTTAAGCTTTTCAAGTGACTTAATTTCTTCTTCTAAAGCGATGTGTGTTTCTCTTAAAATTAAAGTTGCCATTTTAGTCTCTTTTTTAAAATAAAAATCAATTTACATTTGTAAAATGTACATTTCAAATAGTATAGTTTAATTTGATTTAAGCACTTAAATCAGTTTTAGGACCGGCTGCTAGAATATCTGAATCTTGAATTTTAAATTTATCAAAATTATTATTGAAAAGTCTTGTAAGCATATTACCAGTTGAAAAATATTCCTCTAAATTATCCCAACTATGATGCGGTACCAAGAAGTCATTTTCTAAACCATCAACGTTTAATGGAATTTCTAAATTAAAAAACTTATCAAATACTGATTTACTAAAGTCTAAGCTGCCATCAGTAATTAAATTGATAATATGCTTTGTTAGTTTTAAATCTATTCTTGAAGATCCACTTGTTGCACTTGACCCTGACCATCCAGTATTGACTAAATAAACTGAAGAATCGTAATCATTTAGTTTTTGCTCCAATAACTCAGCATACCTTAAAGGATGCAATGTTAAAAAGGGTCCTCCGTAACATGGTGAAAACGCAGCAACTGGCTCTGTTATACCTATCTCGGTTCCAGCCATTTTAGCTGTATATCCACTTATGAAGTGATACATAGCTTGTTTTTTTGTCATTCTAGCTAATGGTGGCATTATACCATACGCATCACAAGTAAGAAAGATAATTGAATTTGGATGAGGACCAGCACTTTTTAAGCCTTTTGATCCTAAAGAATTCTCTACAAAATTAATAGGGTAGCAAATTCTAGAATTTTCACTTTTGGCATTATCATCAAAATCGACTTCTTTAGTTTCTAAGTCATAAACAACATTTTCTAATAGAGTTCCGTGCTTAATTGCATTATAAATTTCTGGCTCTTTATCTTTATCAAGATTAATGGCCTTTGCATAGCATCCACCTTCAAAATTAAATATACCATTGTCCGACCATCCGTGTTCATCATCACCAATTAAAGGGCGATTTGCATTAGTGCTAAGCGTGGTTTTTCCAGTACCTGAAAGTCCGAAAAATACGGTTGTCTGATCTTGTGAAGCAGATACGTTTGCAGAGCAATGCATTGATAAAATATTTTTCAATGGTAAGTAATAATGCATCATTGAAAAAATTCCTTTTTTCATTTCTCCAGCGTATTCTGTACCGCCAATAATTGCAATCTTTTTCTTAATATTAAAGACAATGAAATTTTCTGAATTTAGTCCGTAATCTTTCCAATTTTCTTCTTTTACATCATAGGCATTAATAATTGTAAAATCAGGACTAAAATCGTTCAATTCTTCTTTTGTTGGACGTATAAACATGTTGTTTACAAAAAGTGATTGCCAGGCTTTCTTTGTTATCATTCTAACATTTAATGAATTGTCTGCATCATCTCCAGCAAATCCATCAAAAACATAATAACTTGAATGTAAACCTTCATAAGTATCTAATACTTTATTCAAAAGATAGTCAAAATTTTCTTCGGATAGCTTTTGATTAACTTCTCCCCACCAAATTTTTTCAGTTGAAGAGTCTTCATCAACAATAAACTTATCATTAGGAATTCTTCCTGAAAACTCCCCAGTATCAACCATCAAAGCACCATTAAGTCCAATGACACCTTCATTATTATTAACAGCATCATTTATCAGATCATCAACGTGTGAATTTCGTTTGAAATTTTGGTTTTTAATCATTTCTTACCTCTTGGATGAGCTTTATCAATGGTATCTTGAAGTTTCTCAAGACTAACATGTGTATAAATTTGTGTTGACGATAATTTTGAATGTCCAAGCAATGACTGAATTGCGCTAATGCCAACTCCTCTATTCAGTAAATGAGTTGCAAACGAGTGCCTCAAAGTATGAGGTCCAAATGCGCTCAATGATAATCCTTTTAAGTTACTTGTCACTATATATTGAATATTGTTTCTTGATAAAGATTTATTATCTTTATCGACGAACAAGTTATTATCTATGATTGATTTTGACAAAGGATATTTTCCAATTTTTTCTAAATATTTAACTATTAATTTTTTAGTAAAATCGTCAAAATTAGAAAATCTTTCTTTACCTCCTTTACCTAACACTTTTACTGAATTATTATCCAAATCAATATCTTGAAGATTTAAACTAGTCATTTCTTCAAGTCGTAGTCCTGATGTGAAAAAAAGCATTATTATAGCCTTATCTCTAATTTTTAAAAAATTATCTTTTTTAGATTCATCAATTTTATTTAAAACATCATGAATTTTTTCTTGAGATAAAAATGATGGTATAGATTTTTTGAATTTAGGTGAAGGATATGTTTGAATACTATTTAATACTATATCGTTTATTAAGCTTTGTGAAAATAGATATTTATAAAATGTGCGTAAAGAAGATAATATTCTTGAAAAAGATCTAGGTCCTAAAGTTGCACTTAAATCAGAATGAAAATCAAAAATATTTTCTTTGGATAATTTCTTATAATTGATGGAAAATTCAGTGATATATACTTCAAATTTCGAAATATCTCTATCATAATTTTCAATGGTTCTTTCAGAGTATCCTTTATCAAATTCGAGAAAATCTAAAAACTCTTTTTTGACTGTATCAAATTTCTTCATTTTTAATCATTTCAAATAGTTTACTAAATTCTTTAGATGTTTGAGCTTTAAAAAGTATTTTCTTTTCTTTTCTAGGGTGTAAAAAAGATATACTTGAAGCATGAAGATAATGTCCATTTTGAATACTAATATCATTGTTTATTTTTTTTCTTACCTCCGGCAGATATTCATTTAATTTTTTCCAACCTCCACCGTAAAGTTCATCTCCTATTATTGGATAACCTTTTTCACTACAATGAATTCTTATTTGGTGCGTTCTTCCTGTTTTGGGAAAAAAATTAATTGCTGAAAAGTATTTACCCTTTTTAATTAACTTAAATGTTGATTTAGCTGCCCTTCCTTCTATTGAAGATTGATATTTTAAAGGATTCTTTTTGCTTCGTGATAACTTATTTTCAATAATACCTTCATCATCTGTCCATTCTCCCCATGTTAAGGCAATGTACTCTTTTTGGATTGTTCTATTTTTAAACTGATCAGCTATTTTCCAATGAGCATATTCATTAAAAGGTATTATCATTACTCCGGTTGTATCTCTATCAAGTCTATGTACAATTCCTGGCCTCAATGAATCGGGATGACTTGATAACTTATCTTCAAACTGATTTAAAAGAATATTAACTAATGTCTCATCTTTATTATTTGTAGTGGGGTGTGAAATGACTCCAAATGGCTTATTGATTATAGCAAAATCATCATCCTCATAAATAACTTCTAATGGATATTCCCATTTTTTAAGTTTAGGTACTTCAAGAGACTCAAATTTCGATGTATCAACTTTTATGGTATCTCCATAGGAAAGTTTGAGATTTTTTTTAACAGTTTTATCGTTAACAGTGATACTCCCCTCAGAAATAAGTTTTTGAATTTTACTTCGTGAAAATTGAATTAATCTTGAAGATAAAAAAGTATCTAAACGAATTAATTCATCTGATGATGAAACAGATATTGTCATAATATTATTTATTTACAAGTATAGAGCTATACAATAAAAATATCAATCCTATTGTGACTGAGGAATCAGCAACATTAAATACATACCAATGCATTCCATTTAGGTGAAAATCAATAAAATCAACAACATATCCTCTGAAAATTCTATCAATGATATTTCCAATAGCACCTGCAATAATCAAATAAAGGGCGATTTGAGAATACTTATCTTGAAAATCATTATTATTTAATAAGTAAAAAAGATAGGTTGTTATAATAATTGGCAAAATGATAAATAGTAATTCTGCTCCCTCAAAATAAATCCCAAAAGCAATACCTTCATTACGGATATAAGTAAAATTGAGTAAATAAGGTATTACAGAAAAAGAATCGTAGAGATTCATTGTATTATGAACAACAAATTTTGAAAGTTGATCTATGACAACAATCAAAACTGATAAATATTTCATCATATAAGATTTAATTTTTTCTTTTCTTTACAGAAAACACCTTTAGTGGCGTTTGGAACTTCCATAAGTCTCTCTTTTGAGATTAAAGGACAATCTGGACTTTCACACTTCTCAGGAGTTTTAGTTGAAATTTCACATATTCCATATGTACCATCTTTAATTCTTTGAAGTGCTTTTTGTAGATTAACTAAATAATCTGACTCACGAGACATTAAAAGAAAATTCTTTTCAACTTCATGAGCTTCAGTACCTTCATTAAAGTCTTCAGACCTCTCTTGAATGAAAACAGAATTTGTTGGCTTTGTAGTAGATCTTACACCCTCAATACTCTCATTAACCTCAGCCATTTTTGCTAAAATGTTAGCTTCAAATTTTTTTAATTCTGCTTTCGTATATTTTGTTTTCTGTTTAGGCAATTTTCTCTCTTATAGTTTTTTTAAAAAAATTTCAATTTCATTATTTTCATAATTGAAAGAAGAATTATAGTCAGAATTTTCCAAATTTGCTACAATATCCTTACATAATACCTCATTCATAAAATATTCTTTATTTTCTTCAATAATATTTTTTAACTCATCAGAAAAATTAGCAGAGATAATAATTCTGTCATCTATCTCAAAATTTGCTTCTTTTCTCATCAACTGTATTTGCCTTATTAAATCTCTCAAAACCCCTTCTAATCTTAAAGAATCGCTAATAGTTGTGTCTAACGATACAATTAAATCATTTCCTAAGAAAGATTCGCTTCCCTCATTTGCTTTTAAATCTATAATCAGATCATCTTTTGTCAATTCATGCTCGTTTTCAGGAATTGACAATCCATTCAATACATTTTTGGTGACTTTTACAGGATCAAGATTACCAATTGACTTCAAAGCATCCTGCATTTCATCTCCATACTTCATTTTCATATTTTTGAAATTTGGTTTCAAAGTTAAAGTTCCAAACTCTTTGATTTCATCAGAAAATAGTACTTCTTTAATATTTAACTCATCTAAGATTGTATCTTCCTGATCTTTAATGAATGAAGTTATTTCATCGTTATTCAACAAAACTCTTAAGCTTTGGAGCGGTTGTCTAACTTTAATATTAGCTTTTTTTCTTACTGCTCTTCCAGACTCAATTACTTTTTTTAATGAGTCAACTTTCTCAATTAATTCATGATTGATTTTATCATTATCGCATTTAGGAAAATCTGATAAGTGAATACTGTCTTTGTTCTCATTTTTATCCGCAGAAGTTATATTCAAATACATTCTTTCTGTTACAAACGGTAGAACAGGCGATAAGACTTTAATTAAATCCAAAATCACATCATAAAGAGTCTGATAAGCTATATATTTATCTGAATCATTCTCACTTTTCCAAAATCTTCTTCTATTTCTTCTTATATACCAATTTGATAAATCATCTAAGAAGGTTTCTACATTTTTTAATAGCTTATCTACTTCAAAATTTTCATAATTCAATTTTGCGCTAGCATTTAATTGCTGTGATTTAGAAATAATCCAATTATCTAATAAAGTTAAATCTTTAGGATTTATTTTTTGTGAATGTGGAGAAAAATTATCAAGACTTGCATAGGTACAGAAAAACGAATAAATATTCCATAGACTAATCAACTTTTTTCTGACTTCGTCAGCTTTATCATATCCAAAAAGTAAGTTGTTTTCTACATTTTGTTTTGAATACATCCATCTCATTACATCAACACCCATCTTTTCAGCTGCATCATCAAACCAGATGGCATTACCTGCAGATTTATGCATTTCATCACCTTTTTCATCTTTTACTAACGCATGTCCGAGTAACGTTTTAAACGGTGCTTTTTCTTCTAAGAAAGATGACATTGCTAATAGTGAATAAAACCAGTTTCTAAACTGCCCAGGAAAACATTCTGTAATAAAATCAGCTGGAAACCATTCCTCCCAATAGCTTTTATCTTCAAAATACTTCATTGTAGAAAAAGGTACAATTCCAGCATCTAGCCAAGGATTTCCTACATCTTCAATTCTAGTTCCAATAAGTCCAGATTTAGGATGTTTAATTTTAACATAGTCAACCCAAGGTCTATGTGGGGTATTTCCATCAAATTTTTCCCATCCTTCAACAGCTAATTCCTTCAGTTCTTCTTTAGAACCAACCACATGAAATGTTCCATCCTCAAAAGTCCATATCGGTAAGGCTAATCCCCAGAATCTCTTCTTTGAAATCATCCAATCTCCCATATTGTCTAACCAATCATGCTCTCTATCTCTTCCCCAGCTTGGAATCCAATTAATTTCATCTACAACAGATTTAATTTTATTTCTCCAATCCATATTGATATACCATTCGTCAACCTGTTTAAATACTAATTCGTCTCCAGATCTCCAACAGTGTGGGTATATATGAGGATAATCTTCAACATATAGAAGAAGATCTCTTTCTTTTAAATTGGAAATAATTTTTTGAGCAGTTTCAGGATCTGTAACACTTAAACCGGACATAAAATCAAAACCTTGAATGAAATTCGCTTGATTATCAATTGGAGAAATTTCAACAAAACCTTCTCTTTTACATATTTTATTATCGATAGCACCACATCCACCAGCCATGTGAACAAATCCTGTTCCTTCTCCCTCAACAACCATATCATTACCTTCAGAATCTTTTCCACCATCAATAATGATATGACAATCTATAGCTGATTTATCTTGCAAATTGCTTGTATCATGAATTGGATAACCCCCTTTAGTGCTTTGAGGCTCCAAATGATCAAATGGTCCTTGGTATGTTAAACCAATTAATTTTTCACCTTTAATGACTTCTATAATTTCATATCCGCCACGTTCTTTGAAAATTTGATCTAATGTTTTTAGTTTTGGAACACCATCTACCCAATTTTTCTTTTCAGCAAATTCTTTGTTTAATCTTTGATACTTTAAATTTGTCTCAGCTACAAAATATATTGATCCATCTTGAGCCTTTATTTTTGCGTAATTTATTTTTTTGTTTACCGCAACAGCAATATTAGATGAAAGAGTCCAAGGGGTCGTTGTCCAAATTAAAATATTTTCATTTTCTTTATCTTTTAAAGGAAACTTTACAAAAACACCTTTATGCACAGTCAACTTTCTTCCCTCAATAATCTCCATCTGTGAATAGGAAGTACCAGATCTACCAGACCAAGGAACTACATCGGTTCCTCTATAGATTTTTCCATCTTCATGTAATTTTTTTAGAAAAGCCCAAATTGCATAGTTGTTTTCTTCGGACATGGTGAAATAAGAATTATCCCAATCCATCCAATATCCTAGTCTTATAGATTGATCCTTTTGTACTTCAGAAAATTTCTCAACACGCTCTTTACAAAGATTTACAAACTTTTCTATGCCTAGATCTTCAACTTCTTTCTTTGATTTGATTCCAAGTTCTTTTTCCACTTCAATTTCTACCCAAAGGCCTTGACAGTCGAAACCATTTTGATATCTCAATTGATGTCCATTCATTGATTTATATCTTTGATAAAGATCTTTCAACGTTCTTCCCCAAGCATGATGAACGCCCATAGGATTATTGGCAGTGATAGGTCCATCAAGAAAGCTCCATTTTGGACCGTTGGAGTTTTTTTCGACTAATTTTTCAAAAGTTTTATTTTTGGACCAGTAATTGAGTATTTCATGTTCATTTTTAACAAAATCAACTTTTGGATTTTCTTTCTTTATGCTCATAATTAACTATGAACTTATAAGAAATGGGGAATTATTGCAATTGTATAGAAATTATTATTCAGAGAACGTCTTTTTATATAGGTTCTCAGCAAACAAAGGAGTCTCTTCAATATTGTGCCTTCCAACAAAAAAACCTCCTAAAACTGAACTCACAGCTCTAATTATAAAATTAGGATGTTCTACCAATACAGTATTTTGAAATTTACATTCATTATCAGAAACTGGAATTAGACGCATTTCCCAAGTAACCTTAACGACAATATGTACCAACTTCATTATCCACATATCAGAAAGAGATACCATCTTGACGTAATCAGGATCTTTTACTTCTGCCACATAGTGTTGAACTAATAAGTTTCCTCCTACGCTTTCTACATTGACAGATGTTTGTGTTCCATCAGTATGAATACTTGTTCCAGCAGCAATATGTGCTCGTGATGTACTTTGGTAATCCTTATCGGATAGAGAAAAAACCCAATCATGAAGATTAAATGCATCCTTAGGTGCATTAATAGGCGCTTCACATACTACTTTAAAACATTTTTTGTATTTTTTATCATTCATTAAAAATGACTTCTTTACCTTGTGATTGTAATAAATCTTGATGAAGAACCACGTTTGACAAGAAATAGTACTTTTGATTCATCATCAAACTTTGACATTTCAGAAAGAAAATCTTTTGTACTGTAAATCTTTTTACGTCCAACACGTGTGATAATATCTCCTTCTTGAAGCCCTGCTTCTTCTGCTGGACTATTATCTTCAACTCCAGTAACAATTACTCCTTGGATATTTGAAGGATTTTTTTCATTTAATTTGTATTTATTAATTAAGTCTTCGCTCGGATTTTCCAATAATAATCCGAATTCATAATTGACATTTGTAGTAGCAGCTACTGTATCTTCTCTTTCTTCAAGAGTAACATATATATTTTTCTTTTTATTGTCTCTGTAAATACCAAGCTTGACTCTTGAACCTGGATCAGTACTGGAT
>LUMQ01000385.1_pt1 | contig 16651 bp, 16 predicted proteins | sample 729621 | NCBI WGS metagenome assembly LUMQ01 (sample SAMN03860259, study PRJNA289734) | marine metagenome | biome: seawater column; feature: ocean; material: water; isolation source: Red Sea water column Station 12 - depth 25m | place: Saudi Arabia: Red Sea | collected 2011-10-15 | depth 25 m | reverse complement strand
GTATGTCATATTGTAATAATAGGATCTCGAGCTAAAATTAAGTATGTCATATTATTATATATAAGTATTTTGATCTCCAAGAGCATATCAGAGACTGAAAACCAGAAAAATCAACTTCTTCATTAAAAATTCAAAAAAATCAATCATTTTATTTTAAATTCTGGGGGTTGATCTGATTTTAAAAGAAGTGTTAGAATTAAATTGTATAAATGAGGAGGGATTACCTATGCGTAATGTACATATGTACGCTCAAAATTTGAAAAAATCACTCGCTACTCTTATAGCTTTTGTATTTTTTGGATTTTCAGCCCAGGCAAACGACGTTCTTGTCGTTGGTCAAATTGCCGAACCTAAAGCTCTGGATCCAGCTGCAGTTACTGCAGTGAATGATTTCAGAATTTTGATGAATATCTATGATGGTCTTGTTCGCTATAAAGATGGAACTTTAGAAGTAGAACCAGCCCTCGCAAAAAGTTGGACGATTAGTGATGATGGTACCGAGTATACTTTTAATCTTCGTTCAGGAGTAAAATTCCATGATGGAACTTCTTTTGAAGCTGAAGATGTTAAGTTCAACTTTGATAGAATGTTAGATGAAAATCATCCATACCACGATACTGGACCTTTCCCACTTTCATTCTTCTTCTCTGCAATTACATCTGTAGATGTGATTGATGATTTAACTGTGAAGTTCACTCTGAATGCATCTTATGCTCCATTCTTATCAAACTTAGCTTATCCAACAGGTTTGATCGTGTCTCCAGATGCAGTAATGAAGCACGGAAAAGATTTTGGAAGAAATCCTTCTGGTACAGGTGCTTTCCAATTTAATGAGTGGAAATCTAATGAGCGTGTTGTTGTAACTCGTAATGCTGACCATTGGGATGGACAAGCTGGTGTAGATGCAGTGATCTTTAGACCACTGACAGACGGTAACACACGTGTAGCAGAAATGCTTGCTGGTGGCATTGATCTGATGGTTGAAGTTCCTCCAACATCACTAAGCGAGTTCAGTGGTTCTGAATTTAGCGTTGTTGAACAAGCTGGACCTCACGTTTGGTTCTTGATTTTAAATGCGAAAGAGGGACCTTTTGCGGACAAGAAAGTCCGTCAAGCGGCTAACTACGCGATTAATAAAGAAGCTATTGTGAATGACGTGTTAGAAGGAACAGCTGCAGTCGCAGCGGGACCAACTCCTCCTGCGTTTGCATGGGCTTACAATAATGATCTTGAGCCATATCCATATGACCCTGATAAAGCTAAAGCATTAATCGCTGAAGCAGGTGCCGAAGGTGCAGAGCTTACATTCTTTGTGACTGAAGGTGGTTCAGGTATGTTAGATCCTGTTGCGATGGGTACAGCTATTCAAGCTGACTTAGAAGCAGTTGGTTTTGATGTGAAGATCGAGACTTATGAGTGGAACTCTTTCCTTGGGGAAGTGAACCCAGGTCTTGAAGGTAAAGCAGACATGGCAGAGATGGCTTGGATGACAAATGATCCAGACACTCTTCCATTCTTAGCGCTACGTACACAATCATGGCCAGAAGAGGGTGGATTTAACTCCGGTTATTATTCTAATCCTAAAGTAGATGAACTTCTTAACGCTGCTCGTTCTTCAACAGATCAAGCAGAAAGAGCTCGTCTCTATCAGGAAATGCAAGTCATCGTTCAAGATGATGCTCCTTGGGTCTTCGTTGCAAACTGGAAACAGAATGCCGTTACTAATAGCAGCGTCAAGAACTTCAACTTGCAGCCTTCATTCTTCTTACTTCTAAAAGACGTCGAGAAGAACTAGTAATCTTTAATTCTGCGAGCCGCTTCGGCGGCTCGTTTAGATCTTTTTTTCGTAGCCTATGAGATACTTGATGAACCGATTACTATCGGCGATCCCCGTCGTTTTAGGTATTACGATTATTGTCTTTTTAATTATCTCTCTAATCCCCGGTGACCCAGCAACAGCTATCCTTGGATCGTACGCCACCCCTGAAAATGTGGCGAAAATCAATAAAGATTTAGGTCTAGATAAGAGTTTACCAGAGCGATACTTGATTTGGCTTGGTAATATCATCCAAGGAGACTTTGGACGATCATTCTCCCTGAACCGTCCTGTCATTGATGAGGTCATGGAGCGTTTCAACGCCACTCTTATTCTCTCCGGGACAGCTTTTGTGCTTTGTTCCTTTTTTGGTATTTTAGTCGGGACGATTTCTGCAGCCCGTCAATACACGCTTACTGATAAGTTTATTACTTTTATTGTTTTAATCGGCATCTCCATTCCATCCTTCTTTTTAGGAATGATGATGATCCTTACTTTTGCTGTCCGGCTTAAGCTCTTTCCCGTCTCAGGGATGTATGCAATCTGGGGTGGCGGAGATTTACCTGATTTAATCAATCACCTTGTGATGCCTTCCATTGCTCTGGCGATTGTTGCTACAGGTGCGGTGGCTCGAATATCGAGAAACGCCGTTTTAGAAATTCTTCGACAAGACTATGTTCGCACCGCTCGTGCAAAGGGTGTCAAAGAGCGATCAATTTTAATATCTCATGTTTTGCGTGTCGCTATCGTCACGATTTTACCTATCTTGGGTCTTCAAGCAGGTTTGGTTTTATCCGGATCTGTTTATATTGAAATTGTCTTTCAGTGGCCAGGTGTGGGTCGAATGCTCGTCGATGCTATTTTAAAGCGTGATATCATTTTAGTACAAGGAGGGGTGGTCTTTGTCTCCATCTGTTATGTCTTTTTTAATATTGCTGTTGATGTATTACAGCGGGTACTGGACCCTAGAATTCGATGATCAACTTTCTTAAAATCGTAGCCAAGAACAGACTCGCTGCCTTTGGAGGAATTCTCCTATTAATTATTTTAACCCTATCCATCCTGGCACCCATTCTACCCCTCAAGGAACCGAACATCACCAATACAGCAGATCGCTTCATGGTCCCATTTGAGGGAGGACATATTTTAGGCACTGATCACTTAGGACGAGATCTCCTCTCCAGACTTTTATGGGGAACACAACTGAGCTTGGCAGTTGGATTTGCAGCGGCATTCATTGCGGCTACTTTTGGTTCGATTTTAGGCGCCATTGCTGGGTTTTATGGCCAAAAGACTGACAATATCATCATGCGCTTCATCGATATGCTGATGGCTTTTCCTTATATTCTCTTAGCTTTGGCTATTGTAGCGGCTCTGGGTCCAGGATTGTTTAATGCCTTGATAGCCGTGGCTCTTGTGAACATCCCTTTCTTTGCCCGTAATATCCGAGGCGTTACCGTCACCTTAGCCAATAAAGAATTCATTGAGGCTGCCAGACTATCAGGGATGAGCAATCTGAGAATTCTCATTGTTGAGATATTCCCAAACCTCCTTCCAATGATCGTTATTGCCATGTCTACTACTGTGGGTTGGATGATTTTAGAGACAGCAGGTCTTTCCTTTTTAGGATTGGGCTCCCAGCCTCCTCAAGCAGATTTAGGATCGATGCTGGGTGAGGCTCGAAGTGCACTCATCACCAATCCCCATACTTCATTTGTTCCTGGCATCATGATCTTTTGTATTGTCATCGGTATTAATTTATTTGGAGATGGTGTCAGAGACGCACTGGACCCTCGACTCAAAAAAGGAAACCTCATCCGACCTCTTCCTCAAACCATCTATGAGGGAGGAGACACTCAACCCCAACCTTCCACCAAATTATTATCCGTTCAAAACCTGTCCACACAGTTTCATGTCAACCAAGATGTCTATCAATCATCCAATGATGTCTCTTTTGAAATTCAAGAGGGTGAGTGTTTAGGATTAATTGGAGAGAGTGGCTCAGGTAAATCTGTCACCGCGCTATCGGTGACTAGTCTTGTGGCCTCGCCGCCTGGTGTAATTAAAAAAGGATTTGTAAATTACAAAAACCAAAATCTTCTGGCTCTGCCTTATGAGAAGCTACGATCTATTCGAGGTAATAAAATCTCTTATATCTTCCAAGATCCTCTGACTACTCTTCATCCTCTGCACACCATTGGAGATCAACTTTTAGAAGCTTTGCAAGCACATGACTCTAAACTCTCCGCCTCAGACTCTATCTCAAAATCCAAGGAGTTATTGAAGTCAGTTCAAATCCCCAACCCCGATAATTTTTGGGATGTCTACCCACATCAACTCTCTGGAGGGATGCGCCAGCGTGTTTGTATCGCTATGGCTTTAATCAATGACCCAGAATTGATTATTGCCGATGAACCCACCACTGCATTAGACGTCACCGTTCAAGCTCAAATTCTTAATATTCTCAATAGTCTTCGAAAAAAGCGAAAGCTCTCCATTCTCTTTATTTCCCATGATTTTGGCGTTATTTCTCAACTTTGTGACCGCGTGATTGTCATGTATGCCGGCTCAATTGTAGAAGAAGGCCCAGTCAAAAATATTATGCAACAAGCTGCTCACCCTTATACCAGTGAACTTATCAAGTGTGTTCCTCAACTCGGCAATAAGGAGCATGCTCTGCACAGTATTCCTGGAAACCCTCCTTCTTTAAACCAGCTACCTGAAGGATGTGCTTTCGCTAATCGATGCCAATATAAACAAGATCAATGTCTGAAGGGGTCGGTGCCTGTCAGATCTAAAGATAATCGATCTTATAAATGTTTCTATCCCGTGGGAGGTGCTGCATGAATGCCCTAGAAGCCATCAACCTCTCCAAGACCTACAGCGCTACAGACGGATTTTTTTTAAAGAACAAAAAAAATATCCGAGCGGTTAACGATATCAGTTTTACTCTGAAGGAAAATCAAACCCTAGGGATCGTTGGAGAGTCAGGGTGTGGAAAGTCAACCTTAGCTCGAATGCTGGTAGGATTATTAGAGCCCACCTCGGGAACCATTAACCTTCAAAATCAAAATATCAAACAGTACCAACGCCAAGAATTAGGTCGGGTCATCCAATATGTATTCCAAGATCCTTTAAGTAGTCTTAATCCTAGAAAAACTATTTACCAATCATTAGCGGCGCCTTTAAAATATCTCCATCAACATGATAATTCTCTTATCAAAGAGAAGATGTTATCTGTTATGGGTGAGGTAGGATTAAAAGAAGAGTTTCTCGATCGCTATCTTTTGGCTGATGCTAAAATTCTTATCCTCGATGAGCCTGTCTCAGCTCTTGATGTTTCGATCCAGTCGCAGGTCCTCAATCTTCTCAATGAGCTAAAACGAAAATTTAATCTTTCTTTTATTGTGATCAGTCATGATTTGGCGGTGGTGGAGAATATCAGTGATGAAATTGCGGTGATGTATTTTGGAGATATTGTCGAGCACAACTCCTCAAAGGAAATCTTTCAAAAACCTCGCCATCCCTATACAGAATTATTGGTTGGCAGTGTTCCTGAACTCAATAAACAGTTTGCTGATATATCCAATAAAAATACAGAATTACCTGATCCGGCCAATCCACCACTAGGGTGTTCATTTTATTCTCGTTGTTCTTACCGGTCCGTTAAGTGTCAAAGTACTAAAACACCAATAAATTCAACAAAAAAATTACCTTTTGTAAGTTGTTTTCATCCTCTTTAAATCTAAGAGAAGATCGGTATGACAACTATTCCAACTAATAAAATTCCAAGACTAAATACCAATCCAATTACAATAGAGGAGCGAGAGAGGTCTTTTAATTCTTTAATCTTAATAGATAGCCCTAAAGCAATGAGAGCAAACCCAAAGAGCGCGGAGACTAGTTGGTGGTTCCAGGAAAGTATCTGCTCCCAAATGAGCGAAGAGGTCATTATCTGATCACCAATTGTTCGAATAAGAATGAAAAATATAAATCCATAAACAAATAGAGGAATATTGTTTGTTGCTTGTTTGAACAAGCCTGTTTTTTTAAGACTATTTGATTGAACTTTGATAGCAAGATAAGGAATAAGCAAAGCCAGGAATAAATTTCTGATTAATTTTGTCAAAGTGGCGGTTTCCAGAACAACAGAGTTTCCATTGATATCAAAATGAATCAAAGAGGCAGCGAGGACTTGGCTTGTATCATGAATTCCTACTCCTAAAAATAAACCTTTAGAGATTTCAGTGGAAAAGAACCACTCCACAAAAAAAGGATAGGTAAAAACACCAATACTCCCCCATAACACAACAATTAAAATAGCAATAGCCACATTTTGTTCTTTTGATTTGATGACGGATGATGAGGCCATGATTGCGGTAACACCACAAATAGCTGTTCCAATTCCAATAAGAGTAATGAGCTCTTTTTCTTTAAAAAATATTCTCTGTAAGATTAATCCTAAAACAAAGACTATTAAAAAAACACTAACAATGAGTGCTAGGGAATTAAACCCTACATCCAAGACTTGAGCCAAACTTATTTTTAAACCCAAAAAAACTATGGCAATTTGAAGAATATTTTTTTTGACATAGTTGGTTCCACGCACCCAGCTGGATGGAAGGTAGACTAAATTACCAATAATTATTCCTAAAATAAGACATAAGAGACTGACGGGTATTACGGCAATACCAATCATCTGGGCTAAAGGCTCACTCACTAACGAAATAGCTAGATAAATACCGATAATTAATGATATTCCGAACCAAAATCCATTCATTTAAAAAGGAGTAACTTTTATTTTGAGGGTGTCAATCATCTTGCTTGAAACGTTGTTATACAAAAAAAGGATACCTGTGTAAGATAGAATTTATGTATTACGAATTTCTAGTCACTCACTTAGATGCACCTTTTTTATTATTATCAGCTGTTACTACAGGCCTGATTATTCGTATTTTTTATAACGCCTATATGAAATTGAAGCTAGCAATGCGGGTTCTAACCTCTGTAGTTTTTTTTATTATAAACGCCATTATGGTCGTCCCTGGCATCGTCTTCTTTTATAGGTGGATTATGTTATGTGGCTTCTACCAACCCAACGGCGCTTTTAATTATGATAATGGTTGTAGCGGAGATGTTTTTAGTCTACTTGCTCCAGGGCTGATTTTACTGTCGTAAACATCTCATCAATCTGACTATCTTGAACAATCAACGGTGGGGAGAAAGCTAGCGTATCACCATTAGCTCTTACCATTAATCCCATATCCCAGGCTTTTTTCATGACTTCAAAACCACGAGCACCCACAGCATTTCCTCTGGGTTCTAATTAGAGGGCTGCGATTACACCGAGGTTTCTGATATCAATGACATGTTTGGTTCCTTTGAGAGAATGAGCCGCTTTTTCAATCTTTGGGGCTTGCTCACCCGCGTGCTCAAATAATCCCTCTTCTTTATAGATGTCTAATGTTGCTAGTGCAGCTGCACAAGCAACGGGGTGTCCAGAATATGTATAGCCATGGAAGAGCTCAATAGGAGCATCCGCATTTTCTAACATGGACTCATAAATATAATCTTGAACAATAGTAGCGCCCATCGGAATAGTCGCGTTAGTTAAGCCTTTTGCGCAAGTAATAATATCTGGAGTAACTCCAAAGTAATCAGAACCTGTTGCTTTTCCTAATCTTCCAAAAGCTGAAATTACTTCATCAAAGATCAGAAGAATGTCGTGTTTGGTACAAATCTCTCTTAGTCTTTTTAAATATCCCTGAGGCGGGGGCAGTACTCCTGTAGATCCAGCAATCGGTTCAACGATTACGGCTGCTATTGTTGAGGCATCATGGAGTTGAACTAGGCGCTCCAAATCATCGGCGAGTTCAGCGCCATGTTCTGGTTGACCTTGAGAGAATGCATTGACACTTGGATTATGAGTATGACGTAAATGATCCACACCACTTAGCATCGAGCCAAAATACATTCTGTTTTTCACCATACCACCAACACTAATACCACCAAAGCCAACACCGTGATAACCACGCTCGCGGCCAATCAATCTTGTTTTTGAGGAGTGACCTCGTGCTCGTTGATACGCAAGTGCAATCTTTAAGGCACTGTCGACAGCTTCGGAGCCCGAGTTAGAAAAGAAAACATGGTTCATTCCCTCGGGGAATATTTCTGCTAGACGATTAGCTAGTTCAAACTGTTTAGGATGACCGAATTGGAAGGGAGGAGAGTAATCAAGTTCTTCAATTTGTTGAGTAACCGCTTCTTGTATCTTTTTTCGACCATGACCAGCGTTCACACACCATAGACCTGCTGTGCCATCAAGAATTTGACGATTATCATCACTGGTAAAGTGCATATCTTTCGCTTTAACAATAATGCGGGGATCTTTTTTAAAGGTCTTATTGGGCGTAAAGGGCATCCATAAAGACTCAAGATTATTCGGCTTACTCATGCTTCCTCCAAGAAACTCATTTTATAGGAAAACTCTATTCCTTCTCGAAATACTGAGCAAGCGCAATTATGACGTACTTTTGGTGATTTAAATTAATTGAAAAATGGTTCATTTATAATGATTTTATGGTGGTCTTTTGGCTCAATCGTACTATTTTGAGTTATGTCTGAATTATCCATTCAATTAAAATGGCAGCTTGGCGAAGGAGAGCTGGTTCAAGGTAAGTACTCTAATAGCCACGAGATTACCTACAATGATCAATTTAAACTGACAGCTGATGCAGCACCAGATTGGGGTGGTGATATAGCTAACACAAATCCTGAGCAGGCTCTGGCTGCTTCTATTAGCAGTTGTCATATGATGACTTTTCTAGCACTTGCCTCCAAAGCGAAATGGCAAGTATCTTCTTATGAAGATAAAGCTGAGGCTTTCCTTGGAAAAAATTCCAAAGGCCAAATGGCCGTGATTAAAATTCGATTAAATCCTTCTGTTCAATTTAGTGATGGGTTTACTGTGAGCGAACAAGAGATGAACGAGATGCATGATCGATCTCATCGTTATTGTTTTATTGCTAACTCCCTTTCTGAGGAAGTAGAGTTTGAGGTAAGTTTATAAATCATGAGCAATTATTCTCTTATCCAAATTAATGATCTAGATAAGGGAGTAGTGAACATTCAATTAAATTCACCTGATACTCAAAATACTCTCTCTGAAAAAATGATTGGTGAACTACAACAGGCTCTTGATGAACTCCAACAAGGACCAAGTAAAGTAATTATTCTAAGCTCAACAGGAAAAGTATTTTCAGCAGGTCATGATTTAAAGGAACTAAAAACTGCTCGATCTCAGTCTGATCAAGGTCATGCGTATTTTCAAAAAATCCTCAAACAATGCTCTAACATGATGCAAGCTATTGTTAATCATTCCAAACCAGTGATTGCCAAAGTGGAAGGTGTGGCTACCGCTGCCGGTTGCCAGTTAGCTTTGAGTTGTGATTTAGTTTATGCCAGCTCTAATTCTGTCTTTGCGACACCAGGAGTAAATATCGGATTATTTTGCTCAACACCGATGGTAGCTTTATCACGCAATGCCTCTTCCAAGCACGCCATGGAGATGCTTCTAACAGGAGATCCTATTTCTGCTACTGAGGCTGCACAAAAGGGAATTATCACTCAGTCTTTAGAAAGCACCGAAATAGAAAAGCATGTATTAGAAAAAGCTAATAAAATAGCTTCTAAATCATCTAAAACTCTTAAAATAGGTAAGGGCGCCTATTATCGTCAAAGCGAAATGCCATTGGATCAAGCTTATGATTACGCCTCTAAGGTAATGGTAGAAAATATGCTGGAGCAAGATGCCAAAGAGGGTATTGATGCCTTTTTAGAAAAAAGAACTCCCCAGTGGGAGGATTAGTTTTCATTTATGGTTAATCCCTACAATCAAAACCTCGACCCCAATCCTGCTAACTACCAACCTCTTACTCCTCTATCCTTTCTAGAACGGGCCTCAGATGTTTTCCCTGATTTTGTCGCCATCATTCATGGATCACAAAAATTTACATATAAAGAATTTTACACGCGCTCTAAACAATTAGCTTCAATTCTCTCTCAACGTGGAATGACTCGAGGGAGTACAGTTTCCACTCTATTAATGAACACTCCACCCATGCTTGAGGCTCATTATGGTATCCCTATGTGTGGTGCAGTTATCCATGCCATTAATACAAGATTGGATCCAGCAACTATTGCATTTCAACTAGATCATGCTGACTCAAAAATTTTGTTATTTGATCATGAACTATCTTCAGTCATTCTTGAAGTTTTAGGGTTATGTAAAGTAGAACCTTTACTGGTCTGCTACCAAGACAAGCAAGTGGATACAAAAGACCCATCTAAAGACAATATCTTAAACTCTCATAGTGTCATTGATTATGAAGAGTTTATTCAACTAGGAGATCTAGATTATAAATGGTTGAAGCCAGAAAATGAATGGGATGCAATTTCTGTAGGGTACACATCAGGAACAACGGGTGATCCCAAAGGAGTCGTCTCTCATCATCGCGGTGCTTATTTATTAGCCCAAGGAAATGCTCTTGTCGCTTCTATGCCCAAACACTCTGTTTATCTTTGGACACTTCCCATGTTTCATTGTAATGGATGGTGTTTTCCTTGGACTTTATCTGCAATTATTGGAACTCATGTGTGTCTCAGACAAGTGCGAGCAGAACCTATTTGGCAAAACATAAAAGACCACAAAGTTAGCCATTTATGTGGAGCTCCTATTGTCATGTCCATAATTCTCTCGTTGGAAAACCAACAAGATTATCAACCAGAACATCAAGTTCAATTTTTTACTGCAGCAGCCCCTCCTCCTGAGAGTGTATTAAAGCAAATGTCAGAGGCAGGATTTTTAGTTACCCATCTTTATGGATTAACAGAGACTTATGGACCAGCGGTTATTAATGAATGGAACAACAATTGGGATGGTTTAGATATGACCTCTCAAGCCTCACTGAAAGCCCGCCAAGGAGTTAGATATCTTCCTTTGGAACATTTGCAAGTGCTTGACCCTGATACTCTTAAACCTGTCCCTGCTGATGGGAAAACAATTGGGGAAGTAATGTTTCAAGGAAATATTGTAATGAAGGGATATCTTAAAAATAAAACAGCCAATGAAAAAGCTTTTGCGGGAGGGTGGTTTCACTCTGGCGATTTAGCTGTGATGCACCCAGATGGATACTTGCAATTAAAAGACCGTTCAAAAGATATTATTATTTCTGGGGGTGAGAATATATCCTCTATTGAAATAGAAGAAACCCTTTTAAAGAATGAAGGAGTTAGTGCAGCTGCTGTCATTGCTGTTGCAGATGAAAAATGGGGCGAAGTTCCATGTGCTTTTATTGAAATGAAAACTAATCATCAATGGAAGGAGGGTTTAGCGCGATTGTGGTGTAAAGAAAAATTAGCATCATTTAAGGTACCTAAGTATTATTTTTTCGAAACAATTCCCCGAACCTCAACAGGTAAAATTCAAAAATATTTATTAAGAGAAAAAGCGAAGAGTTTGGTCAGTAATTGAGGGTAACCTGTAAGGAAGCTACCCTCAAATTTTCATCATTACATGCGGGCACCTATGATGCCTACAACTAGCCAAATGATCATGATAAGGAAGGGGTAATAACCTGAGAACATATCTGCCATTTTCTACCTCCGTGATTCTTTAGAGTAAATAATATGCAATTTATGCATATTTAAAAACTAAAAATCCCAAATTTATTGAAAAAAAATAGTGAATAAATCAAAAATATATGCATTTTGTGGATATCTAAACGGTCGTTGTTATTTTTAGGTGATTATAATAAGTATAACTATCTAATGAGCGTGGAATCCAAAATTATTCAATATCTAATGAAAAATAAAATAACTGTTTCTACTGCTGAGTCTTGCACAGGGGGAATGCTAGCTTCAAAATTTACAGCTCAAGCAGGTATCTCCAAAATTTACCAAAGTGGGATGATTACATACTCCAATGAGGCAAAAATCAAATATCTTAAAGTCTCCCCGTCAACACTCAAAAGTCAGGGAGCAGTGAGTAGGCAGGTTTGCTCTCAAATGTGCTTTAATCTTCATAAAATAACTAAAAGCAAAATGACTTTTTCAACTACTGGGGTAGCTGGTCCGGGTGGGGGGACTAAAGGCAAACCTGTTGGCTTAGTATTCATTGGGATCTGCTTTGATAAAAATATTTATATTGAACAACTGAAGTTTTCTCCAAAACTATCTCGATTGCAAATACAAAAAGCGACTGTCAAAGAATGTTTCCAATTGGCTAGTGATATTATTCATGGCATATAAAAAAAATTATAACAGTCTTTTACCTGATGACTTTGTTCTTTCAGAGGAATTTGAGTCTATTGTTGAACAATTAGAGAACACCAAAGACCATTTTTATATTACAGGAAAAGCAGGGAGTGGTAAGTCTACTCTCTTAGCTTATTTTCGGTCAGTTACCCAAAAAAATACCGCTGTCCTTGCGCCAACTGGAGTTGCGGCTATTCGAGTTAAAGGACAAACCATACATTCATTTTTTGGTTTTCCACCAAAAGTAATTCAAACACGACATATTAAAAAAGTAAGACAAATAGAATTACTTCAAAATCTCGAAACCTTAATTATTGATGAGATATCCATGGTCCGAGCTGATGTCTTCGATGCCATTGATTATTCTCTTCGCGTCCATCGTAAAAAACTAACCCAACCTTTTGGAGGAGTACAAGTCATCGTTTTTGGAGACCTTTTTCAATTACCCCCAGTTGTCAATATGGATGAGTCTAGTTTACTTGAGAGAATTTATCCAAATGGTCAATTTTTCTTTCATTCTAATATCTTTCAAGATGCACAGTTTAAAACCCTTGAATTACAAAGCATTTATCGTCAAACCGATGATCATTTCATTTACCTATTAAATGCTGTGCGCGATGGATCTATTACCAATTCTCAAATTGATAATCTTAATGACTCATTAGTAGATAACTTTGAAATGGATGAGGGGAAGATCATTTTGACCACAACCAATGCTCGTGCTAGTGGAATTAATCAAAATTACCTCAAACAATTAAGCAGCGAAGAATTCTCTTATCGAGCTCAAGCCACTGGACAATTTTACAAAGAACTTTTCCCAACGGATGAAGTGCTCAAACTCAAAAAAGGAGCTCAAGTGATTATGATCAAAAATGACCCTGAGAAAAGATGGGTTAATGGCTCAATTGGAACCATTCATGATATTGCTGAGAAAAAGATCAAGGTTAAAATTAATCATAAAATCTATGAGGTCAAAAAGGAGAAGTGGGATCGTATTCAATATTCCTATGACGATGATCAACAAGAAGTGTTAGAAAATGTGACAGGTTCTTTTAAGCAGTATCCCATGAGGCTTGCCTGGGCGATTACTATTCATAAAAGCCAAGGCCAAACATTTGAAAAAGTTATTATAGATATGAGCCAGGGTTCTTTTGCTCCAGGACAACTTTACGTTGCATTGAGTCGATGCATTAGCTTAGAAGGAATTGAGTTACTTCGACCTTTGAAAAAATCTGATGTGATCGTCAACAAACAACTGATAGGATTTCAGGACCGATTAATCTAATGAAAGCAAAACAAATCATCTATGCCATTACGGTTTTTACGATCATGGGAATTGCGTTATATGTGGCTTCTACTTTTGAGTATTATGGTTTTTATGAAGAGTGTAAAATGGAAAGCAATTCTCAAGGTGGGATAGAGGCATGTGTCGAGTACAAAATAGAGGAGAGTAAAAAATGATTTATTTAAACGATAGTTATGTTAAAGAATTCCATGCTCCCATTGTGGCGGTGGAGGAAGAAAAAATTATCACTGCGGATAGCTGTTTTTATGCCCAAAGTGGAGGACAGCCTGGAGACAAAGGGGTCGTGGAAGTCAACGGCCAAAAAGTCAATGTTATCAACACAATTAAGCATGAAAAAGGGATCGCTCATGTTCTTGAAAATGTTATTGAAGGCGCTTCCGGCGATATCCAGGGCAGTATTGATTGGGACCATCGTTTCCGTTTAATGCGGATGCATACGACGATGCATCTATTATGTGCAGCTCTTCCTTATTATGTCACGGGAGGTTCGATTGGTTTGGAGAAAAGTCGAATTGATTTTGACTTGGGAGAGGAGACTTTTGAATTTGAGACCCTTAACCAAATTATCAATGATTTTATTCAACAAGCCCATCCGATTTCATATCAGTGGATTACCAGCGAAGAGCTTGATCAACAACCTGAACTCGTTCGCACCCTTTCTGTTCAGCCCCCTCGAACCAATGGTCAAATTCGATTGGTTAAAATTGGAACTATTGATTTACAACCTTGTGGGGGTACCCATGTTGCCAACACAAAAGAGATTGGGGAATTTAAATTTATAAAATATGAGAGTAAGGGAAAAATGAATAAGCGTGTTCAGTTTACCCTTGATTAATGCATAAAGCCTCTCTTAAAGACTTTCTTTTACTAATCGCCTTAGCTGCGATTTGGGGAAGTGCTTTTTTCAATATTAAAATTGCCTCTGACTCCTTTACCCCCATGTCCATCGCATTTGGTCGAATATTTTTTGCCGCATTGGTTTTAGTATTTTATTGCTGGATCAAAGGAATTAAGATCGATCCTTTTGGCGAGCATTGGTTTTGGTATTTTTCAATCGGTACGGTTAATTTAGTTCTACCTTTTTTCTTTATTTCTTTTGGAATGGTCAAAGTTCAAAGTAACCTTGGTGCTATCTTAATGTCGACGGCTCCAATCTACGCTACTATTTTAGGACAGCTATTTATTCAAGATGAAAAAATTAATACTTCAAAATTAGTTGGAGTAGTCATTGGTTTTCTTGGGATAGTTTATCTATTCTCCGATGATATTTTGATCAACCAATCAAACTTTTTATATGCTTTGATCATTATCTTAGGCCCTTTCTGTTATACTTTGGGAGGACTATTCACTCTTCGACTAAAACATGTCAAAAATGAAACTCTTACCTCTAGCTGTCTTGTTTGGGGTGTTATTGTTCTGTTACCGTTCTTGTTCATTTTAGAAAATCCAACGGAGATACGACCTGCCTTAATTCCAACTATTTCATTAATTTACTTAGGTATCGTGGCGACAGCGATTGCTTGGTTACTACGTTTCTATCTTTTAAAGCATAATGGCCTTGTTTTTCAGTCCCAAGTGGCATACATCATCCCAATATTTGGTCTGATATTTGGCTACATATTCTTAGGAGAACAGATTACCTACAAAATCATTGTGGCTTTAATTGCAGTGATGATTAGTACTTATTTGATTGAAAGAGGTAAATCAGCCAAAACAGTGAAGTCGGTTCCCTAAAGAATATTGCCCTTTGTGTCTTATAATATAAGTTACCTCATCTAGCCTATGACATCCGACACTTTAATTAAAATTGATAATGTTCGAAAAACCTATGCGGGTAAATTTGAAGCCCTAAAAGGAGTTAATCTTGAAATTAAAAGAGGTGAAATCCTAGCTCTTCTTGGTCCTAATGGTGCGGGCAAGACAACTCTTATTAATGCCATTTGTGGTGTTGTGGTTCCTACTTCAGGAAGTATCAGCGTTGATGGATTTGATGTCATTAAAGATTTTCGAAAAACTCGCTCGATGATTGGTTTAGTCCCACAAGAACTTCAATTAGAAGCATTTGAAAAGGTATTTCAAAATGTTTCTTATACTAGAGGGTTATATGGTAAAAGAGCTAATCCAGAAATTATCGAAAAAATTTTAAAAGACCTAAGTCTATGGGATAAAAAAGATAGTCGACTGCGTGAGCTTTCAGGAGGTATGAAGCGACGTGCATTAATTGCGAAGGCACTTAGCCATGAACCAAAAATTTTGTTTTTAGATGAACCCACAGCGGGGGTTGATATTAATCTGCGAAGAGATATGTGGAGAGTTGTGAAACAATTACAAGAAAAAGGCGTGACTATCATTTTAACAACTCACTATATTGAAGAAGCGGAAGCAATTGCTGATCGAGTATCTGTGATCAATCATGGTGAAATAATTCTAACTGATAATAAAAATGATCTGATGCAAAAAATGGGACATAAACTTTTAACCATTGAACTACAAGAAAAGATAGAAACAATCCCAGACTCCTTAAAAGAATTTAACTTAACAATTACAAGTGAAGGACAAGCATTATGTTTCACCTACAACTCTCAGGCTGAAACCACAGGAATTACTACTTTACTTCAAGAGTTGAAAAACTCTGGTCTGAAGCTCAAAGATCTTAAGTCCGATCAGACTTCATTAGAAAATATATTTGAACAATTATTAAAGGAGAGCGCATGAACTGGATTGGCGTAAAAGCAATATATCTTCATGAAATGGACCGCATGAGACGTACGATTATTCAAAGTATTCTCTCACCAGTCATCTCAACATCCTTATATTTCGTGGTTTTTGGCTCTGCAATAGGCTCAAGAATTCCTCTAATAGAAGATGTGAGTTACGGATCTTTCATTGTTCCTGGTCTAATGATGTTGGTACTTTTAACTCAGAGTTTATCAAACGCTGCCTCGGGAATATTCTTCCCTAAGTTTCTAGGCACGATTAATGAAATTTATGCCGCTCCCTTATCTTCTTGGGAAATTGTGATGGGATTTGTGGGTGCTGCCACATCGAAATCTATCATCCTGGGCGTGTTGATTTTGGGCACCGCAAGTGTTTTTGTGGAAATCTCTATTGCTCATCCTTTGGTAATGATCTTGATGCTTGTTTTAACGGCACTGACTTTTAGTTTACTTGGTTTTTTAATAGGAGTTGTATCCACTAATTGGGAGCAATTATCT
>LUMQ01000189.1_pt1 | contig 16821 bp, 16 predicted proteins | sample 729621 | NCBI WGS metagenome assembly LUMQ01 (sample SAMN03860259, study PRJNA289734) | marine metagenome | biome: seawater column; feature: ocean; material: water; isolation source: Red Sea water column Station 12 - depth 25m | place: Saudi Arabia: Red Sea | collected 2011-10-15 | depth 25 m | reverse complement strand
GTCTAAAACTCGATGGGGAAAAATGGATGATAGGTGGTGGCCCAGAAGAAAAAAGGCTCAGAGAAAAATACCCAGACGTCAAATTCTTTGGAAATAAAAGTCATGAGGAAATAGCAAATATTTATCAAGAGTGTGATTATTTTGTCTTCCCATCAAAAACCGATACTTTTGGATTGGTATTGCTTGAAGCAATGGCATGTGGGCTCCCTGTGGCCGCATACAATGTTTCTGGTCCTAAAGATGTTATCGGCAAATCGAAAGCAGGAATCCTAAGAGAAGATTTGGCTGAAGCAGTACGAGGATTAGAATCGCTTAGTGCATCGACTGCTATAAAACATGCAAAGAAGTTTTCTTGGGAAAAAGCATCAGAAAATTTTTTTTCTTATCTACATATAGGATGAGAAGTCGCTAACTATAGTTTTCATTAAGTGAATAACCTGCACTTCTTACAGTTCGTATAGGATCCTTTTTCACTTTACCCCTATTGAGCGCTCTTCGTAAACGCCCCACATGGACATCAACAGTTCTTTCCTCAACGTAGATCTGATTGCCCCAGACTTTATCTAACAATTGCTCCCTGTTAAATACTTGTCCTGGCCTCATTAGAAAAACTTCAAGTAACTTAAATTCCACAGGCCCTAATTTTATTTCCTTTTTACCTCTAAATACTCTTTTGTTATCACGGTTTAATTCAATGTCATGAAAATTTAAAGTGTCTGTAAAACTGTCTTCACTCACGCGTCTAAGAAGAGCTTTCGTTCGGGCAATTAATTCAGAGTTTGAAAAGGGCTTGGTTATATAGTCATCAGCTCCGGTGTCAAAAGCTCTCAATTTATCACTTTCTTCAGTTCGCGCTGTGAGCATTATAATGGGAATTTTCTTTAGGTTTTTACTAGCCCGTATTTGCCGTAGTATCTCAACCCCTGATAAATTTGGTAGCATCCAGTCTAATATTACGAGGTCAGGCATTTCGTGTTTTATAAGATCAAGAGCCTCCTCACCATCAGAACACAATACTACATCATATTTTTCTTTAGAAAAATTGTACTTAATTATTTCTTGGAGATCCTTATCATCTTCTATAAGTATAATTTTTTTATTCATCTCCAATTCCTCGTCAAACTGGGAGATTTACTTTTGGTCTTACGGCTACTAAATTCTCACCGGTTATTGCAAAGTGAGTCATTTCTCCAATATGAGTAGTATGGTCTCCAATGCGTTCATAATTTTTTGCTATTATCATGAGGTGGGAGCCAGAGGCCACTCGTTTTTTCTTTCTCAAATAAACCAGAAGATTTTCAAAGAGATCGGTATACATTTGATCAATTTTGTAATCGTTTTTCCATACCTTCCGGGCTAGTTTTACATCCTGATTAGTGTACGCGTTTATTGATTTAGTAAGTTGTTTTTTGACTTTTTCACCTAATTTAAAAATTTGATTTCTAATGTCTGTGTGATGTTCTTCTGTTAAAAGTTGCGATCGTTTAGCGATATTCTTACAAAGATCACCTACCCTTTCAAAGGCACCAGAGATCTTTATAGCAGAAAATAAAACGCGTAAATCATCAGCAACAGGTTGCCTTAATGCAATTGCTTTAATTACAGATTCATTTATCTCTGTTTCTAGTAAGTCTATCTTTTCATCTAAGAGAATAGCGTTTTCTGCCATTTGCACATTATTATCTTTTATCGAAAGATTTGAGTTTGTTATTACTTGTTCGCATAGACCACCCATCTCAACTATTTTACCATTGATATGAATGAGGTCCTCGTTAAATGCTGATGAAATATGTAAAGTCATTCTAATTCCTAATTATCCAAATCGTCCAGTTATGTAGTCCTGTGTTTTTTCATTGTCAGGTTGAGTGAAAATTTTGTCGGTATCGTTATATTCAATTAAGTCTCCTAAATGAAAAAACGCCGTTTTCTTTGATACGCGTGCAGCTTGCTGCATTGAATGAGTAACTATTATAATCGTGTAAGTTTCAGAGATCTCATTCATAAGCTCTTCGATTTTAGCAGTGGCGATCGGATCAAGTGCAGAACAGGGTTCATCCATTAGAATAACTTCTGGGCTAACGGCAATGGCTCTCGCAATGCATATTCTCTGTTGCTGGCCACCGGACAACCCTGTTGCTTGATCATTCAACCTATCTTTGACTTCATCTATAAGCCCTGCTTTTTCTAAACTGTTGTGAACTATATCTTTCAATTCGTTGTCACTACTGGCTAAGCCATGAATTCTTGGGCCGTAGGCAATATTGTCAAAAATGGATTTTGGAAATGGATTGGCTTTTTGAAAAACCATACCTACGCGAGCTCTAAGTTCAACAGGATCTATGTCTGGCCCATAAATATCTTGTTCATCAAGAAGCACACTTCCCTTTATTGAACAGTTCTCTATGACATCATTCATTCTATTTAGACAACGCAAAAAAGTTGATTTTCCACACCCAGAGGGACCAATAAGTGCTGTTATGGTGTTTTTCTTAATATTTAGGCTTATATCTTTAATGGCCTTTTTATCACCATAAGAAACCTCGACATTCTTTGTTCTAATTTTAATAGCCAATTAGTTCACCATTTCTTCTCGAATTTTTTTCTCAATACAACAGCTAAGAGATTCATTGAGATCAAAAACGCCACTAAGAACAGTATAGCTAAAGAACTTCTTTCATAAAATGCTCTTTCTGCACTATCAGACCACATATATATCTGAACCGGCATTGCTGTGGCACTTGATGTAAAGGTGGTCGGGATATCAATTATAAATGCTACCATCCCAATCATCAAAAGAGGTGCTGTTTCACCCAAAGCTTGTGCCATTCCAATTATTGTACCTGTTAGAATACCAGGTGCAGCTAAAGGTAAAACATGATGCATCGCAGCTTGCATTTTTGAAGCACCCAGTCCCAGAGCGGCTTCTCTTATAGATGGTGGAATGGAACGAATAGATGCTCTAGAGGCAATAATTATCGTAGGAAGCGTCATTAATCCTAATACTAGACCACCGACTAGCGGTGCCGATCTTGGTAAACCAAATGTGGAGAGAAAAACTGATAAGCCTAGCAAGCCAAAAACTATAGATGGAACAGCAGCTAAATTATTTATATTAACTTCAATGAAATCCGTTATTCGTCCGGGCTTAGCAAAATACTCAAGATATATGGAAGCCATAACAGCCAGTGGAAGTGCAAACATTACGGTGACAAAAAGGGTTAGAGCAGAACCTACTACCGAGCCTAATATTCCAGCACTCTCAGGCTCTCTAGAATCAGCAGATGTGAAAAATGTTTTGTTGAATTTAAGTTTTGCAATACCTCTCTCCACCAAGCTATTTACCCATGCTATTTGCTTGTTATTAATTCTTCTATCTTCTTCTGGAATATCAATGCTTAATCTACCTTTTAAATACTGATCCGCGTCATCAGATAAATGAAGCCAAACCGACATAGTGTGAGAGCCACTCCCAAGAGCTTTCTTTTTGACAATTTCCTTTAGATCGTATCCAGCATTAGCTGAAATAATTGCAAATAGTTCCTTTTTTTCATCTCTCTCTTTTACCTCGGGAAAAAATTCCCTCAACGCACTTTTAACTAAGCCATCCCAGTTGAATAGGTTCATCTTGTTTTTGTTTATAGTGCCGCTGTCATCAACTAGCTTGTCCATATTTACAGAGATATCTACCTTGAAGTAGGCTTGCTGAAGAGCGCTATATCCGTTAAGCCCTATCGAAATAAGTAGGGTTGCTAGCATAATAAGAGCAAAACAAATGGAGGTAATACCATAGATCTTTAATCTGGTCTCACGTGCTCTTCTTGATTGGATACTTTTTCTAATCATATCTTTCAGCTAGCCTCCGAGATATAGAAAGAGCAAAAATATTGAGCAACAGGGTAAAGAAGAAAAGTGCCAATCCTAGGCCAAAGGCTGACAAGGTTTTAATATCATCAAATTCTGTATCTCCAGTAAGGAGAGATACAATCTGAACTGTGACAGTGGTTACTGAATCTAATGGATTAATAGTCAAACTCGCACTTAATCCTGCGGCCATTACAACGATCATTGTTTCGCCAATCGCTCGACTGACGGCTAAGAGAACAGCACCAACTAAACCAGGAATAGCAGCGGGAAGAACTACGTTGTATATTGTTTCAGCTTTTGTGGCACCAAGCCCCATTGAACCATCCCGTAAACTCTGAGGAACAGCTCTGATAACGTCATCTGATAAAGAGGAGATAAAAGGAATAATCATTATTCCCATTACAGCACCGGCTGCTAATGCTGACTCAGACGATACATCTAATCCTAGTGAAAACCCTATTTCCCGGAAAAATGGTGCCGCTGTTAATGCAGCAAAATACCCATAAACCACAGTAGGTATTCCTGCCAAAATTTCTAATGTCGGTTTCACAAAGTCCCTTGTTCGTGGCGAAGCAAATTCCGCAAGATAAATTGCGGAAAACAATCCAATAGGAATAGCAACACACATTGCAATAAAAGAGATAAGGAGTGTGCCAACCAATACGGGGATCATACCAAACGATCCAGCTGCCGCCACTTGGTCGCTACGAATAGCTACATTTGGTGCCCAGTGCAACCCAAATAGAAAGTCGAAAAAGTTGTAGAGACTGAAAAACCTCAGTGCCTCAAACAAAAGGCTCAGAATTATTGCTCCAGTCGTAAAAATAGCTATTACCGCTGAAACAAAGAAAATATTTATAATAAATTTTTCAACGTTTTCTCTTGCATTTGCGCGAGGGCTTTGTAGTGAGCTTACAAACATACCCACAAGGGCTGCACACAAAATAACAACTAGTCCCCGATAAAAATGTAGTTGGTCTAAAGCTGCTTTATAATCACTAGCAAGTGAAAGAATTTTTTCATCATCGGTCGCTATTTTCCCATTAGAAACGTTAATAACTTTCGCTAAAATAAGGCTTACAAAGGATTGATTTAATTTTGGGTTTAACTCCTGAATTTTATTATAAAAGAGTTGATCAATATAGTTGGGCCCCCCTATGGTTAGGAAAAGAAGAATAATCGCTGAAGGAATAAAAGCCCACAAAAAGGACTGCTGCCCATAATGTGACGGCAACGCTTTTGATCTTTGTCCAACAAAGGCTGCCTTTTTTAAAATATTATTTTTGGAATAAAAATAAAAGAAAAGCGAAACTCCAATAAGCATAAAAAATACGAAGCTTAGAGGGATATTTTGCAATATTCGAATCCTGAAAAATTTTGGTCTATAAAGCCGATATGCTAATCGGCTTTATAGATTTAGTAAATGGATTTTAGCTTAAGGCTTTGGTATTAGACCGGCATCCTCCAATGGGCTTTCGCTTACGGCCAAGCTCATGAAATAGTCTGCAAACTCTTGTAGGCCGGGAATAACCCCAACATGCTCTTGTTTTACGTAGAAAAAGAGAGGGCGTGAGACTTTATAAGAGCTATCAGCAATTGTTGTCATAGAAGGAGACACACCACCTATCTTCGAGCCCTGCACCTTATCTTTATTTTGGTCGAGAAACGAAAATCCGAATATACCAAACCGATCCTTATTAGCCGATAATTTTTCGATAATTAAATTGTCATTCTCTCCAGCTTCTGTGACTGCACCATCTTCCCTTAAAGCTGAACATGATGCTTTATAGTCTTTCTTGCTCATATTATATATTTTCTTACAAGTATCGTGCATTACCAACTCTACAAAGGCATCTCTCGTTCCTGAGGAGGGAGGAGGAGCTAAGACGTCTATTTCAATGGTAGGTAACGAGGGATTGATATCGCTCCACGTTTTGAAGTTATTATCAACCATCATTCCATTAGACATAACTTTGGCAGATACTGCTTTAAAGATTTCTTCTTTTGTTAAGGATAATTGTTCACTTCCTTTACTATTGGAGAAAGTAATTCCATCATATCCAATCATATACTCGATAGGATTTATTCCATTTGATGCACAATCTTTTTTTTCTGTCTCTTTTATAGCCCGGCTTGCATTTGTGATGTCTGGGTGCTCTAGTCCGATGCCAGCACAGAATAGTTTTACACCTCCCCCAGTCCCAGTAGACTCTATTACCGGTGCCCTGAAATCGGTATTTTTGGCAAATCGTTCTGCTACAATAGTAGAAAAAGGAAATACTGTTGATGACCCAACTATCGATATTTGATCGCCCTCTCTTGCTATTGAGATATTGGAAATAAAAATAGTCGATAGAAAAATACAGGAAGCTAATTTTATAAAAGACCTCATTTTATTCTCCTAAAAATTTGGAAATTTTTAATTTATAAGGAATATGCAATTTTAATTGCTATAATTTATGTCAGAAATATAAAAAGTTTATGAATATTTAAGTTGCTGATAAATATAGATAAATTGAATTCTCTTCTATTTAGGTTTTTTTGTCTTTGGTTTCGGAAGCCATGCAGTAAACCTACTGCCCTCACCTAATTTTGAGTCAATTTGTAGCCTTCCTTGATGTCTTATTAGAATATGTTTTGCTATTGCAAGGCCTAAGCCAGTACCATCTCTTTCTACTTCAACATTAGTATTGGCCCTATAAAATCTTTCAGTTAGTCTATACAAGTGCTCAGGCGCAATTCCCGAACCATTATCTTCCACCACTATCCCGATCATATTTTTTTCTTTTTCTTTGGAAACATAAACTTTTATTGTACTTTTTTGACCAGAATATTTTATAGCGTTCTCAATAAGATTTGAAAAAAGCTGCCTTAACTGCGAAATATCCCCAAATACTGGAGATAATTTCTTCGAAATTTTATTTGTGAGTTGTACTTTATTTTCTGCCGCTAGAGGCTCTAGTGTCGATATAAGTTCGAAGATTAGTGTTCCTAAGGAAGTTTCAGAAGTTATCGGCTTTGTTTCCTCAATTTCTAATCTAGATAGGGACATGAGATCTTGAATTAACCTTTCCATTTTTCCAGCCTGTTTGCTCATGAGCTCTAAAAAGAGCTTGTGCATTTTCGGGTCTTTTTTGGCGTGCCCTTGTAGCGTTTCGATATAACCCATAATTGAAGCAAGAGGAGTTCTTAGTTCGTGACTAGCATTTGCAACAAAATCGGTTCTAACCTTTTCAGCTTTTATATAAGAAGATTCATCTGTAAATTGAATGAAAATATCATTAAAGTTTTGTGACAATTTATTTGAAGATATAAAAAATATGTGAGCTTTTAGTTGCCTAAATTGAGGGCTTTGAATTTCGAATGAGAGCTTTTCCTCTTTATCGTTTCTTAGAGCATTTTCAACTGATCTTAAAAAAATAGGAGAACGAAAAACAGTTGAAATATGCGACCCAATTTGAAAATCAGGTATGATGCTTTTTGCTTGCAGATTTATATATGTCAGCCTCCCATTTCTATCAATCAAAACGTATGGAGAAGGAAGAATATTTAGCAGACCTTTTACTATTTGGTAGGTAACCTTTTTATCATGAGCATTTCTGATAACTTCTTCAGATTTATCATCCTTGACTTTCTTCATGTTGTATTTTTGCAGTTCTAGGCTCGACCGTAAGTACATATAAAAAATCGCGCAGGACATTAATATAGTTACAGGAAAAGCCCATAATGGATATCCAAGCGCTGCAAACAAACCAACAATTGTGGTTAAAATTATAGAAAAAAGCGTGAAAGTGGTTAGATTTTCTTTCATATTTCCGTTAGTTTATTTTGAGTATAACAAATTAGAGGATTTTTAACAAAAAACCGATTTTGAAATACTTTTGTAGTGGAAATAGAAATGGAAAATTTGGAAAAATTTTATATTAATGGGCATTGGGTAACCCCCGATTCAAAAAAAAATATGCCTGTATTGAATCCATCCAACCTAGAAGAATTAGGTAAAGTTGCGTTAGGAAATGAGAAAGATGTCAATGTAGCCGTAGAGGCAGCAAAAAGAGCTTTTGAAACATATTCTAAGACTACAAAAAAAGACCGCCTTGCTCTTTTGAAAGAGCTAAAATTTGTGACGGAAAAAAGGTTCGAAGATTTGGCGCAAGCTATGCGGCAAGAAATGGGCGCGCCAATTTCAATGGCACGTTCAGCTCAAGCTGATGCAGCCATTGGACATTTAGATTCATTTATCGACGCATTAAATGAATTAGAAGAGAGAACTAAATTAATTAATGGCGATATTCTTTTAAAAGAACCCATAGGAGTATGCGGGCTGATAACTCCCTGGAATTGGCCTATTAATCAAATTGCTTTGAAGGTCATACCCGCACTTGCAACTGGATGTACATGTATTCTAAAACCATCTGAGCATACTCCAGTATCCGCAATGATTTATGCTGAAGTCATAGAAGAGGCTGGGTATCCAGCTGGGGTTTTCAACCTCGTTAATGGTGTTGGGGATGTTGTCGGAACAGCAATGTCCAAACATAAAGATATTGATATGATGTCCTTCACTGGATCAACGAGAGCAGGAATTTTGGTAACTAAAGATTCAGCAGAAACAATTAAGAGAGTTACTTTAGAACTGGGTGGAAAATCTCCTAATATTGTCTTCTCTGATGCCAACCTAGAGAGAGATATCGAATATTCGGTGAAAGAGTGCATGTTAAACACAGGTCAGTCCTGTGATGCACCGACGAGACTTCTAGTTGAAAGCTCCTGCTATGAGGAAGTCTTAAAAATTGCAAAAAAAGTGGCTGAAGAAATAACAATCGATGACCCTGAAAAAGAGGGAGACCATATAGGTCCTTTATTCGATAAAATACAATTCGATCGCGTTCAGAATATGATAGATGTTGGGATCAAAGAAGGAGCTTCAGTGTTAACAGGAGGATTGGGAAAGCCTCGGGGTTTAGAAGATGGTTGGTTCGTAAAGCCCACAATTTTTTACAATGTAACGAACAATATGAGAGTGGCACAAGAAGAGATTTTTGGGCCTGTCCTTGTTATAATACCTTTTGAAAATGAGTCTGATGCCGTTTCTATGGCAAATGACACCCCTTATGGATTAGCCGCATATTTGCAGACAGCTGATATGGAAAGAGCAGAGCGCGTAAGTTCACAGCTTAGGGCAGGTGCTGTTCATATAAATGGAGGCGGATATAATTATGGAACTCCCTTCGGCGGATATAAGCAATCTGGAAATGGTCGAGAAGGGGGAATAATGGGGTTAGAAGACTATTTAGAGACAAAGTCTCTTCACGGGATATAAGAGCTTTTCTTTTTAAATTTGGCAATTACAAGTTCAGTAAAGCCCGCTGTAATAATCGCTAAGGCTCCTAGCCATTGCAGATAAAACATTCTCTCCTCTGGAACCAAAACACTTGCACTAATTATCGCTACAACTACTTCTGACATTAGCAGAATAGCAACTCGGCCAGGAAATAAAATTTGTGAAACTTTGAAAACAATCATGAAGCTTGGAAGCAATATGACTGTTGACCACATAAAAACATAAGGTATGGAAGGTAAGAAAGTTTTTATATTAATAAGAGGCTCGTTGCTGATAAAAACTATTAATAAAAAGGCTCCAACACTTGTAAAAATGTAAACAAAACTCGTTAGAGGTATCATTTTAATATCTGGCCTATGTTTCAAAATAGACGAGCCACATGAGAAAAGAATTCCAGACAAGAAAGCAAATAAGTCGCCAATGTTAAGAGGATAAGAGGAATTGTTTGTACCAGAAAGCAAAAGAACTAATCCTACGATCGCAATGCAAATTGATAATAACCGGGCTCTGGTAAAAGGCTCTGAGAGAAAGAAATAGCCGATAATAGTCCCCCATATCGGGCTAAGATAGAACATAAGAGTTGCGCGCATAATTGTTGTTTCCAAAAGTGCGCTTGCATAGAATGTAAACGCTATCCCGATTAATAGTCCGACTTGAAGGGTTGGCCAAAAGCTAGTCCTGAAGTGAGAAATCTTTAAAAGTGATAAAGGTAGGATTAAAATTAGTGGGCATGCATTAATAAAAAAAACACTCCAATAAGTTGGAATCCCGTACCCCTCAATCTCCCTGAGTGGTATCCAATATAATCCCCAAATTCCACCACTAATCAAAATGGAAAAGCTTAGAGTTGTCTCAGAGATTTTCTTTGGGAAGGCAGTTAGCAAATTAAGTCAATCCATATACTATACATTCAAGGAGACGATACACTGAAATCTTATTAAATAAAATTTTTTCACAAAAAGTTCTATTATATGACATTCTTAGGTAATAACTCTGCTCGATGATCTCTTATGTTTATAAACGAATCCGAAATTCTACAGCCTCAAGACTGGTCGTTTCCAATACCGATCATGTATGGCCCCGGAAGAATAGTGGAAATCGCCGATCTATGTTTACAGCATGGAATTCGTAAACCTTTAATTGTTACCGACAAAGGAAGTGAAAAATTACCCTTTTCTATTAAGCTTCAAGAATTACTAAACGACGGCAAAATAACCTTTGATGTTTTTGCAGATATTTCTCCCAACCCTTTAGATACGGATATTGCTGAGGGGAAAAAGAAATTTTTAGATGGGGCTTTTGATGCAGTTATTGCAATTGGTGGTGGTAGTGCAATGGATGGTGGCAAGGCAATTTGTCTTGTGGCTAATAACGCTTATGATCTATGGGACTTTGAGTATGAAAGAAAAGACACTCCGGAGATCAATGCAAATAACCAGTTCCCAAAGTTAATTACAATTCCGACCACAGCTGGCACTGGTGCGGAAACTGAGAGTACGGCGATGATTACGGATACAAAAAAAGGTATGAAGTTTTGCGTTTGGCATCACAGTTTCAAGCCGAATATCACAATTCTTGATCCAGAACTTACTCTTACATTGCCCAGAAATCTAACGGCATGGACAGGATTTGATGCGTTGACGCATGCTATAGAAGCTTTCCTTGTTCCCTCTTTTAATCCCTTGTGTGATGCGATGGCGCTGGAAGCTCTTAAGCTAATCTCTAGATTTTTACCTGTAGCGTATAATGAGCCAAACAATATATCTGCTCGCGCGGGAATGCTGGTAGGTTCATGCCTTGCAGGCGTGTCATTTTTGAAGGGTCTTGGGCTTGTGCACTCGATATCACATATGATAGGTGCTGAATATAATACACATCATGGATTAACAAACGCGATCGTTCTACCGGTAGTTTTGCGTTTTAATTTGGAAGGAATGGATAGTCAGACAGCTACTATTGCTCAGAATATGCATCTAGAACAGTCATCAGCAGCTAAGTTAATTAGTGAAATAGAAAAGCTAATGGGTAGGACAGACATTCCAGATAACTTGGGTGAGATAGGGGTGCCTCTAGATTGTGTGCATAGAATAGCAAAAAAAGCGATGGTTGATAGTGCAACGTCAACTAATCCTAAAAAGGTGTCATTAATGCAGATGGAAGATTTGGTTAAGACGTCAATTATAGGTAAAAGAACAACTTAAATATTTTTATCTAATCTTAAATTAAGGTTTGGATTTTTATGAATAATACTTTGATAGGAAAAACCTTTTTACGTTTAGGATTAGTATCTTTTGGAGGGCCAACGGCCCACATTGGATATTTTAGAGATGAATTTGTAAAAGAAAAAAAGTGGCTTTTAGAGGATGATTTCTCTTCATTGCTTGCAATCTGTCAGGCATTACCCGGCCCTACCTCTAGTCAAATGGTCTTTTCTATCGGATTAAAAAAAGGAGGGTTTCTAACTGCATATATTGCGCTCATAGCGTTCAGCTTCCCATCCGTCTTTTTAATGATATTGCTTGGGCTTGGGTATTCACTAAACCTTCTCTTTCTGAGCCAATCAACAATTACCGCAGTGTCAGTTGTCGCTATACCTGTGGTTGGGATGGCAGTGTTTTCAATGTTTAGGAATTTTTGCAGTAGTAATTTGGAAAAAATTTATTTTTTTGTTTTAACAATTCTTTTAACTTTTTTTGATTTATTTTATTACCCCGCCATAATTTTAATTGCTTCTTGGCTGGCAGGAGCTTCTTTCTACAAGAAGTCAGATATGAACATCAAAACTCGACCCTTGATTGAAAACATAAATAAATATCTTGTATATGGAAGCCTTATTGCGGGCATTTTTGTATTTATACAATTAAATTTTTTATTAGTTGACTCTATATACCCTTCGCTTAAAAACCTGTTTAATTCAGGGTTTCTAATTTTTGGAGGGGGGCATGTTGTCTTGCCTTTACTGCACGATTGGTTTGTCGACCAAGAAATAATTTCCTCTAACGAGTTTTTTCTTGGATACGGTTTTGCCCAAGCAATCCCAGGCCCCCTCTTCTCTTTTGCTTCTTACTTAGGGACCGTTGCATCTGGTCCATTGGTATCAGAAAAAATATTAATGGGCCTGGTCTACTTATTTGCCTTATATGGATCGACCCTTTTCTTAACACCCCTAGCGCTATATATGTGGGTTAGCATTGAAAAAATACCTGTTTTTTTAAGTGGGATAAAGGCGGTCAATATCGCCGTTTCAGCTATATTATGTTCCTGCTTTCTAAAGCTTGTGTTGCCATCCATTATTACTGGATATGACTCTTTAGTATTTCTTGGAATGAGTGTGTTTTTAATTTATTGGTTCAAGGCTCCCATATGGGGCATTGTTATTCTATTGGGTGCTGTTGGTTATGGCTTTGGCATGATTAGTGGGTAAAGCAATAAAGACGCATCTTTATTACTTAAAACCCGATTTGTTCACAAAATTGACATTGGCTGCTAACAGCTCAGCTCTTAGTCTCTCTGCTTTTTTTAGTTTGCCTTTTGCGTATGCTCTCAAAAGCTTAAACTGTCTTTTTTTAAAATACGCTTCTTTTTTTTCTAACCGCTCGTTTTGCATATTATTCCCCTTTAAGGCATTAAATATATTCATATTTTTATAATAAGTCAAATTAGCTATATTTTTGAATGCCTTAGTTTGTCATAAATTGGTCACAAAATTGTCATTCTTTAGTCTTTTTTCGCTCAAAAGACTCTTTAATCCAATATTCGTTTAGAGTCTCTTGTCATCTGACTTCCATTAAGGTTATGTATTTACTGGGAAGGTGATATTTTTCTTCAAAAGCGTTTATCTATGACCACAGAGATTTTTCTAATAATTTTGTTCGCCGCTTTTTTGCATGCCTTTTGGAATGCACTAGTAAAAAGTGGTGACGATAAATTACTACAGATGGCTGCAGTTTCTTCTGGCCACATACCCTTCGCTATAATACTCCTATTCTTTGTTAATCCCCTTTCCCTTGAATGCTGGCCATATTTATTTTTTGGGGTCATCTTTCACCTAGGGTATCAACTATTTCTTGTGGAATCCTATAAGAGAGGCGGTCTATCACAGGTTTATCCAATCGCTCGTGCTTCATCGCCCGTAATCGTTACTATTTTTACATTTTTATTTCTGGATGAAGAAATAACGTATATGGAAATATTATCGATATTGATAATCGTAACAGGTCTTGGTGCAACAGTAGGATTAAAGGTACAACATGTCCCAAAAAACGCAGCGATCGCTGCGTTAATTACTGGGTGTTTCATCGCTAGCTATTCAATGGTTGACGGATACGGAGGGCGCGTTGGCCAAAGTCCCGTTGCCTATTATTGCTGGTTGTCCATCATAAATGGTTTAATCTTTTTGCTATATGCTCGAATTGTTTCACCACGAATTCTGCCAAATTTACTGAGCGACGCTAAAGGTATATTTTGGGTGGGAGGAGGCGCTTCCCTAGTAGCTTACGCAATGGTAATGTGGGCCTTTTCGAAGGCTCCAATTGCAGTCGTTATGGCTATGCGCGAAACATCAATCTTATTTGCTATTCTTATAGGGTTCTTTTTCCTTAAAGAAAAATTAACCCTTCCAAAAATAATAGGAACATTCATTACGCTTGCAGGAGTAATTCTTCTTAGGGTTACCTAGTGTTACAAAACAGAGGTTATAGAAGGATTAATATACTTCTTCATTATGAATGGTGTAATTCTTGCCATCCAGCAGAATAATGCCATATCCCGATTTTTCACCTGAAGCATATTCTACTCTATCAGCTTTGAACTTTAAGACCATTTGTTGATTTACGCTTTTGAATGTAGAGAAATTATATCCTTCATAAAGACCACTTATATTTCTATGTATGTGTCCAGATATCAGATGATGTACATTATCGAAACTTTTTATGGATGAAAAAAAATCATGAGAATTTTTTAGTCTTAGTCGGTCCATGGCTTGCATTCCCGTCGTAAAAGCTGGATGGTGCATAAACAAAATTACTTTTTTATTAGCCGCTTCTTTTAGTTTTCCAGCCAACCATTCGAGTCTCTTTTGACATAAGTAACCACAGCTAATTGGAATGTCATCGTAAGGATCTTTAAGTGTATCTAAAAATATCAATTCAAAATATTCATAAGACTCATTACTTTGTAAAAATCCATTATGATCTGGTTTATAGTCAGGGAATATATCGAGGAAGTTTTCTCGGTTATCGTGATTACCAAGCATAAATTTAATCGGTTTATCAATTGTCGAGACCAAATTTCTTAAGGCTTTATATTCGTCAGTTTTACCACTATTTGCTAAGTCGCCTGTAAAGACTAACGTATCAAAATCGTTATGATTGCTTTGTAAGTGCGCTATCGCCTTCTCAAGTTTTTGTGACGACTTTTCTAAAGTTTCATCAGTAGCAGAATTTAAGTGAATATCCGAAAAGACTATGATTTTTTTCATTATTAGCTCTAGTAAAAATTTACTGGTCTAAATGATCGCTCCTCTGACCTTTGCAGAGACCCATTCAGAAATAAAAACAGTAACCAAAATGACGAGAAGGATTGTAGAGACCTGCGTCCATGCGAGAGTATTGATGGATCCATTTAACTGGAGACCAATACCACCCGCTCCAACAAGGCCTAAAATAGTGGATTCCCGAATGTTTATATCCCATCGGTATATGCCTACGCCCGCTATAGTTGGTAAAACCTGAGGTAAAATGCCATACGTCATTTGCTGAATGTTGCTAGCCCCAGTTGCTTTTACTGCTTCAACTTGTGACTCATCTATTTCCTCTATTGATTCGTATAATAATTTCGCACAAAACCCTATCGATCGAAGTCCGATAGCAATTGTGCCGGCCAAAACTCCGGGCCCTAATATGAAAACGAGCATTAATGCCCAAATAAGAGAATTAACAGATCGAGAGGAAACAATAATAAATAACGCTATTGCCCTAACAGAGTTATGAGGCGTCGTGTTTCGTGCAGCGCAGAATGCAACGGGAACAGCAATTGTCATCGCAATAATAGTTCCTAAAGTTGCAATATTTATTGTATCCCAAACGGGAACAAGTAGCTCTGTAATATAAGACCATTTAGGAGGTATCATACGGCTGCCGATATCTGCCGCCTGTCTTGGTGCATCCTGAACAAAAAACCATACTGTTTTTTCAGAAATAACACTCCATGCAAATAGAACAATTGAAATTCCGACTAACCATCCAAGCCAAATTCCAATTTGCTTCTTTGTTGTTCTTCTCCTCCATTCGATGTCGTTTCCACTGTTAATTACAACCATCACTGCACCCATTTTCTTAAATAACTGGATGCATATTCCAATACCATCACGATGAGGATAATTATTAATAGGATTGCTGCTGCTGTATCAAACTCATAGCGAGAAAAAGCTGTGTTCAAAGTGGCACCAATACCACCTCCACCAACTATTCCTACGACAGCGGATTCCCTAAAGTTAATATCGAGTCGATAGACGGAAAGCCCAATCATTCTTGGCATGACCTGAGGCTGTATTGCGTAATTAATCCATTGGAACCAGTTTGCGCCAGTGGCCTTAACAGCTTCGGCTTGAGACTCGCTACTATTTTCAATGTCCTCCGCTAACAGTTTTGCAAAAAACCCGATAGTCCCTAGACTTAGGGCTATAAATCCTGCAAAAGGTCCAAAACCAAAAAGCTTAACCGCAAAAATGGCCAGTATAATTTCAGGAAAGGTACGGGATCCAGCAATTATAGACCGACATGTAATATATACCCAGAAAGGAGCTAAATTTCGTGCAGCCCCTAGTCCAATTGGAACCGATAGCGCAATTCCAGCAACCGTTGAAATAATAGCCATCCAGATGCTTTCTAAAATACCATCCCAAACAACGCCTCTGTTGTCAGCAAAATTTGGGGGAAAGAAAGAGGCTATAAAGCGTTGACCTCTCGGAATACCCTCCATTAGCCTCTGAGGATTTATTTCCATTGATGCGATAGCTGCAATTAAATAGATAATCGCTCCGAGAATTATTCCCCATCGTAGTAAGCTATTCGAGATAAAAGGGGGTTTGTCCCAAACGGTTGGATAGTGGCGCTCTTGTTTATCACTCAAGGAGCTCACTCTTCTTCATCCTCTTCATCAACTTTTTCTATAGTTGCTGTCCAGTCTTCTTCCCCATAAATTTGTGTGAGTACTTCAGGTGTTAAGCCCTCTGGCTTGCCATCATAAACCACCTCACCGTTTGCTAAGCCAACAATTCTCTGAGCAAACATTTGTGCTAATAACACGTCGTGAATATTTATTATTGCGGTCAACCCTCTTTCTGAACAGAGCTCATTGATTAATCGCATTATTTGTCGAGATGTTTTAGGATCGAGGCTGGCCGTAGGTTCGTCTACTAATAATAGATCTGGGTCCTGTATAAGAGCGCGACAAATTCCGACCCGTTGTCTTTGCCCTCCAGATAATTCATCAGCGCGCTTGTCGGCCATTTCAAGCAAACCGACTCTATCTAAAAGTCTAAACGCCTCTTTTATATCATCCTTAGGGAATTTCCTGAAATAACTACGCCAGAAACCTACATACCCTAGTCG
>LUMQ01001028.1_pt1 | contig 16865 bp, 17 predicted proteins | sample 729621 | NCBI WGS metagenome assembly LUMQ01 (sample SAMN03860259, study PRJNA289734) | marine metagenome | biome: seawater column; feature: ocean; material: water; isolation source: Red Sea water column Station 12 - depth 25m | place: Saudi Arabia: Red Sea | collected 2011-10-15 | depth 25 m | reverse complement strand
ATTTGAATCTTAACCAACTGGTCACCTCTTCTTGACTTTCCAATCAACGGAAAACCTTTTCCTTTGACTCTCAAAATTTGTCCAGGTTGAATACCAGATGGGATTTTAAGCTTAGCAGTTCCATTAATTGTAGGAATATCAATTTTATCTCCAAAAACAGCCTGTGAATACCCTAAAACAACTTGCAACAACACATCATTACCATACCTTGAAAAAAACTCATGGCTTTCTTCTTCAAAGAAAACATAAAGATCTCCAGCTTGACCATTAATATCTTCATTTCCCTGACTATCTAAAGTCATATAGTTTCCATCTTCTACGCCAGTTGGAATTTTAATTTTAATTGTTTCTTCAACAGACTTCATTCCATCTTTATTGGCACCAGCAGGTATCTTATCAACTACTTTACCATAACCTTTACATTGAGGACAAATAGATGTAGATCTCATTTGACCAAGAAATGAATTAGTAACTTTTGTTACTTGACCACTTCCTCCGCACATAGGACATGTTGCAAAGGTTAGTCCTTCTGCACGCTTCATTCGCTTAATTTTAAGTTTTTTTTCACCACCATTAACAATGTCTTTATATGAAACAACAATTTTTACTTTTAAATCAGCACCTGCTCTAGGTCTTGATGAAGTTCTCCCTCCGCCAAAAAAAGATTCAAAAGGATTATTGCCTCCAAAAATATCACCAAATTGACTGAAAATATCATCCATATTCATTGAATTAAAACCAGATTGTCCTCCCATTCCATTAAAAGCGGAATGGCCGAATTGATCATATTGTCTTCTTTTGCCTTCATCGCTTAATACAGAGTAGGCCTCTGCAGCTTCTTTAAACTTTTTCTCAGCTTCTTTATTGTCTGGATTTCTATCTGGATGGTACTTCATGGCAATCTTTCTATAAGCTCTTTTAATCTCATTTGCGTTTGCAGACTTTGAAACGCCTAAAATGTCGTAAAAATCACTCATTTTTTGTTTACCACTACTTTGGCATGTCTAATGATTAAATCTTTATACTTGTATCCTGATTCATATATTTCAACTATGATATCATCATCCATTTTTGAATCATTTGTTGTTGTTAAAGCCTCATGTAATTCTGGATCAAAACTATCTCCAACCTTACCAAACGGTTTAACTCCTTTAGATTCTAGTTTCTTATTAAAATCTTCTTTTACCATTAATAGAGCTTTTTTTACTTCTTCTTGTTTGTAAGAATCGATGCCTCTGGAAAGATTATCTAGCACATTAAGAAAATCTAAAATAAAACTTTTACCTTCATATCTTAACAGGGATGATATTTCAGACTCTTTTCTTTTACGAAAATTGTCAAACTCAGCCTTAAGACGAAGCTGTTTGTCCACTAAAGAAGATATAATTAGCTCTAAATCCTTTTTTGTAGGCTTTTTTGTTGAACTAGTTTTTTTTGGTGAATCAACACCATTTTTATTCTTTTTATTCATTCAAATTTCTCTTCATTGATTGATTGGACGAATATAATCCAATAAATATTGAAAATCCAATAATCCACAACCATAAATAATCATCCAATTTCACGTTTACCCCAAAATATGTGTTGAACGAAATAAAAAAGTATTTAACAAATAAAAATGAAAAAACACTACCAAAAACAGAGTATAAAATTGATTCAATATAAAAAGGAATTTTAATGAATATTCCGGAAGCTCCATTGTACTTTAAAATATCAATAAAATCTCTCCTATTTGTCATTGAAAGATTAACAGTATTTGAAATGATTTGATATGACAGAAATATGATTGCTATTACAAATACTAAAAACAAGAAAATAGCTAGGTTAATCCGATCTTCTATATCATCAATATATCTTCCTCTGTACTCAATTTCGTCAACAAAATCATATGTATTGATTGACTCAATCAATAAATCAACTTGATCAAATTCAAAGCTTTCCTCATTTATGAAAACCTTGATTGATAAAGGTAAAGGGTTGTAGCCCAACATATCAACGACGTCTTCTCCAAATTCTTCTTTAAAAATAGCTGCAGATTTTTCTTTATCAATAAGTTCTGTGCTTGCAATTATGTTATTTTTTGATAATTCATTTATAAAGTCAGTATAGACATCTTGATCAACATCATTTTGAAGGAAAATTTCAAAAGAATATTTCGATCTAAAAAAATCAACTAGGGAGTTTGTATTATAACCAACTACAAAAAGAGAACCTAATATTGAAAAATTAATAAAGATTGTAATCACACATAAAAAGCTAGCAAGCTTATTTCGATAAAAACTCTTAAATCCTTCAGCAATTAAAAAAGCGAATTGATCAATCATGAACTTACCAAACTCCCTGCCTTAAGCTCAATTATTCTATAATCTCTATCTGATATAAGTTTATAATTATGAGTTGCCATTATAATAGTAGTTCCTTCTTTATTTATTTGCTCTAAAATTTTTAAAATCTTGTGAGCTGCAGCTGGGTCAAGATTACCTGTAGGTTCATCTGCTAAAATAAGTTCAGGATTTTTAACAATTGCTCTAGCAATACATACTCTTTGCTGTTCCCCGCCAGAAAGCTGATCAGGATACTTATCTTGATAATCTAATAAATCGGTCAATTCCAAAGCCTCTTCAACATTATCTTTGATTTTTTTTCTACCAACTCCATTGATATGAAGCGGCAATGCAATGTTCTCATAAACTGTTCTCTGTTTTAAGAGCTTATAGTCTTGAAAAATTACACCAATTTTTTTTCTTAGCTTATGAATGCTATTTCTTTTTGTTTTTTTAGAATTATAGCCTAAAACATCTATTTCACCCTCCGAAGGAAGAATATCAAAATAAATCATTTTTAAAAGACTAGATTTACCAGAGCCGGTTGGACCAACTAGAAAACAAAATTCGCTATCATCTACTTTTAGATCTATATCGTAAACGCCAGAATCTTTTGAATAGCTAAAAGAAATATTTTTAAACTCAACCATAAAACTGCAAATATAAAAACGTTATGTATCCAATAAATAATACTGAAGCTGTTATTTTATTTAATCCCTTATGGAGATATATGAAAAACATTAAAGATAGTAAAAATCCTACGCCTAAAAATAATTCAAAATTTACATTAGTAGTTTCAATTGGGGTCACCAAAGCAATGGTTGATAAAACAAATAAAATATTAAAAATATTTGATCCGATAATATTCCCTAATGATATACCAACCTCTCTTTTTGAAAGCGCCATTAATGTAACAAATAACTCTGGTAAGGATGTTCCTATTGCAACAACTGTCATTCCAATTGCCTTTTCAGAAAAACCAAATTGTTCGACTAAAGGAATTGCCCCATTATCCACAAAAAATACTGACCCATAATAAAGTATAGTTGATCCAGCAATTATTCTCAGAACTGATTGATATGCTGGACAGACATTTTCATTTTCAAGCTCTCCATTACATGATGTAATATTAGGTCTTAAAAAACTAGCTATGATATAAACAAAAAACACCAAGAGAAGGCCCTGAGCCTCTTTGGAATTAATTATGTTGTCCTGAAGAAAAATATATAACATCAAACATGCTAAAAGATTATAAATAAATGGTGCAATTGAGTTTTTTAAATCAAAATCTATTTTAAAAAATAATGCTGGCAAACCAATAGCAAGGCCAATATTTGCAATATTTGAGCCTAAAACATTACCTGTAACAAAATCAGTATAGCCTTGAAACGCACTAATTAGGCCTACTACAAGCTCAGGAAAGGAAGTTCCTATAGAAACTATGGTTAAACCAATAACAAGGTCAGAAACTTTTAATTTTTTAGCTAAACTTTTAGCGCCATCAATTAAAAATTCAGAGCCAAAATATAAACCTAAAGATCCCAAGATTAAAAAAAATAAACTAGATAACATTAGTATAGTCCATTCTCGTTTATAAAATCCCAAACTTCTTTTGTAACCATATATCTTATAGTTTTATCAGCTCTCCATCTAGCTCTAATATTTGTTGAAGAAATTTCAAATTGAGGGATATTAGCAAAGTGCACTCTATCTAATACCCACTGAGGAATATTGCTCGGAGTAAATCCTGGTCTTGTAGCAACAATAATATTACATAAATCTAAAATTTCTTTTGGATTTTTCCAGTTATGAAAATCCATTAAAGTATCACTTCCCATGAGGAAGTAAAGATCTTTTTTTTCAATATATAGTTCATCTTTAAAATACTTAATTGAATCTATAGTATAACTAATATCTCCTTTCTTTATTTCAAAATCAGATATTTCGAAATTATCATTATTTAGCAAAGCCATATCAAGCATTTTTAGCCTTTTTTCTGGTGGAGACATTTCTCTACCCTGCTTTACTGGAGATAAATATGCTGGTAAAAAAATTAATCTATCAAAGTTTTCAGATTCAATGATTGTTTGAGCAATAAGTAAGTGACCAATATGAGGAGGGTCAAAAGTTCCGCCAAAGATACATGTTTTCATATTACACCCTTTTTTAAGAGTTATCTTTAATAACGCTCAAAGCTTGTTCTTTAAATGAATCTGTAACAACTGATTTTTCATTTATTTCAAGTTCAGTCAAATACTGCTTTGCCTCATCACTTTTCTTTTGAAGTGCTAGACATCTAATAATTTCCATATTAGCATCATTAAAAAACTTAGTGTCATAAAATTCATTTACAACAATTTTATAGGAAACGATTGCGGAATCATAAGCTTTAAGCTTGACATACAACTTTCCAGTTTCCATATTTTTTTCGGCTAAACGTGTTCGTAATTCATTGATAAGCTTATCTGCATCTTTAGAATATTCAGAATTAGGAAAGTCATCAAGAAACTCTTGGATCTGAGAAATAGCCTTTTTACTCGATTCTTGATCGTGATAAAAATTTGGGGATAACAACATAAGAGTTTCACATATTCTCCATCTTGACTTTTCTATATAAGGGCTAAAACCCATTCTTGATACAAGCTTTTCAAATTCAACAAGTGCTAGATCATAGTCCTTGTTTAAAAAATATGATTCAGCCAAGAAAAATAATGCATCATCTCCTAAGTCTGTATGTGATGCTCTATCGACTATAATATTAAATTGTTGTGAAGCTTTGACGTAATTTTCTTCTTCGAAAAAAGCTAAGCCATCGTCAAATCTAGTTTTGTAGGCAATGTTATCATCAAATGGATTTGAGATACCGCAGCTAGACAATAGAATTGAGATACAAAATAGTATAAGCCTCATTTTTAGAAGAACCTTTTAAGTTGACAGATATTATAGAGAACCACTTAATGAAAACCTGATCATATCAGAATGAGGATCAAGCTCTCCACCCATCACATAACTTACATCAAAACCAAATGATTCAAAATCTGCACCTAAACCAAGCGTTGTATAATTTAAGTCACCTGACGGATCGCTCATAAAGCCACCTCTAAGAGCAAAGTCTTCAGACATACCCATACCTAAACGTGTTGGCAAAGGGTCTTCTTCGCCATCATTAAAGCTTACACCAGGACCAACATTAGTTAATACTGCCCCAAGCTTTAAATTTGGATTATCCATCGCATTATGCTTGAAATAACCAACGTCCAATGCAAAGCTACCGCTTGAAGCATCAAGACTGTTTATAACTGCTAATTCTTGATAAAAATATTTTCCGTTAATACCCCAGGATGAAGAATCATCAATTTGTTTAGCATAAGAAAGATTTAATGCATACATGTAGCTAGAAAAAGAACCTAGTTCATTACCGTTTAAATCTGTGCTAATTTGATCGCCAAGATTTAAATAGGTAAAATGTCCACCAATAGATTCACCTTCTCTAAATGGCATAGCAAATGTAAGAAAATCGTAGGCCATATCATCAGCCAAGTTTGGCAGATAACTGGTATGCATGAAAGAAAATTCTTTCGAAGACAAATTGGTCAATCCTGCAGGATTGTAGTATGTTGCATATGCGTCGTTTGCAACACCAATCTGAGCCTCTCCCATAGCATTTGATCTGGCGCCTGGATTAATTGTTAAAAATAATGAGCCTGCTTGGCCTATAAAATAATGTGTTTTGTTCTCATAATACAATAAAGATAATTATAAATCAGTAAAAGAACAAAGGAATATATGTTATTAATATTACCCCTATTAATCTTATAAAAAAGAACGGTAATGTTGCGCTATAAATGGTTGGCATGTCTTTTTCAAACCTGTAGGAGGATAAATATAAATTCATTCCAACTGGGGGTGTAATATATCCAAGCTCAAGATTAGCAATGAAAATGATTGCTAAATGAAATGGATCTATTCCAAAATAAGTTGCAAGAGGGGCAATTAATGGTACAACAACAATAATTGCAGAAAATACATCCATAAGACAACCAACAATTAATAATAGAATATTTAGCGCTAGTAAAAATATAATTTTTGATGATATTGTACTTTGAACAAAGTTAAGAATTTTTAAAGGAATTTGTGCATCCACTAAATAGCCAGTAAATCCCATAGCAAAGCCAAGAATAATCAATACTCCACCTACTAGAGTAGAACAATCAATTATAATTTTAGGTAAATTTTTGAATGATATATCTTTAAAGATATACAATTCAACCGTTAACACATATAGAACTAATAGTGCGGCGCTTTCTACAAGAGTAGCAAAACCTGAAAAAAGGCTTAATATTATAAGCAAAGGTATTGCAATTTCCCATTTAGCTATTTTTGCAGTTTCAAAAGCATCTTTAAATACAAATCTTTCAACCGTTTTACTTTTTGGTCTTTTATAAAGACCATAAAAAAACATTATGCTCATTAAAAAAATTGCTGGAATTAATGCTTGTTTAAATAATTCTAATGGATTTATCCCAGCAGTGACTGAATAGATTATTGCTGGGAGACTTGGAGGAAAAAGCAATCCTAATGATCCTGCAGTTGTGATTATTCCTAATGAAAATTGTTTTGAATACCCATCATGTATTAAAATCGGATAAAGTATTGCTCCTAAAGCAAGAATTGTAACTCCTGAACCCCCTGTTAAAGCAGTAAAAAAAGCGCATAAAAGCACAACTATTAAAACAGTTGAGCCTGGAAGCCAACCAAGACTTGCCTTAAAAAATCTAATTAATCTTTCTGAGATATTACTCTCAGCTAAAATGTATCCAGCAAGGGTAAATATTGGTATAGCAGCTAATGTTGGAGAAACAACTATTCTATATGCGCTATCGCTTATTGTAGAAATTAAATCATAGTTTGTTGCCCACTCTGAAGGCTCTGACAAAAAAAAGAAAATTGATAATGAAGCTAATAGAATGAAAATTGGAAGTCCAAAAGCTACTAATGAAATCGCAAATAACACTTTGGCCCATAGTAGTAAAGGATTTGCTAGTGGAAACTGCCAAAAATAAAGAATTATAGTTGGTATGATTGAAATTACTGCTAACAAAACTCTATATCTTAAATCGGTACTACTAGTCATAATCATTTGATACCAAATTAAAATTAGTCCTACTGGAATTATTGCCTGAGCAAACCATGTTGGAATATATGGTGCTATATAATCTGGATATTGAAAACCGATCTGTATCATTTTTAAGTATGATATTGATAAAACAAATACAATAGATAGCGAAAAAACATGAACAAAAAATTTAGGCCAATTCACTTTTGTAGATGAATCAAATTATTAGATCTTGCTGCAATTACTGCACCAATAAAACCAATCCATAATGTCATGTGCTGAACAATTTCTTGCGATGCTGGAATTGAAAAAAAACTGATATATCTCCCAAGAATCTGAAATATTGGAAAAGATATAAGAATCAAAAATAAAAATAAACAAAGCCAATCTATTGCTCTATTTAAATAATTATTCATTTATAGCAGAAATCACTTTTTCATATATGTCAGTCGATAAGAATGTTTCTACGACATCAGGGGTAATTTCATCTTTGAAATCATTCCAAACAGCAATTTCTTCATCTGAAGGTTTTTTTATCTTCAAACCGTACTCTTGCATAACTTCAATAGCTTTTTTTTCCATTTCTCTTCCTCTTTTTTGATATTTTTTACCAATATCATTTGCTATTTCCATCATAATTTTTTGATGTTCAGGTTTAATTTTTTTCCATACTCTCTCGTCAACAATAACAGCTCCAACAAATGCCCCCCATTTAAGATCAAGCATATTTGGCATCAAGGCTGACCATCCTGAACTCAGAGATAAAATTGGCACTGTTTGCATGCTATTAATCATTCCAGTTTGAAGAGATGTTAAAATATCAGTTTCTGATACAGGTACAGCATTAAATCCAAATTTTTTAAAGAGCTCAACTGTAATATAATCACCAGCCGTGGTATAAATTTTTGCATCCATTAAATCCTTAGGAACAGAGATCTCTTCAGCAGAAAACCAATACACCCAACCAATATCAACTAAAAAAAGTAATTTAAAACCACTTTGAGATAACCCTTCTGAGATATCGTTAAACATCACAGATTTTACTTTATCAATTTCTTCATAGTTCTGAAAGCCCATTGGCAGTGTAAAGGCTTGAATTTGATCAGTCAATTCTGCAAGGCCTATTGACGACATGGCTGAAGCTTGTATCTGCCCTACTCTCATCTTTCTTATGGTATCTCTTTCTCCCCCTACAACCCCATTAGGATAAATTCTTAATTGTACTTGACCTCCAGTTTCCTGTTGCCATCTTTGACCCATTTCAAATAAAAGATTGTAGTATTCAGTACCTTCTGGAGCTACAGTCGCAAGTTTTATTACTATGGGTCTTGCAAAAATAATATTTGATAAAAATAGGAGTGTTAATACGTTTCTGAAAATTTTCATAAAATAATTTACATATAAAATAAATCATCTACTCTTGATTTTAACCATTTGGCACGAGACTGAGATAATTTGTTAGATTGTTTCAAACTTTTATCTTTATTTATGTCAATATTTATTGCCTTATCCAGCAGCTCAATAAATAATTTCTTATCCTGTTTTGACACAGCATAATTTTCTGCTAAAGTGACATATATTGAAGCATTTAAGCCATTTGACTGTTTTTCAGCTAAATCAAAATATGATAAAGCTGTTTTTTGAGCATTTTTATCACCACTTAAATCGTTTAGGTACACACTCATCATAGCAGCGCTAAGCGTGCCACTTTCCCAATTAGGATCAATAGTTATGGCACTTTCTAGCAACCATTTTATATTAGGTAAATCAATTAAATATTGAGGATCTCCTTGACTAGCTTGAATTGATCCTGCTAGAGAACCGCTTAACCAATATAAATAGTCAATATCCTCTTTTTCAAAAGTTATTTCTTCTTTATTCCTCATTTTTTGTACGAAGTCTTCGTATTTAATTTCTAGAGCATTAAATAAATAATTTCTAGAAATAACAAATAAATCCAAGGATTTTGCATAATAATCTCTGGATTTATAATAGTCGCTGTACATTAATCTATCTCCTTTTTCCATCAAAATTCCATATGCATACGTTATGCGACTCTTTGATGCATTAAGATAGAAAAGTTGATTATTAGGATTTTTTTGAATTTTCCTTTTTTGAGATTCAAAGGATAATGGTAATGCTATTTCTGCTACTTCTGAACCTAGCATCATTTTATTGTTTACAGCACAGCCATTCAAAATAATAAAAATCAAAAATAGAGGGGTTTTACGAACTAAAAACTTGTTTAATAAATTAATCATATATTCGAAAAGATGAGCATAGCTCATTGACATGCTTTTTAACTGATTGAATTTTGTCTTTATTATCATGATTTAAAATGACTTGATCTATTAAATCAACAATAATTTTAACTTCATCTACACCCATTCCCCTAGTCGTCATAGCTGGAGAACCAATTCTAATTCCACTTGTAACAAATGGACTTTTGGGATCAAAAGGGATCATATTTTTATTTACGGTAATTCCTGCTTCGTCAAGAGCAATTTCTGCAGCTTTTCCAGAAATATTTTTGTTCTGCAGATCAATTAAGACTAAGTGAGTGTCTGTTCCACCAGATATTAATTCATACCCTTTAGACTTAAACTCCTCAGCAAAACATTGTGCATTATCAAGCACTCTTCGTATATAAGTTTTAAAAGATGGTTCAAGCGCCTCTTTAAATGCTACTGCTTTTGCGGCAATGATATGCATAAGCGGCCCACCTTGCATTCCAGGCATTACAGCGCTATCGATTAGCTCTGACATCATTTTAACTCTTCCTGATTTTGGTGCAACTTTTCCAAATGGATTTTCATAATCACTACCAAGCAAAATTATACCACCTCTTGGGCCTCTTAGTGATTTGTGTGTGCTGGTAGAAACAACATGACAGTGCGGAAATGGTGAAGGATGCATTTCAGCAGCTATTAATCCTGAATTATGGCAAATATCCCCGTGTAAAAATGCTCCAACTTCGTCCGCAACTTCTCTAAATTTTTCAAATTCAACTGTTCTTGGATAAGCGCTTGCACCACAAATAATAATTTTAGGTTTGTATTCTCTAGCTTTTTTTAGCAAGTCATCAAAATCTACCAATCCAGTATCTTGTTTTACTTGAAAAGTAACAGAATTATAAATTTGACCTGAAAAGCTTACTTTAGATCCATGTGTTAAATGTCCGCCATGACTCAAATCTAAACCCATAATACAATCTCCAGGCTGTAAATAAGCAAGATAAACACCCATATTGCCAGATGAACCTGAATGAGGTTGGACATTGGCATATTCCGCCTTAAAAAGTCTTTTAGCTCTATCAATTGCTAAATTTTCTGCCTCGTCAACATGAATGCATCCACCGTAATATCTTTTACCAGGATAACCTTCAGCATATTTGTTTGTGAGAACAGAACCTGCAGTTTCAAGAACGGCTTTACTAGTGAAATTTTCGGATGCAATCAGCTCCAAATAGCCATTTTGTCTATTTAATTCAGATTGAATTATATCATAGATTTTTTTGTCTTTTTCTTTGACAATAGACATCAATTACCAATCAGATTGTTTAGATAAAGATTCTGAAACCCATTCATAACATCTTCCACTTGGAGAAACCTTTCCAGAAGCTTGAACATCTTTATCAGTCATAAACCAATCAGCATAACTAAATAAAACCTCATTTTCTTCTAACCAATTTTTTTGCTTAAAATATTTTGAATTGCCTTTGTTTTCAGCTTTAACAAAATATTCGTAAGCAAGTGAGGCTACAATTTTATCAGATCGAGAAAAATTATCTCCTCTACATGACTGCATAGCTTTATAATAAAGATTACCCATATGAGCTAAAGATTCGGCATTATTTCTTGAAATTTTCATCGATTTTTGACCCCATTCAAATGCAGACTCAAAATCGTCCATCTCAATACTGTTTACAGAAATTAGTAATGCAACTCTAAAATTATTTCTATCAAGCTCAAATAAGTCTTCAAGAATATCTACAGCATCATCAAAATCAGAGTTTTCATTGTAAGCTTTACCAAGCGACATATATACCATACTATTGTCACGATTGTAACTTAAAGTATTTTCAAGGACATCAATTGCTTCGTCTGTTTCGCCATTAGACATTAATTTCTCAGCATACTCAACTGCATAGGAGGCATTATCTGGATTGTCTTCAAATCTTGCTTTAAAAATTTCAAGTGGATCCTCGCCAGAATCTTCATACACTCTTGCCAATTCAGACTGAACTGATGCATTATTTGGATCAATATTTAAAACCTTCTTTAAAACAGAAATTTGTTCATCTGTTCTCCCTTGCTTTCCGTAAGCCTTAGCTAAATCTCTTAACGAATCAATATCTCTAGATCCAGAATCCATCAAGCGTTCATATTCAATTATCATTTCATCAATTTTATCTTGTTTCTTGTAAGCATATGCTAATCTGGTCATCAAAAAAGTATTTTCAGGAAGCTCTTGTAAGCCTTGGGTCAACACCTTTTCTGATTCTTCAAATTTTCCAAGATTTTGTAATGCAATTGACCAGTAAAGATAAACATCATCAGCATTTACCCAATCTGAATTCCATTTATCACACCTCAGCTCCATTAAATCAGAGTAAGATTGAGCGCTTAACTCCCAATTGCTGCTCCTGTAGTATTCAGCTGCACTACTAGATAATTGAGGACATCTATCTTCCTGTTCATATTCAATAGAATATGGATACCATCCTTCATTGTAGATAAGTCTGGTAGCTTCTCTACAATCAACAATTTTTATTTCTACATCATTTGTTATTCTTAACTGCTCACCTCTTTTACATTGGGCATGTAAATCAGAAGTGAAAATGATTAAAAAAACGATTGTATATAAATAATTTTTCATACTTTTTTCCTAAAATTAAATTTCTCTTCTTTTAACGAACCACAAGTCACCAATACTAATACCTAAATTAAAAGAATGTAATGTTTCGTTTCCAACTAAGTACAATCCATCTCTTTTTGCTAACTTATATCCAAGGTCAATTTGATTTCCTGTAATTCCAAAATTAAATCCTATACCTAAACCTAAACCAACTTCATTAATATTTTCAAGATTTTTAACTCCATAATTCTGGAAAAATAATGATCCTTTAAAATTATAACGATCTCTTGAGAAAGGCTGAGCAAACTTAATATACGACAAACTTAGTTTATTTTTACTCTCTAAATATCCGCCATAAATAGAGCTGTTTAAATTATGTTCACCGTTATCATTCCATAATAAAAGCTCTGCTTGTAAGTGCTTTCTTGGACTAAACTCATAATCAGCTCCGAAAGTAAATGATGAAATTTTTAACTCATCATTAAATTTTTGATTTAATGGCAATAAAGCTTGTCCTATATCTGGAAAATCATTTACATCATGATAATTGTTATCATTTAAATCAATAAAGGCTTGGTATGAATCATTTTCTATATTGATACCTTTTAAAGGCATGCTTAATGATGCTGATAGAAATATTGGATTATCTTTGAATTTTACTCTATTTGTCGAATAAAATAAATCAACCATAGTTCCTGAAAAATAATCTCTCGATTGGAGCAAATGATTATCATTGTCAATTACAAGATTTCTAGTGTATCTTGAGGATCCAAATACAATATTCAAATTAGCTCCAATACTATCAAAATCGCTCAATTTATAACCAAATGATAAAGAGCCCTTAGAAGGACCACCAGAAGAACTATTCAATCTGGTATATAGTAAATCCTCCTCATTAAAAGTATAAGAAGTCATTGTAGTATCATTAATAACAACTTCTCTAGATAAAAATGGCTCAAAAGAAACTCCAAATGCCATTTTTTGTTTCCATGGTATTACTAATTTAGCTGAAGAAAGTGAAAAATTTGTACTACTACTTGATTGAAAATTAGCATTTTGGACGCCAACTGAAGTGTTTAAATATGAAAATAATAAATTATGCCAAGTAGAAGGATTTGATATAGAAACATTATCTTTAAAAGAAGGTAACAACTGGTTTGATACTCCAACAGATGAAGCATCGCTATTATCAACAGATGACCCAAAACCATAGCCGCTCATTGCATTTTGAGGTAAAGCAAGCGTTAAAAACAATAGAATAAAAAACTTACGGCTCAACATACATCACCTCAATGGCATTTAAGTTTAAATTAACCTTATCAAATGGACTGTTAACTGGAGCGCTGTATATCATCAACTCATTATGTTGAAATAGACCATTTTTATATCCCTGTAAAAATGCCTGAATAGGAATTCTTACTTGATTATCTTCAATTTTTCTTGAAACAATAAAGTTTGGATCAATGATATAACTAGTTTCAACTTCAGAAGAAGAGTCCTCCCCGCCTTCAGAAGTGTCAATAAATGGAGAAGTAAAATTCCAATTTTGCACTGAATCTTGAATAGCGCTAATAATAACATAAAATTCATCGTCCTCAAGAAGATTTGAGTCTTCTAAATCAAGAACTATGTTAGAATTTTTAAACAGCTCATTTCTGGATAATGTATCCAAAAGATTTAAATCAAATTCAATGATAGATCTTAAACCCGAAGCTGAGTTAAGCGAAATATAATTAAAATCCTCATCATTAATTGCTGGCGGACTAAAAACATTAATATCTTTTTGCGAAAAAAATGTAATAAAAGTATCTAAAGTAGTTTGCTCATCAATTTTGGACCATTTGCAGATTCATTGCTTTCAAGAGAAAATAATTCATCAAGTGTACTTCCATTATTTTTAAGCATAAAAGTTCTTGCTGGGTATGTATCTGTATCTAAAAAATACTCCTTGAGGTTACTTAATGATCCATCTTCTTCTGAAAACATTATTTTAACCGTATCTAAACCAGTCGAATCTGGAGTAAAATCTTCAGGAGCTAAATAAATTTCATTTAATAAAAAAGAATTTGATTCAAAATCAACAAAATCACCTTGATTGTAGAAATTTAAAGAATCCGAAAATACACTATCATTTTCAGTTGTAATAGAAAATAGACCAAGATCAAATCCAGTGCTCAAAGAATCTTCTGTTTGAAAGAAAACCATTGCACTGTCCACTTGAATTGAATCTGCTAGTAGGTCAACAAGACTAACCGGTGGAATATTTCCAGAAAAAAGAGTCATTTGAACTAATGAGTATAAATTTTCAGATTCTTTTATGCTTCCAAAGAATAATTTATCTCTTGTACTAAATTGAGGATAAGTTTGAAAGAGCTTGCTATTAGTTTGAGGTAAAGTTGAGGTTTGTATAGTTGAATCTTTATTTTCGATTTCGTCATAGATGATTGTTTCTTCACTACAAGACATAACGAAAATCATTAAAATTAATAATTTCATGGCATCTAAAATGAATCTGAACATATAATTATAGAGCCTTAATAACTTTTTCAATTTCATCTAAAAGAGCTGAAGAATCTCCATCTGACTTTGTTAAGTCAACTGTTGAGCAAGATTTAGAATTCTTGAAAACATTAGACTTCATAATATTACCACTTACTTTTTCTTCATCGTCAATTACAATAGTTGCATCTGCATAAGCACAACCGATTTGATTTAAGTTATACGATTTTATTTCTTTTTTTGTTTCAACATTAAATGGAAGATTAGAAGGATCAAAAAGAACATCCTTATTTAGTGAATTTGTAAGAAAAATGGTCTTTATTTTTGAAAGATCTTTATCGTTTTCTGCCAATTTCTTAATAAGAAATGGAACTAGAGCTGATGTCCATCCATTACAAATAACAACATTAGGAAACCAAAATAAATTGGGAAGCATTTTAATTGCAGCTAATGAATAAAATGCAAATCTAATATCATTATCAGGGAGAAATCGCCCATTTTTTGATTTAAATAACAAATTGTTTAATTCGCCAAACTTTTCTTCATTTTCTAAAAAATAAACTTGTAAACGAGACTTCGGTAAAAAAGCACTTTTAGCAGAACATTCGTAGTCAATATCATCATAATCAAATAAAATTTCTTTTAGTCTAATAACCTCTCTTAAAATATATTTTCTTTCACTAATGAATCCATATTTTGGCATTAAACATCTTACATCATTGCCTTGATCTTGTAATCCAAGTGGAATGTCTACAGAAAGATTAGCTAAATTTGAAACCGACGCAAATGGCTCCATTTCGCTATTTATATAAAAGATTTTTTTAACCATGATAATGAGCAAAAGAAGTTAACGAAACACTATCAAAACTACAACTGCCAATAATAATTAATTTTTTGACAAATTAGATACCAATGAAAGCATTATAAAACAAAGTAGCATAAATGAACCTCCTGCTGAAACAAACGGAGTTGGAAGTCCTTTAACAGGCATCAAACCAATTGTCATAGCTGAATTCACAAAGATATGTGAGAATAAAATTGATGTCAAACCAATAATAACTAAAGATGAGAAATAGTCAGATGATTTAAAAGCAATATCCAATAAAGTTTTAATAAGCATAAAGAATAAAAACATGATAACTGCTATACCAAAAAAGCCAAATTCTTCAGCTATAACTGATAAAATAAAATCAGATTCTTGTACAGGAAGGAATTTTAATTGAGTTTGAGAGCCTTGACCCCACCCTTTTCCAAACATCCCTCCAGAACCAATTGCTGTTATGCTTTGAATTATATGATATGAAGAACCCATTGGATCTAAATCAGGATTTAAAAAATCAATGAATCTTTGCCTTTGATAACCATTTAAAAAATCATTCCAAAAAAAGGGAAATAATAATCCAGTAAATATATTTGCAAAATATATCAAAACTCTTTTCAAAAGACCTCCCTGAAAAGTCATAAAAATAATGAACATTATAACTCCCCAAATATTAAAAATCATATTGTTTGAAGCGGCAATAATGGTAATTACAGGAGCTATCAAAAGAAAGAGTGTAAAACCATTAACTCCCGCCCAGAGCATCATAGGTAATACTGGAGCAAAAATAATTACTGCTGTTCCCAAGTCAGGTTGATTTAAAACTAAAAATGATGATAAGAGCGCAATTAAGATTGGTATAAAAACTATATAACCTTCTTTTACTTCTAGCTGATGATTGGAAAGATATTTTGCTATTAAAATGATTGTAGCACACTTCAAATATTCTCCTGGCTGAATGTAAAAGAACCCAAAATCTATCCATCTATAAGTATTTTCTACAGGTGATAAAAAGAATGGTACAAAACACAGTAAAAATGAAAAAATATAAATTAAAGTTGAATTATCATGTATGGTTTTAACGTTTATTTGATTAAGAACAAAAAAGACAAATAATGAAAAAATTATAAAAATAAGCTGTCTCATAAATGAACTACTTATGGATAATGGATCAGTTGAAATACTGTAGAGAGTAATAAGTCCAAAAGTAATTAATGATGATACTATTAAATATAATCTACCCAAGTAC